>ERZ780178.868-NODE-868-length-20898-cov-11.536823_pt1 | contig 20898 bp, 18 predicted proteins | sample MGYA00511018_ERZ780178 | MGnify/ENA primary metagenome ERZ780178 (study PRJEB29588, sample SAMEA2151439) | human gut metagenome | biome: human gut; feature: human-associated habitat; material: faeces | place: Denmark | collected 2008/2010 ...
CTTACGTCCCTTAAACTTATTACTCGCACCGACAGCCTTTTTGCTACTCTTTCGTTCAATTCTTTCAACACGGAATACTCGATATTCCCTGCTTTATAGGCTTTTCTCATAATACTCCACGCCGAAAGATATAATAATTCATTATTCGCACCGTTCTCTTCCGCTTCCATTTAAGTCCTCCCTTACAATGAAGCGCAAGAAAACAGTATTCGGTTATATCAAGGCATAAACGCTTACGCTCCATCAATTTTGATTGATTGGTTTTTCACGTCTATGCCTTTCGACATACCGATTTGTATTTAGTTATTTCTTATTTCCTTTCTCGACTTCCGCTTTCAAGGCTTCGTAGCCGGCGAAAATCAACTGCACTTTCGTGATATGGTTCTTTGCCAAAAATTCGTTGATTTCTTCATATAAATCGCGCGGAATCATCGTTCCGAAATTTCCGCTTGTCTGCTTACGCTTGTCCTTGTAACGTTCCTCATAACTTCTTCTTGCCGCTCTGCGCGGCGTCGTTTCTTTCTTTTCCATAAAAACCTCCATTAGCCTTGTGAAGTGATGGCGCAAATCAACGCACCTATGACGTTCATTACGAAATGCCCTGCAATAAGCACGCCTGCCAATGCAAATCTGCCGATAGTTCCGACTACTTTTAGCACTTTCATTTTGATACCTCCGTTATTTTACATAAACGATTTCATTTAAGATTTCTTCTTCGATAAGCCGTTGCATTTCCGTTTCCCGTTTCAGATTTTCCATAAAATCCTCCGACTTTTTGAAACGCTCTTCTTTCGAGAACTTTTCATACATCGTTTCGTACAGTTCGTCGGCGGCTTTATCTACGCCGTGCAGGTATTCGGGAAGATTCGCAATCGTCCAATCGATTCCTTTATCCTCCAAATACTGTTTAGCAAGCGTTCCGTACTTGCCGTAAACGTGCTTTTCGGGTTTAACAGCCTTTTGATAAACCTTGATTTCCGCTACGGTCAACCCCTCGCCTGCTTCCGCTTTTCGTATTACTTTTGCTTTGTTCATAAGTTCCACCTCCGATTTTCTTTCATCGTATCAATACGATAGCACGCGATCCGTGATTTGTCAAGCTGTTTTTATAAATTTTTTTGTGAAATTTCGGCTAAGAACGATCTTTTTTCTTTTTACCCTGCAATCAAAGCCGCGATACCCTTAACAAGATACGGACAAGCAACGAGAATGGCAAAGATAACGACAAGTCCGATGACGTAATTTTTAATCATTTTTCTCGCCTTTTCTTTATCTTCGTTCTTCTGCGCAATCGCAAAGAATACGCCCATCACGATACTCCATACCCCTGCGGTCGCTAATAGCACCCACCACATATACGGCTGATATTGACCGAACAAATATCCGATATACGAAGATACCTGTTCATACTGCTCGCCCATATTCTGCGTGGTAATCGCTCCGCAGTTCGTGCAAACGTAAGTACGGATATTTTCGCCGTTTACTTCTTCCGTTCCCGTAAGTTCATAGTTATGCCCCGTCGCGGGTATATCCGAATAATACTCTTTCTCGCACTTCGTGCAATGGAATTTTCTCTCGCCTTCCGTTTCGCAATGCGGTTCGCGCACGACTTCCGTTTCATAATCGTGTCCGGTTGCAGGTACAATATTGTCTTTATATTCGTTTCCGCAAGACAGGCAGGTATGAAGCGTATAACCTTCGTCCTCGCAAGTTGCGATGAAATACGAATCGGTGAATTTATGTCCGACCGCTTTCAGAATTTCCGTCTTTACGCAATCTTCGCAACGGCGGCATTTCTTTCCGCGATAGCCTTCTTCCGTGCAGGTCGGTGCAACTTCGATTTCCTCATAATTGTGTCCGAGCGGCGGCACGAACGTATCGTTATATCCCGTCCCGCAACGCGAACAAATATGCGTTGTGTATCCCTGCTCCAAGCAAGTCGGAGCTACAACTTCCGCCTTATAATTATGACCGAGCGGGCTTACGATTTTTGTTTCGGTCTGCGGACAACTCGTGCATTTTCTCTGCTCTACGCCGCTTGCCGTACAAGTCGGTTTCGTCAGACTTGTCCATTCTCCGAAATCGTGTCCCGTTGCGTCTGTGTAAGAGTCAGTATAGGTATGACCGCACCTTTCGCACTCGTGGATAGTGTTTCCTCTATCCGTACAGGACGGATCTACAACGATGTCTTTATAACGATGACCGAGTGCGTCTATATCCTTTTCATCAACGTAAGAACATACCGAACACGTTCTCTCGTCTTTTCCCAAGTCTACGCATGTAGGCTCTTTTACGGTTGTCCATTCGCCGTATCGATGTCCTTCGGCTTCGACAAAGTTATCCGTATAGGTGTTGCCGCAGGTTTTACAAGTATATCTCGTATAGCCCTGCGCCGTGCAGGTCGGCTTTACGATTTTACTCTCGTAATCGTGTCCTTTGGCTTCGATAAAATCTCCGTCGTAACTATCTCCGCAACCCGTACATTTATATATAGTATAACCTTTTTGCGTACAAGTAGGCGCAACCATAGAATACCTTGCGTAGTAGTGATCTACCGTGAATTTATACGTCGTCGAGCGGTTAGCGTCGTTGGTGATTATGAACGTGTATTCGCCCTCTTGCTCAATCCAAGTTCCGCTTGCATAGCTTTTCCCGTTCAGCGTTGCATAGCAGTTACTCGCCGTCCAAATCACGCAAACTTTATGACTGTTGTCTGACCTTACTATCGTTGCTTCGGGCGCGTCGATACTCATATACATATAACAAGTATCGCTCCTGTTGCGGAAACCGTCCACCGCATAAAAAACATACGTGCCGTTTACCGCTGTTTTGGAAAAAACGACGCTCGAAGTGGTGCTTGCCACAAACGAAGTGCTGTTCGGCGTTTTGTAATACAGCGTTACGCCGCTGTAATTATCCGAAGCGGTAACGGTAAACCCGTCTTTCAACGTTTTCCCGAACCCGCCGACCGAACTCGTAATCGTAGGTCTTGTGTGATCCATTGAAATCGTATAGGTTTGCGAAGCGTTCCCCGCGTTATCCACGCAATAGAACGAATACGCGCCGTCTGCCGTCAGTTGCGTTCCGCTTGCGTATTCGGTATAATTCGACGCGCCGGGCTTTTTAACGTAAATCGTCTTTACACCGCTTCCGCTGTCCGTCGCCGTTGCCTTGATATAGTTTGCTATGCTTTTGAATCCGTTCGATACCGAAACATCTCCCGAATATAAAGTCATTGTCGGCTTTGAAGAATCAATCGTAATGCTTTTCGTCGCGGAAATGTTCCACGCGTTATCTATGGCTCTGAACTGATACGTTCCGCTTGTCGCGCTTGCAGAAATACTTGTTCCCGAAGTATAGGTCAACCAAGACGAGCTGCCCGGCTTTCTATATTGTAAGTAGCTGATTCCGCTCCCGCTATCCGTTGCCGAATAGGAAAACGTCTGATTCGTGTAACTTCCCGTAATTTCCGTACCGTTACTGTTCTTAATCGTTCCCGTGGGTTTTACGGTATCGAGATACAGAAAATATGTTCTTGATATGTTTCCCGCCTTATCTTTGGCATAGAAAGAATACAAACCGTTCGTAGCCGTGCTTGCTATCGTAGTAGATGTTCCCACACTCGAATAAGAATTGCTATTCGGGGATTTAACGTACAACGCGCTAACGCCGCTGCCCGAATCAGACGCTGAAACGTATGTAGACGAGTTTGTATATTTCCCCGTAGAAGAAGTTGACGCTCCCGAAACAGTCGGCGCACTCCTGTCAATAACGAATGAAAAATCTGCCGTCATTGAATAGTTTGCATACGAGCGCGGATTCGGATTCCATCCTGCCCCCATAAAAGACATATTTACCGTATAACTTCCATCGGATAATCCGGAAGCAGATACACTACCTTTTGAACCGCTTGCAACTGACTTGCCCGAACTGTTTACAATTGAAACATTACAATTCCAACCTGACACCGTAATACTTACTGAACCACCACGGACATACCCTCCGCTCGGGAAATTTCCCGAATCAGCAATCGCTGTCATCGAAACTGTCACCGTTGCAGACGAATAACGACCTGTCATAACTTTACAACTGCTCACACCCGTTCCTTGTCCGTCTGTTGTTACGCTTGTCATTTGCTGATATTTATGCACATAATTGAACAAAACAGTATGCGAAGTCTCTGATTCTGCCGCATACGCAGTCGTGCCGTTTGCAAACAGGCTTGACAAGCCTACCGCAAAACACAGCGCGACCACGGCACACAACAGCGTTCGTAAAATTCCTTTTCTTTTGGTTTTTACCACTTAATTACCCTCCTTATTGTAATTTTCGCCTGTTTTATCTTCAAACAGGCTCTTGATATATTCTCCCGTAGTAATCTTTACGTTAGTGCGAAGTTCGGACGAGCCTATAAAGAACACCTGCCCCGTTACCGCCGAGATAATCATTCTCTGCTCGTCTGCGTTGAAACTATCCCCCGCTTTATAAACGTCCAAAACGTCTTTCATATCCGGCGCGGACAGTTTGAATATAAAGGTATACTGCGAGTTTTTTAGAATGGCGCTCGTCTTGCTCCTGAGTTCTTCGTTTGCGTTCCAATCGGCTATGTTCTGCGTTGCGGGAATAAACGAGCCGTTGTATTTACGGATTCGCTTACTCATCGAGAAGAAAAAGTCCAATGCAATCGGGAATTTTGCGTCGATGAACAAGTGCGCCTCGTCGGCGATAATAAGCGTTCGCAAATTCTTCCCACTCTTGTTCGCTTCCCTTGCGTTGATGACTTCCTGCTCTATAAAACGGAAAACAAGCAACATCTGCGCGTTGGCTACGGTGTTATTCTTGTTTGCAAACAACGACTGAAAGTTAAAGTCAATCAAGTCGGCATTTACTTTCAACGTAGACGGCGCGTTCCAAATATCCGAATATCTGCCGCTTACGAATTTTTGCAAATACAACTCCGCCGTTCGCATATCACGCAAAGTCAGACCGTCCGTTTCTTCCTTGTTCTTTTCCCGTAAGACCGCCAATAAGTCGGTAAACAGCGGAAAATCCTCGGCATTGAGCCGTGTGCAGTCCATCGTTTCGTAGATTCCTTTTCTCGCATACGCTTCCACGGCAAGGTTGTTTATAAGCTCGATTACGTCGCTGTTCGCACCCACGAAAACGATCTTGAAGAAACTTTCGAGCATTTTCAGGTGCGTGTTAAACGTTACGACCGGATCTGCGGGCAAGCCGTCCTCCGTCAATATCTTGTAGATATGAAACGGGTTGATTCTGCCCTCTTTCGCATTACCGACGTCGATAAGATTGCCCGACAAGTTTTTCGTCAAAGTCAGATACTCAGCTTCGGGATCGAGTATAATTACCCTCGTGTCGTTTGCCCACTCGTTTGCGATAAGCGATTTTAAGAAGAACGATTTACCCGAACCCGACTTGCCGATAATCATACCGTTACTGTTCTGATACAGGTTGCCGCGTTTCCACATATTGAAGATGAACGGATAGCCGTTCGCTTTGTTCTCTCCAAGCATAATGCCGCCCTCGTCCATAACGAACGTGCGAACGAACGGAAACACCGCCGCTAAGCTCGAACTGTTGATACCTCGCTCATAGTTTTTAAGCGTACTCACGGGCGAAATTGCCGACGATTTGAAACCTTCTATCTGTAGACCGTAAAGATTAGACGGCTTGAAATTGCCCGTCATAATGTTTCTGCGCACCGATTTCTTGTAATTCTCGTTGTCAAGATAGTTGTACGCCGTAATGGTCAGCGTAACGTCGAGAAGCGATTCGTTTTCCGTTTGCAGACTGTCGAGAAGCGCGTTCATCGTTTCTCTGTGGGTTTCCGCACTATTCGCTTCGCTTGCCTTTTCGGAAAGAATTTGTTTCGTTTCCATTTCGCCTATACACTTGTCGATACGCTTTATCGCCTTGAATTTATCTACGGGTTTAACGTGCAGAACGACTTTCGTATTCGGAATATTATACAATTCTGCGCCCCAAGCGTTTTTTACGCGCAACGGATAATCCGCTATGGCGAACACCGTCGCTTGCGTTCCGTCCATCGTATAACTGTTGGCTTTGAACTCAACCTTTTTCGGCTTTACCCACGCTATAAATCGATTATCGTCGATTTCATTGATTTCGCGCTCGTCAAAATTCCGCGAAAAACTGTATTTTAGGAAGATTGCCGTTTCCTTTCTGCCGATCAATTTCGTGTTCAGTCCGCACTTATTGATTTCGCTTGCGACGTTGATTGTCGTATTTTCAAGATCAAGTTCGTTTCTGCCGTAAACGACGATGTAATAGTCCGAAAGATACTGCTTGCGGATATTGTTCATCTTGTCGATTCGGTCGATCCGCTCACGCAAAATAGCCGTCTTTATTTCTCTGACTTCTTCCCCGTCTACGCTTTCTTTCATTTCCGCAAGTCTGCCGAACAGGTCTTGCGCAAAGTTATCCAAGTTTACGGGACGGTCTATTTTTATAATGTCCGCGCATTGCGTGCCGTCGAGCATTTTAAGGGCGTTTGCAAGATAATCGATGTCGATATTCTGCTGAACGACGTCCTCGATACCGAAATTCTTTTGTCCGACTTTAATTACTCTGCCGAAGTACCCGCCGCTGTATTCGATAAGCCCGTTTTCCTTGATGTCTTTCAGATTCAAGAGCGCGTCCACTCGTTCTTTCTGTTTGTCTGCGTTTTCGGTGTACACCTTTTTCGCAAACAGGAATTTTATGTTTTCCAAGATACACGAATAGAAAATGCCGTCCTGCGTAGGCATAAACATTACCACCGCAAGCAGTCCCATAATTACGGCAAACGCGAACGCGCCCGAAGTGATTGCAACGAAAATAATTGCAAACACGATCAACGCAACGATTACGTCTGCCATCGAATAGCATTTCCATACCGTGTTTTTTACTTTGATTTTCTTCGGAATTATTCTCATTCTGTGCTTTCACCTCCGCTACTTTCCGATCCTTCCGTTGTTTCGGCAGAAGTTTTATCTTCGGAATATTTGTCCGAATTGTCCTCCCCACCGCCACTACTGTCTGCTTTGTTTTTCCTGTGATTCGAGATTGCTTTTCCGACACTCGCTCCGCCGTGAATGATTTTATGAGCCAAGCCGAACGTTGCCGCTCCGACCATACGCGAACCATAAAACGCCGAGCGTAAGAAGTTACCGCCTGCGTGCATATCGTCCGCCTGTCCGAACAGTTTACAAAATAGCGCTTGCCCTGCCGGAATAACCATTGCCCCGCCGACGATCATAAAGATAAGGAACATTGAATTGCCGAAACCGCTGATTTCGTCTATTCTCATTCTTGTTATAAGCGGCAGAAGCAGAACGAAGATATTTACCGAGAACACCGTTCCGTAGGCAATCACGATTTTCGTTATAAACGTTTCGCGCCAAGTCTTGAATCTCGCTCCGTCATCGATCGGAAGCGTTGACATACTCATCGGCATAACGAAGTACATAAAAATGATTTCGTATACCCTTTTCGCCAAGTTGAGAACCGCAACTACAAGCGCGATTGCAAGCGCAACGCCTGCAATAAGCGACGGCAGATACAAGAAATTGTCGGGGTTGACCATTCCGTTATATTTCCATTTGTCGGGAAACACGAAACCCGTCGTATAATCTCCGAAAATCTCTTTTACTCCAAGCCGGGATATATCGAACTCCGAAACCGAATACCCGTTTATCCAATCACCCGCACAGGCGTTGAACAATGCGCTTGACAATTTCGTCGTATTACCGATCTGAAATATCTGCGAAACAAGCACGAGTAACGAGTTGGATATAAGGATAATCAGGAACAGGACAGTAAGCATTGCCATTGTGCCGAGAAGTGCCAAAAAGAACTTGCCGACGATAGTCGATACGTTCCGTTGCGAGTTAATCATATTTTTGATAAGTGCGGCTATCGTAAAAATGCACGTCAAGCCTATTGCTAAAATGAAAATGCACCAAAAAATCGTGCTTACCGTGCTGTCGCCCGCCAAAAATTCGATAATATTGACCTTTTCACCTTTATACGTTACGTCCGTCACTCCCGATATAGCCGAAAAGATTTCCATTAGTCCGTCCACGAGTTTTAGAAGCCACAGAAAAAGAAGCAAGCATAATTCTTGAAAAAATATAAGCATTTTGCTCCTCCTACCAAGTTACCCAATGCGAGAGTCCGTTTATCACAAGCGGAGTTCCCATTGCCAAAACAAACATAACGATTATGCCTACCGCAAGTTGTTTTACCATACCTCTTGCATTGATTTTTTCTTCGTTCTTCTTTGCAACGGTTACTCTGATTCCTATATATGCGCCCCATACTGCGACAACGGAAGAAAACGCTATTACGACGTATATCCAAACCGAATCTATAAGTTCTTGGAGTTTCAGAACGATTGAACGAAAACTGCTTTGCACGTCATTGGCTTGTTCTGCTTTTTGAATCAATTCTTCCGTTGTCATCTCTCCTGCTTGTAAACTGCTGTAATCCGCAAACTGCGGGACTGCATACGCTATATTTCCGTCTGCGTCCTTTGCATAAAATATAAAGGTAAACGTGCGTGATAAGTTCGACTCGTAAATATTCGTAATCCCGAAATTAAAACCGTATCCGTTAGGTTCGGTAATGCCTTTTATCGCTACTATATTGATTACCACGACGCCGTTTTCTTCTGCAACGCGCAGATAATCGCTTACTAATCCGTGCTTGATACCGTAGTCTTTGGGAAAAATCACGGCTCCGTACGTATAACTCAAATCGTAGTATTCCATAGGCACAAAATAGCAAGCCACCATGTATTTCCCTCGGCTTTCGTTATCCCCTTTTCTGAACGTTACAAATATGCTGTTGTCGATAACTTCCTGTACCGACGTAGTTTCCGCGACTACTTCCGCATTTGCAACAACAGTCCCTCCACCGAATACGAAAGCAAATAATACGAGCAGTATTACAAGGACGAGGGGCGTTGTTTTATTTTTGTTGTTTTCTAAATTCATTCTTTACCCTCGCTTTTTTTATAAAAATCAGGGCGGCAAAAAAATCTGCCGCCCGCGTTTTTGTTACGGCTACGTGCCGATTATGCGCCCACCCAAGCGGAAAGACCGTTGATGAGAAGCGGTGCGCCCATAGCGATTACGAAGATGATAATGATACCGATGATAAGGTTCTTGACCATATCGCGGGCATTGATTTTTTCCTCGTTCTTGTGAGCAATAGCGATCTTGATACCGACGTATGCGCCCCAAATGACGACCACGGCGGCAAGCGCCATAACGATGTAAATCCAAAAGCTGTCCATGAGCGACTGCAATTTGGTAACGATTCCCTGTAAATTTTCATCAAGGGTTGCTGCAAGTAAAGTATTCATTGATTATTGATTCTCCTTTTTGTTTTCAGATTTTTTGTTTTTGCCGTTCTTCTTTTTGAGAACGACGAGAGTTGCCACCGCGCCTGCGCCGAGTACGAGAAGAATCGGCAGCAATATGACTGCGGCGGAAGTTTTCTTTTCTTCCTTTTCCGTATCCGACGGCTTGTCCGCTCCGGAATCGGACGGCGTATCGGGCGTTTCAGGCTCGGACGGTTTATCCTCGTTCGGCTTGTCGTCAGGTTTATCCGGTGTTTCGGGTTGTTCAGGTTCGGTCGGTTTATCCGGCTGTTCGGGTTCGACGGGTTTAGGTTCGTTTTTCGCCAAATTTACCTCGTAAACCATCAGTTCCTCACCGTTATCGTTCGTTACCGTAACGATATATTTCCCTTCAAGTACAGCAAAGTCGAGTTCTCCGTTTTCGCCCGGAATCAGCACAACGCCGCTTCCGTCGTCTGCGCTCGTAAATTCCGCTTTCACGAACTCGGTGCGATTATCCCCGCATTCGCAAAGATAAGATACCTTCATCGTCTTTTCCTGTTCCCTTACCACTGCGTCGAAAACGTAAACGTGCGTATGCTCGTCGGGATTTTCGGGTTTATCGGGATTTTCAGGCTGATCCGGATTTTCGGGTTTACCCGGTTCGGTCGGTTTGTCGGGCTGTTCAGGATCGGTCGGCGTATCGGGATTTTCTTCGATATAGCCGTCGTCGCCGCTCGTTACAAAATCCGAAATATAGTTATAATCGCACGTTTTGCAGGTGTATTTCGTATAACCGACTTTTCCCTCTTCCGCTTTGACGACAGTCTTTTCATAATCGTGTCCTGCGGGTTTTACATAGTCGGTAACGTATCTGTCCGCGCAATTCTTGCAGGTATGTACCGTATAGCCGTAAGATTCGCACGTTCTGCCGACCGTCTTTTCCTCGTAATCGTGTCCGATTGCTTCTTCGCCGTCCACCGTATATTCGTCGCCGCAGTTTTTGCAAGTATAAACGGTGTAGCCGTTTTCCGTACAGGTTACGGGATGTTCTTCGGCTTCATACGCGTGTCCCGTCGCGGGAACGTAACTATCCGAATATTCGTATCCGCACTCTTTACAATAATGAATCGTATACCCTCTGTGCGTACAGGTCGGTTCGATCACGATTTCGTCAAACCTATGTCCGTTCACCTCGGTATTATTATCGGTGTAGGTATCGCCGCAAAGCGTGCAGGTATATCGTGTATACCCTTTCGTAGTGCAAGTGCCTTCCTCCACCTCTTCCGTGTATTCGTGCGCACACTCGGCTACGGGTTCTTGTTTGCCCTCGTATGCAAACACGGTAGCTCCGCCCGCGCCGATAAACGCGCTCATACACACCGTCAGCATTAACGCCGACAAAATAAATTTTAGTTTTTTCAAATGATTCCTCCTTTCAAGCTATCTTTTCGCTTGTTCTTGTATTTGTTTCATTTTCGGCAGAAGTTTTAATTGTATTCTATCCGCCGCGAGCCGCATTTTATTTGCAACGCTCATTTCGTAGTGTTCGGTAATCGTAAGAAGCAGTCCCGCTTTATTTTCCCAAGCCGCTTGTTTCAACGCTTTCGTATCTCTTCCGTCGAGATACACGCAGATTCTGTCCACCTCAGCGTTTATTTCTGCGGCAACTTTATCCCACGCTTCATCTGCCTCGGCTATACGTTTTGCTTTGTCGTTTTCATCGGCTCTCGCTTCTTCCGCTTCCTGCTCTTCGATAAGTTCGGAAATCTTATCTTCGATTTTTTGTCCGATGTCGCCCGTGATGTCGAAAGCGTAGTTCTCTTTTTCAAACAGCACGGCTTCGCGTTTGCCGATTGCCGCTTTTCCTTCGGGGAAATAAACCTTTTTGAGTTCATACGACGGCGTAAACACCGTCCATATCGGTTCATAACCTCTGACAGAAACAATCGCGTCGCCTTTCTCATCGCCGTTCAATCGTTCAAGCATACCTACCGAAATAAGCGGTTGCAAAGTCGCTCCCGTGTTACTGCTTGCGGGATTATCCGCATTGGTATTGACCGAGAATTGTTTAATTTTCTTCTGTCCGCAAAGTTCCGAAAACTCTTTCCTTGTTTCCGAATCGTCCGAGCCAATAAAAATTTTGACGTTGCAATTTGTCTTTATAATGTCGCCTACGTCCCTGCCGTATTTTGCGGTAAGTTGCGAATACGACTGCAACACAAACAAAAAACGTATGCCGCGCGAACGCGCTACCGTTACCATTCCCTCAATATTCTCGAATTTTGGAAGGTTCGCAAACTCGTCTAACACAAAGTAAGTGTTGCGTCTCAGAATTGCCGTTTCCGTTTGATTTCGGCGTAGGTTCAGGTTGGCCTTTTCGACAAGTTCCTTGTACATCTGCGTAATAAACAGAGTGACAAAGCGGTGGCGCGTAAACCGTTCGTCCGGCACGATAATAAATACCGCATTCGGACTTTCATCCATATTAACAACGTCCAAATCGTTCTCGCTCGTCATCGACATAATGCCGTCGTCGGAAAGTTGTTGCATATAACTGTTGACTTCCGAAAGATACGAAGTAAGCGTTTTGTCCGAAGTGATAAGCACGGTATTTACCAAGCCTCTTACTTTTGAAAACTCGTCGCGTCCCTCAATAAGATAATTGCGAAGTGCGGTCGTATCTTCCGAACAATACTTCGTGATATTGTGATAGACGTTAAATAGCACGAGTTGACTTTCGTCGATTTTCCCTTTGATACAATCCTCGCACATTGCAAGGACAAAACCGAAGATAAGGTTTCTCGCGCCCTGCTCCCAAGTCGGCTGATCTCGATTCTGCACGGGGCAAAGCGTATATACAAGGTCTTGCGCGTTTTCGTATATCTCGTCTTTGAGTTCCTGCATACGCGTTCTTGCGTCCCTGTAAGACAAGAACACTTCGCCCGCTCCGTAATACTTGCCGTCTTTCTGCTGTAAGTTGTTTTCAAGGTCTTTCACGAGCCTGATACGGCGAAGAAGCACGTTCATCGGATTCCATCTCTCCGACGAATACGGTTCGCGCAGATCCAACACGGATATTTTGTATCCTTCCTTTTCAAGCGTTCTCGCGTGCTTTTCGTAAAGTTCCTTTTTCGGATCGCTTATGACGATTGACGGTTTGCCATTGCTTTTGCCGAGTACCGCTATATTCTGATCGACAAAGCCCGTTGTTTTACCGCTACCCGTAGTGCCTACGATTAAAGCGTGCAACTGACTTGTCGTTATTACTTCAACGCTTCCGCCCTTTTTCTCCGCGCCGATGACGATACCGTCCGTCTTTTCCTCTGCCGATTTATAGTCGTAAACCTGAAATTCTTTGAGTTTTTTTAGCCTTTTCACCGACAGCCATTCGGTATCTTCCAAGTCATTTTCGTTAAGCGCAATATTCTGCGCATCTACCCGATACATCATAAGATACCCTATTAGTATCAAGCCGTTCGCCACGCCGACGGAAAGCCAATAGTTTTTATAGCTTAATATCTCGCCTATGCTTTTCCCGCCGAGCGAAAACAGATACATAACGAGAACGGCTACAAAAGCGAAGAGTATTCCCCAAAACAGAAGTTTGAGTTTATTCTTTTTTCTCTTTTTGTGCCTTGTTATATCTTTTCTGTTCAATCTTTATAGTTCACCTCCTTGTTTTCTCCGCTTTCCTTTTTGCGCTGTTCTTCCATTTCCTTTTCAATATCCTGCAACCTGTGCGAGAAGTCCCGCTCCAACAGTTCGCTTTCATCGGTAAAAGAACGCAAAAACTTACCGAAAAGAGATTGTATGTTGTTTCTCGATATTGCCCGGCGGCGTTTGTACTTTTTGTCGTTCGGCTTTAATTTTTTATATTTCGGTTTTTCGCAAAGTTCGGGTTTTATAGCCTTTGCAAGGTTTAAAACAAGATTGCCCTGCCGCCTTTTATAATCGGCTTCTATATCCCGTAAAATCGTAAGTTTGCTTTCGTCTATCTTGTTGTGATATTTTGAAAAATTCTTTTCGATTTCCTCTGCGGATATATTTTTATCCGTGACGGCAAAGTTCTTGCCGCAAATGCGTTTGATAACCGCTTCCTTGCGTTTGAGTTCCCGCATGAATCTCAGGTGTGCTTTGCGCGCTTTCCCGTCGTAGCCGAGCATCATCGCAACGATGTCGTCCACCCGCCCTTTATATGCCGTCATATCTTTGCTTCCGTAAGTAAGTCTGCCTTTTTCGGGCAAGGCTTTGGCAAGAGCCGTTACCGCCTCTTTGATTTCGTCCTTGCTCGTCATTGCTTTTCTGATTGCCGTCATACCCCTCAGCGCTCTGATTGCCTCCACCCGCGATCGATAAAGTTTATCTCTGCCGCCGTCTATGTAAAGCCCAAGCCTGACGAACAGATTGTCTATCGCCGTCTTTTCGATTTTTCCGCGCCGCCTGTAACCAAGCGTTCCGTCTTTCCCCTTGTATTTCGGTTCTTTCTCCCAGAACACGAAATGAAAATGCAAGTGTTCGGGGCGATCCAAGTGCAACGCGCACATCAGGTCGATATTGTTTTTATCAAGCTTCGCGTCCTTGAAAAATTGTCCGAACGTCGCCTTTATCATTCCGATACACTTTTCCGGCGTGTCGATTTTATACGACTGCTCTTTATTCAGCGATACGAACCCGTGCCAGATATTACCCTTGTTCTCTTTCAGCCGCGCTTGCATTTCCGTAACTTTTTCCTGCGACAAAATCCCCTCGCCGTTAAACACGCCCGTGGACTTTTGCAGGTATTCGAGCGCGGTAATCTTTCCCGCCTTCTTGCCCGTTACCTTGCCTTCCGTCGTGATATATTTGTATACGTTCTCGCCGCCCGTCATATCGTAAAAGCCACGCTCCGCTCTATGTGCCTCTCTTTCGAGTCCGCTTGCTTTTTTACCCAAGCTATAAGGCGTATATTTGATATTTAATACGATCGGTTGATTGTCCGTTTTTCTTTACCTCCCCACGTCTTTCAGCATTCGGATTTCTTCATTCACGAGATATTCGGGCGTGTCCTGATAGAACCCCTTTTTCAGCGAATACGCGTCCGGCGCGTTGCCGTCCAAGGCTTCCGCGCGCTCGTTGAAAAGCGAGCATACGACCGATTTTGTAATCACTTCGTTTGCGAGCATTTCTTTCATAAGTCGTATAAGTTGGAAATAAAACGCGTCCTCGTTATACTCGTTAGGAACGCTTACGGGCGTTTCTTCCCCGTCGATTTCCACCGTATCGAACAGCCGCTTATACAGTATTGGCAAGCCGAACAACAAAGCGGAATTTATGACCTTATTGAAACTTTTATCGTAGTCCGGATGAGTCATAATTTTGTCGATATATTCCCACATAGACATATCCGTTATGGTTATGAATTTACGGGTTTTCTTGTCTGTATTTCTCTCTCCTCGAATAGTTATCACCTCCCAAAGAAGAAGCGGGTATCCCGCTTGCTTCACCGTCCGAAAATGCCGAATGTTGCATTTTCCTTATCCTGCTTTATGTTTTTGAGGCAGAATGCATCAAGATTTTATTCGTGGTCACGCTTTTTCGGCTTCGCCGTTTTCACCCTGACCGCCGAGAAGGCTACTTAAAAGTTCGCTCGCAACCACCGTTTCGATAACCGATTTTAACACCGTATCGGATTCGGTCTGCCCGTCCGCGGTTCTCTTTCTTTCCGCGATTTTCTGTCCGCCGAGCCTGCCCTTTTCGCGATAGAATTTTTCGTCGTCGATCATCTGCTTGGTGAGCGTGAACGCCGTTTTCACCGCCGTGTCTTTGCCGCCGTAAGTCTTGCCCTCGAACGCATAGTCCGAAATCGCTCGCACATACTGCCCCGCCTGTCTGTCGTCAAGATGTTTGATGACCTTTGCATAGTTCTCGTTGAATTTGAAAAATTTGTTTCTCATTGTTTTTTACTCCCTGTTTTTTTATTTGTTTTTATCTTTTTGAATTGATACCGATTTTGCCTTTCGTAAAACCGTTATTCTCTTGTGCCGCGGCAATCGAACCGCGCATTTCCCGTATGGTTTTCATACTCTCGCTCGCAAGTTTCATATAGTAGGCGTTCGGCTTATCGTCGCGGTATTGCCCCGACGACTTGAAGATACGGAGCAGTTGTTCCTCGTCGTTTCCGCAGAACATCGCAAGCCGAAGCATCAGTCCGGACTCGCTCCGTTCGATATTTTTCATTACGTTTTTGCCGACGTATAAGTCCGCGAATTTACTGTCTTTCGCGTAATACCCTTCCGCCCTTGCAAGCGTTTCTCGGTCGCTCATCCTCGTCAGACTTTCGCTCCCGCGCCCTTCCATACTCACGGGCAAGGCTTTCGCCGCGACTTCCGTCGCCACAAGTTCGGACGGCTTTATGTATTCCGTCGACTTCTCCTGTTCTACCTTGCCTGTTTTCCCCTTTTCTCTGAGTTCGTCGATACTCACTTCTTCAAAGGTCTTGTCTTTCCAAATGTCGAGTTCCTTGATTTTGTCAAACTCTTTTTCGAGCGCGTCGCGGTCGGCAAAGCCGTAATTGATAAGCGGTTTCACTCTGCCTTCTTCGTCGCAGATACAGCATTTGTATACCTGTTCCGAATAAGCGTTCGTTTCCTCGACGATTGCATAAAACTGAATATCTTTGGTCTGACGATATTCTTGTTCTTTCCCTGAAACGTACTTTGCGATTTTGTCCGCGTCGGTAATTGCCGTAAACAGCGCGTTCGGGTTCTCCTTGATTTCTTCTTTCCACGACTGCAAATACGCCGCGTTGTTCTGAAGCCTGCCTTCGCTCGCTTCGATACCAACGTCCTGTTCCATAAAGATAGACGCGATTTCGGCGCGGAGTTCTTCCATTGCGTATTTCTCGCTCCCGAATCCGCCCGACAAATCTCGGTTCAGTCTTGTTTCGTGTCCCGTGCTATGCCCGATTTCGTGCAGCGCCGTCGAGTAAAATTCCTGCATACTCTTAAAGTCCACACGCTTAGGCAAATGCACTTCGTCGTTACTCGCCTTGTAATACGCCTGACTGCCGCCGTATACGATTTTCGATTCGTTCTGATCCCAATACGAAAGAATCGCTTCGGCTCGCTCGTTTCGGTCGTTTATATCGATTAGTGGTTTTTCCTTGGCCGGAACGCCGTCCATCAACGAGCAGTTGAACACGCGGTAGAACTTCCTCAACCAATACACGTTTTTATCCATGTATTCCTGCTGTTCGCTCGCAGTCATGCCGTCCAATACGCTTCTATCAAAACGCTTTTTCGTTTCTTTGTCGCGCATTTCGTAGTATTCGACGGTTGCGCCCTTGCCTTTTGCCGCACTTTTGCCCTCTTCGTCCTTTTTGAACGTCCAGCCCTTTTCTTCCATTTGCTTAAAGGTCGCCCAGCGGTTATCTTCGTAATTCTCGCTCATTGCAATCAGCGACAGAAAAAGGTTATTGATTCCGCGATATTTCTTGCCCGTCACCGCCGATTCCGGCGCGCCCGACGATACCCACCCTTGCGACCAGAACAAATTGCCCTTTTCAAGGTTTTCCATAACCTTGTCCACGAGTTGCTTTCGCTGCGGCGTTAATTTTTCATACGCCGAATTTCTTTCTTCATTCTCCAAAGACAACTTTCACCTCCTCTACCGCCACGGGTTCGCCGTTTTCATACCCCTCGTCGTCGAAATCCAACATTTCGTCTATCGTATACCCTTTCGGAATTACGATAACGGGAGTATCTCGTATACTCTTTTTCTTCATTTTTTACCTCCTGAAAAAAATTTTTTGTGTTTACTATTTCAAAAGTCCCTCAACTCACTCTATCCTCGTTCGATTTTGTCGAAATTTCTGTTTTAACTTCTTATAAAATCGTTTCAAAAATATTTTTCATAAAATCTCAAACAAAATACTTGTTTATTTTCGTTTTATCGTGTATAATATAAGCACGGAGGTAAAGAACATGAAATTGCTTTACGTCAAAGCCTCGGGCTTCAAAAACATCCAAAACGATCGCGTACTCGACTTCACAGCCAAATCTAAGAAAACAACCGAAGATAAAGAATACGAGCTTCAGGAAATCGCAGACGGCTTATTCGTATATAACACCGTCGCGTTTATCGGAAAAAACGCTTCCGGTAAAACTTCTTTCCTCGATCTTCTCGATTGCGCTTATTCTATACTCGGCAACTTTTCGCTCGAAGATAAAGATTATTCTTATGACGGAATTCACTTAACCCTGTTTTTCTATCACGAAGGGAAAATCTATAAGTATTCAACGGATATTTCGTCATCGCAAACCTTAAACGATAAGGCGACATTTTCTAATCAGCAACTTCTCGAAAAGGTCTACTATAAGTCCAAAGCGAAAACGATTTTCTCAGACGACGATTTTGTTCCCGTCGAGAATATCGGTATTTTGCCCGAAGATACGTCTATCGCATTCTTCGTATTAAAGAAGAAAGAAATGCGAGCCGTATATTTTAATTCGGACGGCGAAGGCGCAAACACCTATCGCTTAATGTTCAATGCGCTGAAACTGTATAAGTTATCCCCGTCAGTTTTGGCAAAAGTCTTGCACTTATTCGATGAAAACGTAAAAGGTCTCACGATGCTCGACGAACACAATTACGAACTTTCTCTTGCCTCGGGCAAAAAGATTGTTTCGGATAAGGAACTCGTCCACTTTTTATCGAGCGGCACAACCAAAGGATTACTTCTTTACGTTACCGTCATCGCATCGCTTAAATACGGATTCGACCTTATCATCGATGAAATAGAAAACCATTTCCACAAAACGCTCGTCGAAAATATCATCAATCTGTATAAGGATAAATCGGTCAACAAGTTCAACGCCACGCTCTATTTCTCCACACATTATTGCGAACTGCTCGATTTGTTCAATCGTCAGGACAATATCTGGGTTTGCCGTGCGGATAAAAAAATCGTTGCCGAGAATATGTACGAGAACTTCGATATTCGCGTAGAGCTTTCAAAGAGCCGTCAGTTTTATAACGACGCATTTAAGACTTCCGTCAACTACGATGACCTTATGAACATTAAGAAGGAGTTTTTGAAATGAAAATCCTTATAATGTGCGAAGGTCCGAACGAACTGAAAATCGTAAATCTTTTGCTCGATAACGGCAAATTAAAATTCACACGCGACGATTTGCTCGATATGCGCCCCTTCCACGCTCGCCAGCTCACCTCGCCGCAATTAAAACCCGCGCTTGACGCATATCACGGCGAGATTGCGGTTTATCGGATCGGGGACAAAATGACTGATTCATTGAAAATCCCTAAGGAATTGCTTTTATCCATCAAATCCCAAGCGAAATTCTGCACGAAGCCGGAACTTGAAATGTTGCTTATCATTGCGGAAAACAAAGTATCCGAATTTGAAAAAGTTAAGGCTAAGAAAAAGCCAAAAGACTTCTGCAAACAAAACGTCGTATATAATCGCAAGAAATACGACAATTCCACTGCGTTTTACGAAGAGTATTTTCAAGACCGCATAGACCTTTTAACTTCCGCTATTACCGAATACCATCGCACCCACGGAAAGCACAAATCCGACGAAGGATATTTGTTCGACTTATTAAAATAGTTTTTCTTTTGGCTACGGCTAATCGCCGTAGCCTTTTTCTATGCTCTTTATCTCTTCCCGTTGCCGCCGTTGTTTTTCGGAATAGTCGGCGTATAGGTCGATTTAACGGGTATTTCGCGCAATGCCTTGATTGCCGTATGCTCGTAATAATCGGCGGATTTGTTCGGACGAAACAGTCCGCTCGTTGCGAAAATACGAAGCATCTGTTCTTTATCGCCGTTACACCAATAGGCAAGAATGTTCATAAGGCTCATATCCGAATTACTGTGATTATTCTGCAAATCTTCGCCCGCATAAAGCCGCTTGAACTTCTCTCCGTTCTTCGCCTCGCTCGCCTTTTCCACCACGTCTTTATCCGACATCGAAGAAAGTCCGTTCTCGCCCTTGCATACGCCTTTCCACTCGATACGCTTTTCGCATTTACTCTCTAAATACGGCTTCATTCCGCAGGTATCGAAGTTTACAAGGTCCTTCGTTTTTGCACCGTCTCCCGTCATCGCTATAAACTGTTCCTTTTGGTAAAATTCCAAGTCGCCGCCTTTTGAGAAAGTGCGTAAATCCATACCGTCCGTCTTGCCGAAAATATGCAAGCCGTTACCGCTGACCGAGCGTTCCGCATAAGTTGCGCCGCTTCGCTTCAACGCTTCTTTCGCCGTTTCGAAAAGTTCGCCGTTTTCATCGAAGCAGCGGTCTATATCCACGCAGGAAACGTTATCTTTACCGTCAAGCGCATAGGCAATCGTCGTTCCGCCGTGTTCGCGAACGTATTCCAACGCTTTATCGAAAGTCGTCCACGTTTCGGGGTTATCGCTTTCGGCGTAATTCCCTGTATTGCAATCGATCGGGCGTTTGCTGAGTTTATCCTTTTCGGCACTCTTCCACGTTTTAACGGCAACCCAATTTTTACGCGCTTTCATCTCGTCTGGGACTGCTGCGCGCAACGCTTTCTCTCTTTCGGCAAAAGCCGTTTTCGCTTCCTCGCTCGGTCGTTTGTATTCCGTTCCGTATGCACTTTCGTCTTTGTCCCTTACCGCCAAGCAAAAATCTTTTGCCGTAAGTTCCGCCGTTTTCTTTTTCTCGCCCTTATTGTTCGTAAGGCGCACCTTGTAATCGTTATGTAAACTCAGGCGGATAGTGCCTTTCTCCTCGCTGTCTTTCACGCACTTATTCGGCACATAGTAGGTGTAATCGCCGTATTCGCCGTCGGGCATTCGGAATAACGTGCTATCCTCAAAGGTCGCGATTCTTGCTTTTTCGGGAACGGAAACGTGATTCCATTCCGTTTCGTTTTCCGTAACGATTTCGGTTTTCAGACGTTTATAATCCTCGGCGGTAGTTTTGTCCGTCAGTTTGCAAAAATCATAGGTTGTAAGTTCAATCTTTTTCTCGCCGCCGCGCGCCTGCGCTTTTACCACGAAATCCTGCGGCAAGCGGATCTCGATTCGTCCGTCATCGCTGTTTTTATCCTCCCCGACGAACACGCTCGGAATGAAATACGTCATACCGCCGAAATCGTCCTTGTTCGGCAGAACGAACAGCATGCTGTTGTCGTATTCCCTTCTGAACGCTTCCTGCGGAATGCTCGTAGCAAACCACTTCGTATCATCGTTTCTGCTCGTTTCGTAGTCCTTATTCGTCGTGCCGCCCACAGCCTTTTTGAACTCTTCCGCGGTAAGCGTTAAAAGTTCTTCGTCGTCGCCGCGACGCTTGAAAATATCGATCTCCGCGTTATCTCTTACGGACAATTCGTAACAGAGTTTCTGCGAATCGCTCTTCAAGTCCGCAATCTGCCTCGACGGTTTGATTTTATCGTTGAACATAAAGTAGGCAAAGCCCGCATACTCGCCGTTTTCCGGCATTCTGAACACGCTGCCCATGCCCGACCGTTTAATAAACGCGTCGCTCGCCACCTTGATTTTCGTATACA
>ERZ780178.871-NODE-871-length-20864-cov-2.638137_pt1 | contig 20864 bp, 15 predicted proteins | sample MGYA00511018_ERZ780178 | MGnify/ENA primary metagenome ERZ780178 (study PRJEB29588, sample SAMEA2151439) | human gut metagenome | biome: human gut; feature: human-associated habitat; material: faeces | place: Denmark | collected 2008/2010 ...
AACCCAGCGAGAGGAGGCGACCGGGCAGGCCGGGATAGATCGTTATCCAATGTTGCAGCTTGCGGTGGGCCGAGCGGGGATGCAGGTCGGGCAGGTAGACCTCGGCCAGCTCCATCCGCCCGTATGCTCGTATCTTGAATGTCGTTTCCATATCCTAAAGATAGTGAATCTCCGGCATATATCCATCATTTTCCGGAGAAATAATTCACCCGAAATCACCCTAAGTCACCCAAAGCGACAAAGCCCCCATGCCCTGCCGTATCTTTGTATCAACATTAAAAAACAACACATTATGATCCGCTACAAGAAGTATCAAAACAAGAACGAGAAGAACGTGACAACCTTCAACAAGTGGTACGCCCGTGCCGTATGCGAGGAGACGGTAGACATCGCCGCCTTGGCCGAGCACATGTCCACCCACAACACCCCCTTCTCCACCGGCGCCATCCACGGCATGCTGAAGGACATGGTGAATTGTATCAAGGAGCTGCTGATGGACGGCAAGAACGTGAAGATAGACGACCTCGGCATCTTCAGCGTGGGCATCCGCTCGAAGGGGGCCGTCACGCCGGAGGATTTCTCCACGCAAGGCAATATCATCGGCGTACGCCTTCGTGCCCGTGCCACGGGCAACCTCTCCAGCGCCTCGCTCAAGCTGACGGCCAAGCTCCGTGAGTACACCGAGTACTCGAACGGAGAGGTGACCCCGGGAGGTGGCGGGGGCGATTCCGAGAGCCCGGACGAGATTTAGGGAATTGAAAATTGAAAATTGAAAATTGAAAATTAAGTGGTATGGAGATTTCTGTTTTTATACGTGAATACGCTCCGCTGGCTGGGGAGGCCGGGCGGGCGTTCCGGATCGATCCGGTGGTGATCTTGGCACAGGCGGCCATCGAGACGGGTTGGGGCGAGAGTACGCTCTGCCGGGAGTATCATAACTTTTTCGGCATCACGGCCTACGGGTTGCCCAACGTATGGTGGACCGGCCGGTGGACGGAGCTGTCGCCCCGCTCGCTACGTTTCCGGATCTACCCGGACGATAAGTGCTCGTTCATGGATTACTGCCGCCTGCTTCGCTCGGCCTATCCCCGGGCGGCCGACATGAGCGCCAACCCTACGGCCTTCGCCAAGGAGATCGCCTACAGCCCCTACATCAGCGAGGTGAACGGCGACAACCGGGAAGCCTATCGTAAGCTGATCGTCCAGCTTTGCCGAAAAATCAGCTCGCAACTATCAATCGTTAATCCAAAGGGCGGGCAGATGCCGCCCCTATCATCAACTGTCAACTAAAATGAAATACCTTGAACTCATCCTCCGTTGCCTCACGGCGCTCCTCCGGGTCATCTTCCCGCAGCATCCCCCTGTTCCCGAAACGACAGACGCTACCGGCGCTGCTCCTTCTCCTGCTAGCCCTCCTCTCCCTCCTCATGCGGGAGACGGAGGTGACGCTAGCGGCGATCGGCGCCTCGCTGACGCTCTTCCGCCACGACGGCACCCCTCCTCCCCACCGCCCCCCGGGGCGGACTGGCTGGGTATCTCCGGCTACACCCTCCTTATAGCGGGGTGCGCAGGGTACCTCTTGAAGTACTGGGGTTATTAGAGGAAATGGGAATTTGAAGAATACTATTTTCTTCAAGCAAAAAGGGTATGCCGTGATGCATACCCTTTAACTTTTATTAAACCATCTATTCCTTTTGTGGTTATAAAAGAACATATAACCATCAATTATTCAAGACAAACTCTTCTATGGCATAACCGTTATATAAGTTGTCACTCCATCTACCCTAACTCCATTAACATATACATCACAAACTAGTCGATAAGAACCCGGAGAATATACGTTAATCGAACAATAATCACCATTCGGATAACAATAACAATTCCCAGAACCTACAATACTCCATCTAAATTCAGCACCACTAGGAGCATTGAACAGTTGGTAAGACGACCCTGCGTAACCACCACTAAACTTCAAAGAAGTTTCCCCCTTAATATACATAGCAGCAGCAACTGCCATTATATCTACATTATCGTTTTCCACTTCTACAGCTTGAATTGTAGAAAAAGAACACACAGAAAGGCACAAAATAATAAAACAGCATAATAACTTCTTCATAATTTTAAAATTTAATTGAGTTTCAATAAAAAAGAATTCTAAAATATAAGAAGACAAACTCTTTAAGAGCAAGAATCTGTAAGCACCATTCAAAATAAAAACGATAAGGAAGTCCCCTGCCTTCCTTATCGCCATAAACCTTTAGTTTCTCCAAGCTTCCGGCTGTACCAAGTACGGAGTACCTGTTTCCGGATCTGTACCCAAAGTCAAGATCTCATCGTCAGGAACGGGCAACATTGTCTTTTTCGATGACAGATAAGAAGCTCCCGCAAACTTAGAGATATACTGTTTCTCATAGTCCACATAGGCTTTCAACTCACTAGCCATCACATCACCACCCCAACGGGACAAATCGAACCAGCGCTCACCTTCCATAGCCAACTCTAACTTACGCTCCATGCGAATCGCCTTGATACAAACATCTTTGTTTGAGAATGCGGCATGTGAAGAAGGATATTCGGCAATCTTATAATTAGCGGCTGGAGTCCCATCATCTAACTTAACAATATTAACATCCAAAGCCGCACGACGACGAATCTTGTTAACCTGCTCCATCGCACCTTTCAGATTCCCTGCGTTAGCCAAGCATTCAGCATATAATAAAGTTAAGTCACGAACACTTAAATATTGCAAGTTCATAGCAGAACCCGGTGCCCAACCACCATATAACGCTTTCATACCAGCCGCATCCTCAGCCTTGCTATATACATGCTTTTTCGGCATGAAGATACCGCCATTCGTAGCATCTCGTACCCAACCATTCTCTGGGAATCCCCAATCCTTATAAGGAATACCAAAACGACCTACAGCAAAATCCAATCGAGGATCGACCGCAATGTTATTATCGTTAACGGCTAGCACAGCATCTTGGGAACTATCGGAGTTACGAACAGATACACTTTTCTTCGTACGATATTCACCGTTCAAGTAAGGAAGGCCATTCGCATCTACTTGGAACGAATTCACCAACTCAAAAGAAGGCTGGTAGAAACCACAACATCCACCGGGACCTGTATTATGCGGATAAGCTAAACAGAAGGGAGCCCCCCCCATATTCTCTGCCGCATTTGAGTATTGTACCGCAAAAACGGATTCCTTACCATTTTCTGTCAAAGCATTGAAGTTATTGTCCAGATCATCTTCCAGTCCATAAGCCATACCCTTAGACGTAACACCATTTGTCAACACATCCGCTAAGATAGGTTGCGCTTCCGCCAAATCACCATGCCACATCAAGATCTTAGCCTTCAAAGCCTTCGCTGCGGATTTATTCGCCCGACCAACCTCACCAACAACCTTAGGATCATCCGATAAATTCGCTATAGCATCATCCACGTCGGCAACGACCAAACTATAGATATCTTTGTCATTATGCACCTTTGGGTCATTCTCTTGATTAGTCTCATCAATATAGGGGAGATAAACACCAAACACACGCATTCCCTCGAAATAAGCCAAGGCTCGTAAGAATTTCAACTCGCCTTTACGCATTTGGCGAATTTCCTCCTTCATATCCTCCGCTTTTTCCAAGACCTGAAGAGCCAAGTTAACACGTTTGCTCATTTGATACACCCAAACCCATTTTTGCTTGATATAGCCATTGGTCGACAATGTATTATACAATTCTATCTCATTCACCGTAGATTGGTCGTTAGGGTCTGATCCCTTGTTGGCATCACCCCCATAAATACCACCCCATACCCAGTTAAACGGAGAAGCTTGATAGGGATCGTATCCTTCCACAGGAGAGGCTAAACCCGCATAAGCACTAGTAACCAGCAACTCCACACCTTGAGCATTCGCCAAAGCCTCCGGGGTCAAAACTCCTTGCGGCTCCTTTCCCAAGAAATCATCGCCACAAGACCCTAAAGTCAGCATACTGGCAAAAGCCAACGCTAATATATATTTGTTGTGTTTCATAATAAAATTCATTTTAAAAGTTAATCAAATCCCTAAACATTAGAAAGCGAAATTTACACCGAACAAGAAACGCATCGTTGAAGGCCATCCACCCATATCAACACCTCTCTGTAGGTCTCCCCCACTTTCTTTGCCCATATCCGCATTCGTATATTCCGGATCCAATCCAGAGTAACCGGTAATAGTCAGCAAATTCTCGGCTTGTACATACAAACGTAAGTTTTGGATACCCACCTTAGATAACACGCTCTTCGGAAGCGTATAACCCAAAACCACATTCTTCAAACGCAAGAACGAAGCATTCTCTACGTAATAAGAGTTCGAGAATTTACCAGAATAACCATCGTTCGAATCCAAGATCGGCAAAATGGCATTGCTATTATCAGCACCGGGAGTCCAAGATTGATCACGCATACGCTCAGACTTGTTACCGTTGAACATCCAGAAGTCCGTAAAATATTTCGTATTGTTAAACAGGTCATTGCCGATAGTTGAATACCAGAACATCGTGAAGTCCCAGTTTTTCCAAGTAACCGTAGCGTTTAAGCCAGCGATCAAATCAGGATGGGGAGAACCGATGAACGTACGGTCTCTTTCCGTCAACTTACCATCCTTATCCACATCATCAAACTTAAATTTACCGACCCAAGCCTTGGCGGACTCAGCGTTCAATCCGGATTGTCCTAGAGGCGGCAAGGCCAAAACCTCGTCAACGTTCTCATAGAAACCATTCACCTTGTAACCATAGAACTCAGAGATAGCATGTCCTTTCGTCGTACGGGTCACGTTTCCATCCAAGCGAGTTCCCGCTCCCCACAAAGAGGCATCATCCGACTCCGAGATACGCAGTACCTCATTCTTATAATGGGAAAGGTTCAAACTTACGTCCCAAGACCAATCACCTTTTGAATCTCTATAATTCAAGTTCAAATCGACACCCGTATTCTTGATATCACCGAAATTGATATATGGTTTCTTGATCTCCGGGTTAGCAAACGCTGAATATTGAGCCTCGATCAACATATCCGTTGTCTTCTTCCAATACCACTCAGCACCAATATTGAATTTACCATTTAAGAAAGTAGCGTCCACTCCGACGTTCCACATCTCTGTAGACTCCCACTTGGTATCCTCGTTTCCATATTTATCTAAGATGAAACCTGTTGTAGTAGAATTATTCTGTCCGTTCAAATCGTAGTCAGAACGTTTCGGGTAAGTTGCAAGTTCCATAGCATAGTTCGTAATACGAGGAACCTCAGAGTTTCCTGTCTGTCCATAACCGACACGCAACTTCAAATCGTCCAACCAATCTCTCGTACTTTCCATGAAATCCTCTTGGGAAATACGCCAACCTAAAGAAGCGGATGGGAACACACCATAACGATTAGATTTTGAGAAACGAGATACACCATCCCGACGGATGATACCTGTGAACAAATATTTATCATTGAAAGAATAATCTACACGGCCGAACAAGCCAAACAAAGCAAACTCACCCTTATATTCGGAATTCGCCAAACGCTGGTTGTTATTCTCACCCATATTCAGCACCCAACTATTCGTATTATCCTCAAACAAATAATTGTAACGACGACCGGTCAACTTGCGTCCCAGACCGTCACGGATAGCCTCCGTACCTAACAGAACGGTAAGTTTATGGATATCATTAAAAGTCTTGTTATAGGTCAACGTATTCGTCCATACCCAACGATAATTAAACTCACTTTGTTCCTCAAAGTTATTCTGTCCCATAGACTCTGAGAACTCCGGATTTTTCTTTTCCATGCGATAATAATACCGGTTCGTATAGTCGATACCGAAGTTCGTACGGAATGTCAAGTCCTTGAAAATATCCGCCTCAGCCCATAAGTTACCAAAGATACGGTTGCGAGTATAATAGTTGTCCTTATTACGGACTTGATTGGCTACCGGATTCTGGAAGTTACCCGTACCGGAGAACTTTGATCCAGCGAAATTACCTGCGATATCATATACCGGAACCCAAGGAGAAGCACGATATGTCCACGAATAAGGATTAGATTCCGCTCCATTCGCACTCAAGCCATTATCTTTCGTGAAAGCATACGTTAAGTTCTCACCCACACGTAACCAGTCACGTACATTGAAAGAGGTATTCGCACGCACTTGATAACGCTGATAGTAAGAATCAATTACCGTACCGTCTTGTTTGAAATAGTTTGCGCTTAAGTTATACTGTCCCTTTTCCGTACCACCGGACAAGCCGATCTGGTGATTTTGAATCATGGCGGCACGATCTAACTCATCCCACCAGTCCGTATCTGAGAATGGTGCGTAAGTTGTAGTAGGATAATCATAGTCGCTCGGATCTATTGTAGTAGAACCCTGAGCACCTGATTGTGTCAAGTAATTCGGGATAGAAGGTCTATCCCCCGTACCAAATTGAGGATTACTTGGATAACCTCCGATATCACGCATAGCAATATTATTCTTCTGCGCCTCCCAATCTAGGTTCAAGCGATCCATAGAATTCAACACGTCATATTTCTTACCCGTCTTCTGGACACCAATATAACCGTCGTACGTTAATCTCGGTTGCCCGCTCTTCGTACCTTTCTTCGTCGTGATCAAGATAACACCGTTCGCAGCCTGCGCACCATAGATAGCGGCAGAAGAGGCATCCTTCAATACCTGCATACTCTCAATATCGTTCGGATTCAAAGTACTTAGATCCTGATTACGTGTTGACACGCCGTCAATTACGTATAATGGGCCGTTATCATTAACCGTATTGATACCACGAATACGAACCATTGAAGGAGAACCCGGAGAACCGGTCTGACCGATATATACACCGGCCGCCTTACCTTGCAACTGCTGGGTAGCGGAAGATCCGGAAGATGCCAAAAGGTCCTTCGTATCGACTACTGCCACGGAGCCTGTGATATCTTTCTTCTGCTGCGTACCGTAACCTACTACTACTACCTCATCAAGGTTTTGCGTATCTTCTTTCAAAGTCACATTTACCACTTCTCCCGAAGCCGGAATTTGTTGGGATACATAACCTATGTAGGAAACGACTAAAATGGAGTTGGGCTCAACTTCCAAGGAATACTTACCGTCAAGGTCGGTAATCGTACCGTTTGTAGTACCTTTTACTACAACATTCACACCCAAAAGGGGTTCACCCTTTGCGTCAGTTACCGTACCGGTAACTTTCTTAGCTTGTTGGGAGATGGACACATTCGCGTTAGACGCATGGATTGGAGGGGTTACACCCGCACCGACCATAAGGAAACAAAGTGCCAAACCCAGCCCGCTTTTAACAAAAGCCAACTGTTTGTTCATCATAACACAAAAATAGGTTAACATTAATAATTATATCCACTCTTCGGATATGGGTACAAATATAAATTATTATTCTCAATAAACAACAATAGTATGCATATTTTTTTCACATTCCCTTGAACTTGCGGATATGTGTTCGTACAAATAGCTATTATAGACCCAATAAGGCTTATTCTTGTTAACAAAAAGACACCTTCACAAGAATCAACAATATGTTAAAAACCGCATAAAAAATACAATCTATTCCTAATTTTTCCAAAGACTTTTAAACCTTATTATCAATCTACAGCACGGTAAATGAGTCTCTTGGGCCATATAAAAGAAAAGAGGACGCCGTTTTACCGACATCCTCCTAAGCTCTTATCGCATTAGATCCATGAGCCTTACCGGCTACCAGCTATCGATTTACTCACGATATTCGTTACGGCCTCTTGCATCTTCTCGATGACGCCGCTGTTTTCCATCCCGTATTCGGAGGCGATCGTCTCCAGATTCGGGGAACCGACCCAAACCTTGCCGTCCGCATCTTCCCAAACGGAGATACGTAGCGGCAGCTCCAAAGAGATAGACGGATCTTGCTGCATCAATAAAGTCCCGACTTTCGGTGAGCCGAAGACGATCACCTTATTCGGAGGCAGCTTCATCCCTACCTCGCTAGCGTTTCGCCCATGATCGAACATGGCGAACACGGAACCTCCTTGAGACTTGATAATCTCCTCGATCCGCCGCATCGTCTCATCCACGCTAAACGGGCTTACTGTTTTTTCCATCAAACGATTCTTTTTCTCCATGGCTGCAATTTTCTTTAGTTTTGTCAAGACAGGAGTCTTGACCGTCCGTACGCTCGACTTCCGGTCATTATTCAGCTGCTCATAAATAACGATTTTATTCTCTCCTTTGTTCAGCCATACGCCCGGTATGTAAAGCGTTTGCTGAGGGCCGGCGTACCAATAGCGACCGATATTGATGCCATTGATGAAAATAATGCCCTTTCCCCAATCCTCCATATCGATAAACGTATCGCCGGTATCGGACAGGTGGAAGGTTCCCTCGTAGAGAACCGGCTTATTCCCCAACGCCGCTACCTCGGGCGAGCCATTCTTATAGACATAAGGTTCGCCGGAGACCAAAGCCGGCATCCGGTCCATCGGGAGCTTGTACATCTTCCAGTCCGATATCTCGCTGCCGTTAATCTTGACCGAGCTGATGATCCCCTTCGTATTGCGTACGATCTCCTCGCCATAATTGATACGCCCCATGTTCTCCACCAAGATGTCCAAGGTAGCGTTGAACGGGATATCGATTTCCATCGCATATTGGTTGAAGCAACGGTTTAACTCGCCGACACGCTCGCCATCCACGTAGATCGTAGCGTAATCACGCAAGCCCGGTATCTCCAAACGGCCTTTCAGGGGTTGGTTGAAATGGGTAGAGTACAAGACGTAGCCGTATCCTTGGTTCAATTGCTCGAACGTGAGAGGTGTCGGAGACGCTACCGGTTCCCCTTCTTTCGCCAAGGCCAACACATCGGCTACCTTCGTCAAGGAGATCGACGGGATCTCGATCAGCGGTATAGGGGCTGGGGCCTCGGGGACGTCATAAGTGACGTATTTCCGGATCACGTTGCGGATCGAGTCGAACTTCGGGGTCACCCAACCCGCCTCGCTGATCGGGGCGTCGTAGTCGTAGCTGGTCAAGTCCGGCTGGATATCATGCTTCTTGTCGTAATTGGCGCCACTGGTGAAACCGAAATTCGTACCGCCATGAACCATATAGAAATTGAAAGAGACATCGTTTTGGAGGTACGTCTCCGTCTGCCTCGCTATGCCGGAATCGCTTATATCGGGGAATGGTTCCGCCCAGTGCATCAGCCAACCGGGATAAAACTCGGCTACCATATACGGGCCTACTCCCCCGTGATACTCGTTCACCACCTTTTTCAAGTTCTCCACGTTGCTCTCCCCGTTCGCCGTAGGCAACGCTCCCGGGGTGGAACCGCCCTCGAACAACCAGCTTCCGTCCGAGGTGAACAGAGGCACGTTGAAACCGGCGTCCGCCAATTGCCGCTTGATCTTGGCGTTGTAGCGGCGATGCTCCTCCAAGGGGATATCCTTACGTTGCGCCACGTAAGAGCCGAACTCGTTCTCGGCCTGCACCATGATGATAGGGCCGCCTTTCGATACCTGCAAGTCGCCGACCTGCTCGTAAAGCTTATCGATATAAAGCTTCGTGCGTTTCAAGAACTCCGGGTTATCCCGGCGGATCTCCATGCCCGGTATATTCTGCAACCACCACGGATAACCACCGAACTCCCACTCGGCGCATACGTACGGGCCGGGACGGAGGATTACCATCAATCCCTCCTCTCCCGCTATCCGGATATACTCGGCCAGATTCTTGTCTCCCTCGAAATCCCATTTACCCGGCTCCGTCTCGTGCAGGTTCCAGAAGACATAGGTAGCGACCGTATTCAAGCCCATCGCTCGCATCATCCGAAGGCGATGCCGCCAATATTGATGAGGGATACGAGGGTAATGCATCTCACCCGAGAGGATCGGGGTTACCTTCCCGTTTACATAAAAATGACCGTCCTTGATCTCGAACGTACGTTTCTCCTTGGCGAACGAGCCGACAGGTATCAGCATCAAAAGGAGCAATAGATAGGCGATTTTCTTTTTCATGGAATCCATGTGTTATAAAGATTTATTTTTAGGTTTAAGATCTCGTGGCAAATGTATGTAAATAAAAAGAGGATGCCAAATAAATGACATCCTCTCTAGCTTATATATTATATAATGTATAAGTCTGTATTAAGCTTGCTCCAACTGCAAAGTCTTAGTCGGCTGGTCGCAAACCTCCGTCGGACCGAAGTACTGGATCGGACCCGGATATACATAGCTAGTAGTCAAAGCCCACTCGTCACGGTTAGCGGCGAACGCCTTGAAAGGAGCGCCGTCAAGCTTAACCAAAGCCTTCTGGATAACCGGCTTCATCTCGCCATGACGTTTCTCCATGTTCATCATCATAGTAACAGGGATACCACCGGCGATCCATTGATCAGCGGGAGCGGTCGTGTTACGTACGGAAGACATATAACCTGTCTTACCGGCGGCGATCAAGCAAGATGCCGTGTAACCCAAAGAGTAGCAGTAGTCCGCATCGTAGTTAGACGGAGCGGCGCAACGACCCTCGTAACCGAAGAAGTGGTGTTGTGCGGCGAACTTGCCTACGTACTTGCCCTCGGCCTTCCACTCAGCCAATTTCTTGCCAACCATCTCAGACAATAACTTCTCAGTCTCGATCAAAGAAACCTGTACGTTTCCGTGCGGGTCACGGTCCAAAGACAACTGACGAGCTACGCCCTCCGGAAGAGAAGCATACAGATCAGAGTTCTCCTTCGTCAACTTGCTGATGATATAAGCACGTTGCTCGCTCTTCTTGATCATCTTGAACTCAGCGTCGTGCTTAGCCAAGAAGTCGTTCAACTCGGCGATCAAGCGTTTCATAGCCGGAACGAACTCGATCAAGCCCTCAGGGATCAATACCGTACCGAAGTTATTACCCTCGGCGGCACGTTTAGCCACGATACCAGCCACGTAAGTAACGATATCGTCCAAAGACATATTCTTCTCCTCAACCTCCTCGGAGATGATACAAACGTTCGGTTGAGTCTGCAAAGCGCACTCCAAAGCGATATGAGAAGCGGAGCGACCCATCAATTTGATGAAGTGCCAGTATTTCTGGGCGGAGTTACAGTCACGTTGGATGTTACCGATTACCTCGGAGTAAACCTTACAAGCCGTGTCGAAACCGATCTGGGCGTTCTTCAAGTCGCCGTCGATCGTCTTCGGGCAACCGATTACCTGTACGCCGGCGCCAATAGCCTTGTAATACTCGGCCAATACGCAAGCGTTCGTGTTAGAATCGTCACCGCCGATAATAACCAAAGCCTTGATATCAAGCTCTTTCAAGATCTGAAGACCTTTATCGAATTGCTCTTTCGTCTCTAATTTCGTACGTCCGGAACCGATCATATCGAAACCGCCCGTGTTACGGTACTCGTCGATAATATCAGCCGTCAATTCCATATATTTATGATCGATCAAACCGCCCGGGCCCAAGATGAAACCATACAGACGAGAATCTGCGTTGTGAGCCTTGATACCGTCGAACAAACCAGCGATCACGTTGTGACCACCGGGAGCCTGACCACCGGAAAGGATCACACCAACGTTCATGACAGGCATAGCCTTCTCCTCGTTACTCTTCTCGAATGTAACGATCGGCATTCCGTAAGTGTTCGGGAACAATTTCTTGATTTCTTCCTGGTCAGCAACAGACTGAGTAGCTGCGCCTTCTGCAGCCTTAACAGTTCCTTTCAGCGCTTTCGGAAGTTTGGGCTGATAGGCAGCCCTTGCAATTTGCAATGCACTTTTAGTCATTTCTCTTAAATATTTAAAGGTGTTAATAAAGTTTCGTTTAAAAGCGTCGCAAATTTCGCTTTTTTTCGTAAGATATGCAAACGAGAGGCCGAAATAATGTATAAAATGACATTTATCGTTTTTTATCCTAAAATAAAAAGGAGAAGAAAGCAATTAACTGATTTATTGTGTTATCTTTGCCGCAAAGTTTGAGTTACGAGTCGTTATCGCATTGTTCTTCTTTTAATATACAACTATTATTAGGCGGTCTCTTCCATAATTATTCTCCATACTCCAATTTAATAATTACAATTAATTAAAATTTCAAATGAACATTTACATTTCAGGTTTAAATTTCAGCACAACAGACGCTGACTTAAACGATTTATTTTCAGAGTACGGAGAAGTTTCTTCTGCAAGAATCATTACAGACAGAGAAACAAGAAGATCCAGAGGTTTCGGTTTCGTAGAAATGCCGGACGATGCAGCAGGCCAAAAAGCCATTGACGAATTGAACGGTGCTGAATTTGACCACAAACAAATCTCGGTAAACGTGGCACGCCCCCGCGAAGAAAGACCTTCCAATGGCGGCAATCGCGACAGAAGAGGCGGTTACAACTCTAGAAGATATTAATATTCTTAACTACTGACAAAAGCAGGAGGTGTTGTAGCAATACCCCCTGCTTTTTTTATAACTCAATAAATAAAAATACATGGCCAAATCCATCTCCGCAGACAAGCGTGAAAATGAAAAGAAAAGACTCGCCCGACGAGCTGAAAAACAAAAAAAGAAAGAAGAAAAAAAACTATCCAACAAAGCCAATAGCTTTGAAGATATGATTGCCTATGTTGACGAAAACGGCATGATAACCTCTACTCCTCCGGCAGAAAACACTCCCAAAGAAGAAATAAAGCTGGAAGAAATCGTCATATCAACTCCCAAAAAAGACAAGGAAGAACCGGTCATCCGCAGAGGACGTATCGAGTTTTTCAATGAATCGAAAGGCTTCGGCTTCATCAAGGACTTATCCGGGGTCGAAAAATACTTTTTCCACATTAATAATGTGCTGACAGATATAGCAGAAAACAATATTGTGACGTTCGACCTCGAACGTGGCCTTAAAGGCATGAATGCCGTAAACGTAGCTCTTGAAGTAGAAAAGGCAAAGGAAAAGAAAGAAAACAAGGAGACTCTAAATACAGAATCCTAGATGAAATAAGCCAATTATAGAACAAGGGCGTGTATATACCATCAAATATTTCGGTACATACACGCCCTTGCTATCTTCTTTAATCACACGTCATTCGGTTTGCCAGCCACCCCCCAATGCCTTATAGACATTTACCATGGCAATAAGTTCGTCGCGGATGGCATTGCTCACCCCTATTTGGGCATCGAAATAACCACGCTGGGCATCGAGCACATCCATATAATTGATGACGCCGTTGATGTATTGCAACTGTGCCAAATCCACATATCCCTTGGCAGAACGTTCAAGTTTGGCACGCAGTTGGTAGACCTCCTTTATCTTATTGAAATCCACAATGGCATTCTTCGCTTCCTTAAAAGCATTCAGCACTGTCTTTTCATAGCTATGCACTTCGGCTTCAAAAGAAGCCTTCTGTGCATTCAATGCAGCACGGTTCTTTCCCCAACCGAAAAGCGGTGCCAAGACCGCCCCATTCAATAAGGAATAGGGGGATTCCAGAAAATTGGACAACACATCACTTTCCAATCCAAATTGTCCGGTCAGGGCCAGACGGGGGAACATATTGGTATAAGCAACTTTCACTCTGGCATGTTCAGCCTTCAACTGCTGCTCTGCCGCACGGACATCGGGGCGACGTTCCAACAAATCCGAAGGCAGACCTACCGGTAAGGACTCCGGCACATCCAGTTCCTGCAGAAAATTGACACGCTTGATACGGGTAGGGAATTCCCCCACAAGGAAGGATATATCATTTTCTTTCAGAGAGATACGGCGTTCCAAATCCGGAACAAGAGTAGCCGTACGAGCCAACTCCACTTGAGCCTGTTGATAAGAGGTCTCCGAGGTCAGCCCTCCTTCAAAACGGATACGCGCCAAGCGCACTCCCTCTTCACGCGCCTTTTGTGTCTGGCGCACAATCTCCAGTTCCGTATCAAGGGCTACCAGCTCATAATAAGCCTGCGCCACTTCGGCAACGATGGTCATGCGCAACGCACGCTGCGCCTCCACACTTTGCAAATATTCGGCCACAGCAGCCACTTTTTTCCATCTCAAGTTTCCCCAAAGGTCCAGTTCCCAAGAGAGCAACGCCTTGGCTTCGTAAGTATTGCCTACATCACGGCTATGACCACCGTAAATCTCCACCTCGCGCTCAGCCTCCACCTTTCCGGTGAGCTGCGGCAGAAGGTTGGCAACACTGATACGTTTTTGGGCAGCCATCTCCTTGACACGGGAAGCTGCAATCAGCATGTCTTTGTTATATTCCAGAGCACGGTCTATCAAAGCACGCAGCGTGCTGTCCGTATAAACTGCCTGCCACTGTTCATCGGCTACGCTCATGCTATCCTGCTGCTGTGCCAGGCTATCCGGCAATGCCATCTCCGGACGCACATAGCTCTTGCCCACCTTGCATGAGGTAAGGGCAAACATACTCAGCAACAAAATAATATATATGTTCTTTCTTTTCATAAACGTTGTCTTTAAAATCAGTCTTTCTTAATCTTATGCTGCACTTTGGCTTTTGTCTTGTATACCAGGACACTAGTGTCCACTAAAAATTTTTTGGTCACTAGTCGGTTAAAAATTAAATAAATTCGATTCACTTGAATCATTTAGCTCTTTGATATTTTTGAAATTCGATTTGTCGAACAAATCTCTAAGATGAGTTTTATCGGTTAGCGAGATGCCGAGTATTTGCAAGGTTTCGTAGATGCTTCGCTCTAACTTCATATCGTGTTGTACTATCGCCACAAGGCAGTAAGTAATTATGGCACAATATATTTGTATGCGTACAGCATTCTCCGAAGTTCCCCAAAACCTCTTTATCTTAAGGTGTTGTTTAATCCATTTGAAAAACAGCTCCACACTCCATCTATTTCGGTATAACCGAGAAATCAGCTCAGCCGAAGCGTCAAGATTGTTCGTCAGGAAAATGTATCGTGTGCCACTTTCGGGGTCTTCAACAATGAGCTTTCTAAGTTCATCGGGGTAATCCTTGGAACTTTTATAAACCGTAAAACATCCGATGACATCAGAAATGACACCTTCAGGCAATCTTCGCTTCCACGTTTTGGGCTTGATGCGTACATTGGTTTTGGCTCGTACAACGAAGAAAGCACCTATGCGGTCTATCGTATACAAGTTGCCAAAATCGTTGTAACCACGGTCAAATATATAATGCGCACCACGTTCATAAGGAATCACAGACATCGCTTTTGTATCGTGAATATTAGCAGGAGTAATATGCACAAATGCAGGAACTTCCGCTTCCACATCGTAGAGCGTATGCATCTTGATTCCGCCTTTATGCTTGCGGAATTTAGCCCACTCGAACACTGACAGACAAAGGTCAATCGTGGTGGAATCAAAAGCATAGACATGACCGTCAAGCTCAAAGATTCTTTCGATTCTACGCTTGCGCGCTTCGGCTATCATGAAGGTTGCATATTCCTGGAAGATGCGATAGTCACGTTGCTCGTTAGCCTTGCTAAGATTGCTTCGTGTTACGGACTTGCCGATTCCCAGATGATAGAGTTTTCCGGTGTGAGCCTCCAGTGACACGATGAGGTCTCTTAAACTCTCACGGTTGGAAAGTTGACCGAACATCATCGTAAGCAACTGATTCCAACAGGTATAGCTTTTAATGTATTTGTTGCCTTCATACTTCTTGACGATACGCAAGAACTTGAACTCATCAAGAAATGTGACTAATTGAGAAAAAACATATTTGTCTTTATTCATAACAGTCTGATTCAGACTGCAAAAGTAATTTCAAATCGTTGCGCACCAAATACCATTACAACAAACTGAATTTCAACAATTTCAAAGAACGACTATGATTTTTTAGTGGACACTAATGATACCAGGACAAAGAAGAACGGTACAAGCACAATACCGAATACAATGGCAAATATCATTCCGAAGAAAACACCCGTACCGATGGCCTGACGGCTCGCCGAGCCCGGTCCGCTTGCCAACACCATAGGAAGCATTCCCAATACAAAGGCGAGGGAAGTCATCAGGATAGGCCGGAAACGGAGTTGGGCAGCATGGATGGCAGACTGTATCAAGTCTCCTCCCTTGTCAACCTGCACCTTGGCAAACTCCACAATCAAAATGGCATTCTTTGCCGCAAGCCCCACCAGCATCACCAAGCCGATCTGGAAATAAATATCATTCTCCAATCCGCATATCACAACGCCCAGATAGGCACCCAAAGCGGCAACCGGCAGTGAAAGCAATACAGCGATAGGCACCGTCCAACTTTCATATTGCGCAGCCAAAAAGAGGAATACGAAAAGGAATACCAGCGTAAGCACAAGACCCGTCTGTCCTCCCGCCTTCTTTTCCTGATAGGAAAGGCCACTCCACTCCAGACCGATATTGTCCGGCAAGTGGTTACGTGCAATCTGCTCCATAATCTCCATTGCCTGGCCGGAACTGTAGCCTTGTGCCGCAGAACCGCGGATGACGGCAGTGGTAAACATATTGAAACGCTTGATACTGCCCGGACCGGTGGTATAAGAGGCATTTCCCAAGGAAGTAAGCGGCACCATCACTCCGTCTTTTGCCTTTACAAAGAACAAGTTGATATTGTCCTTATGCTCACGATAAGGAGCCTCGGCCTGGATATACACCTTATATATACGGTTGAACATATTGAAGTCATTCACATATACTGAACCGGTATAGGCCTTCATGGTAGAGAATACATCCGCCAGGGGCACACCCAGCATTTTCACCTTATCACGGTCCACATCAAAATAAAGTTGCGGTATTTCAGACTGCAAGGATGATGAAAGCCCCGTCAGCTCCTTATGCTTCTGGGCATAATACATCAGCGTATCTGCCGCCTGCACCAAGTTGTCAAACGTCGCCTCTCCACGCGCCTCAAGCTGCATTTCGAAACCTCCCGAGGTACCCAATCCCGGAATGACCGGAGGCGTGGAAAGATAGACCTTGCATTCGGGATATTCCTTCAAATCCTTCTCCACATTCTCCATTATCTTATCGATGGAAATCCCCTTACGCTCTTCCCACGGTTTCAGAATAACCGTCAGCTCACTGCGTGCCTGGTTGCTACCCACACGGGGGCTGCTACCCGTCACGTTCTGCACATAGGCCACATAGGGATTCTTCTCCAAGTATTGCACGGCACGGTCGGTCACCACACGGGTTCGCTCCAAAGTAGCACCTTCCGGCAACTCCAACTCTATCTTAAAATAGCCCTGGTCTTCTACCGGCAGGAAGCTGGTAGGCACCAACCGGTGGATAATGAAAATGGCAACCAGTACCAGGCCGAACGCACTCATCAAGCGGCGGGGATTCCTGATGACCCGGTTAATGACAGCCACGTATTTGTGATTGCCCAAGTTCAGCCATTCATTGATTTTGCGGAAAACTATGTTCTTTTTCTTTCCACTGTCGGGCTTCAATATGAGCGAACACATGACGGGACTAAGCGTCAGGGCCACTACCGTAGAAAGCAATACGGAAACGGCGATAGTAATGGTAAACTGACGGTATAACTGTCCGGTGATTCCGCTCAAGAAACTTACCGGCACAAACACGGCACAGAGCACCAATGATGTGGCAATCAAGGCACTTGCCAATCCGTTCATCGCCTTTTTGGTAGCTTCATACGGGCTCAATTTCTCCGTCTCCATAAGATGTTCTACATTCTCCACCACCACAATGGCATCATCCACCACAATACCGATGGCGAGAATCAATCCAAGCAAAGTCAGTATGTTCAGAGAGAAACCGAAAATAAGCATGAAACCGAAGGTACCAATCAGGGAAATAGGTACCGCAACAATCGGTATCACCGTCGCACGCCAACTTTGCAAGGATAGAAATACAACCAGCACCACCAGAATCAGCGCTTCGAACAACGTCTTGTACACTTCGTGAATGGATTCGGAAATATAAGTCGTCATGTCGAAGGGAATCTCATAACTCATCCCCTCAGGGAAATTTGCACTGATTTCCTCCATAGCAGCCTTTACGCTCTTTGCAACTTCCATTGCATTGGCCCCGGGAAGCATATAGATACCGAGAACGGCAGCATTCTCACCGTTGATGCCACTCTCTGTGCTATATGAAGATGCTTCCAATGAAACACGCGCCACATCGCGCAGACGGATAATGGAACCGTTGGCATTGGCACGGACCACAATGTCCTCAAACTGCTTTGCCGAACTTAAACGTCCCTGGGTAGTGATAGGGATAGTAATGTCGAGTCCCTTCACCGGCTGTTGTCCCAAAACACCCGCAGCAGACTCACGGTTCTGGTCCTTCAGGGCATTCTGCAAATCCTGCACCGTCAGTCCGAAGTTGGCAAGTTTGTCGGGCAACGCCCATATCTGCATGGCATAGTAGCGGCTACCGATGTTGGAAACACGTCCCACACCGGGGATACGGCGCAACAAGTCGAGTACATTGATAGTAGCAAAGTTACTCAAATAAATTTCGTCGAACTTCGGGTCACTGGAAGTCAGACAGATAGTCATCAATTGGCTGGGAGCCTGCTTTTCCACAGAAATACCGTTCTGAATCACTTCGGCTGGCAAACGGCTCTCCGCCAGTTTCACACGGTTCTGTATTTCTACGGCAGCCAAATCCGGGTCGGCAGACACGTCGAAAGTGACCGTAGCTGAAAATCCTCCGGAATTAGAACTGTTGGACTCCATGTACAGCATACCGGGAGTACCGTTTATCTCTTGCTCGATAGGGGTTGCCACCGCCTGCGAAACAGTCAATGCACTGGCTCCCGGATAGGAAGCACTGATTTTCACTACGGGAGGCGTTATCTGCGGATATTGGTCTACCGGCAGCATGGTCAGGCCAATGATACCGACAATTACAATCACAATCGATATCACCGCCGAGAATACCGGGCGGTCTATAAAGAAACTTACTTTCATAACATCATTACTTTGAAGGGTTGTTGTCCTTTGATTTATTCTCAGCCGGAGTAGTCTGCTTCGTTTCGGAAACAACCTGCTTGTTCAGAGAATCACTCGTCTGCTCTTCCTCCTTTTTAGGAACGGCAGCCTGGGCACGTACTTTCATACCCGGAGTCAGCTTGTGGAAACCTTCAGTCACAATTTGTTCTCCGGCAACCAGACCACGCTCAACCACCCAATTGTTGCCAAATTCAGGTCCCAGTTCAATGAAACGCTTTTCAACCGTAGAGTCCCGGCGCATCACAAAAATATATGCACCACCTTTCTCAATGGTAACCGCCTTTTGAGGAACGGCGACAGCACCCTCACGTACATCCAGCAATAGCTTAACCTTTGTAAACTGCCCCGGTAACAACACTTTGTTAGGGTTCGGCATTTCGGCACGCACGGAGAATGTTCCGGTCTGAGGGTCCACCTGAGGTTCGGCAAAATCCACATAGCCCTTATAAGGATAGACGGTATTATCCGCCAAAGTAATCGTAATGTTCGGCTGCCAGGAACGTGTAGAGTCCTGACGCCCTATATCGATATTCCGTTCCTTGCTTTTCAGGTAATCCAATGCCGTCATGCTGAAATCTACCAGAACCGTATCACTTTTCACAACCGTAGCCAGCAAGGACTTGCCTCCCGGTCCGACCAATGTTCCCAAATCCACATTTCTTTCACTGATATGTCCCGATAGCGGAGAACGAACCAACGTATATCCCAATTCCAATTCAGCCTGGTCCAAATCGGCCTGGCTCATCGCTACTGAGGCTTCTGCAGTCTCGTAAGCAGCCTGAGCATTGTCCAAATCCAGCTGGCTGGCAGCGTTCTGCGCATAGAGGGGGCGGATACGCTCCAAATCGCGCTTTGCCTTCAATGCCTGCGCTTCATCCTTCTTTAACTGTGCACGAGCTTTGTCAGCCTTTGCCCTATACTGGTCCTGGTTTATCACAAAAAGTACCTGGTTCTTGGTGACATATGTTCCTTCTGCGAAAAGCATATTCTCCAAATACCCTTCCACACGCGCACGTACCTCTACAAACTGCTGAGCGCGAATACGTCCCACGTACTCGCCATATATCTCCACATCTCCTTTTTCCGCAGATTCCACAATCACGGTAGGAGCTTCCGATTCCACCTTCTTAGGCCAAGTCAGAATAACGTAACCTGCCAACAATACCGCCATGCAGGCAACCATCATCAGCAACCTCTTCTTCTTTAGTTTCAATTCTTTTTTCGTAAAAAACTGTCTCATGCTTGTTTGTATATTAAATTTAACCCTGTTTCTTTCTATTAAAGCAAATCCGATGCCAATCTATCACCATCTCATCCATTACGTCTAACAAACTATATATCAAGCAGAAAAGCAGACGGCAGTTCTTTATTCATGGTGGCATCCTCCATTTTTCCCTGTGGAATGTGTCCACAGTTTGTGGAATAATTCCACAAAACTACTAAATTAAAAACACATAAAAACCCTTTTTTGCTCTACACTAACAAAGAAAAACATTATCTTTACCGAAAATAATTCAGATTATTCATTTTAAACGTAAAGATTATGGCAAGTAGAAAAGAACTAAAGAAGAATATAAACTATATTGCAGGTGAATTGTTCACAGAGTGTCTTGTAAACAGCTTATATGTGCCTGGAACAGACAAACAAAAAGCCGATGAACTGATGGCTGAAATTCTGAAAATGCAAGATGAATTCATAAGCCGCATCAGCCACACCGAGCCAGGAAATGTAAAAGGTTTCTACAAAAAACTTCGTGCTGACTTCAATGCAAAAGTAGACGAAATTATTGACGCAATGGGCAAACTGAAATAAGATGAAGAAAGCCTTTTATAGCTTCATTTATTATCGCCTGCTGGGCTGGAAGACAAACGTGACGGTGCCCGACTACGACAAATGTGTAAT
>ERZ780178.883-NODE-883-length-20769-cov-3.729458_pt1 | contig 20769 bp, 15 predicted proteins | sample MGYA00511018_ERZ780178 | MGnify/ENA primary metagenome ERZ780178 (study PRJEB29588, sample SAMEA2151439) | human gut metagenome | biome: human gut; feature: human-associated habitat; material: faeces | place: Denmark | collected 2008/2010 ...
TACTGCTGTAACCATATGTTTTTCCTCCTGATATGATACACTTTTTTGCCGGAAGTCCGCATTTTCCTGATTCCAGGCTGCATCCATGCGGCCGGTCTGTCCGAAAGCAGCATCCACTCTGTAAATCTGCCTCATGACATAAAAAGTGACGGTTGTAAAAAACCGTCACTCACTTCCGCCTTTTTACTTATTGATTATACACGAACCTTTTGCATAAGTAAAATCAATATTCATTATATGTGGCATAAGTATTTATTATGCCTGTTTCTAAAAGAAAATCCCTGCTTACTGTGATGTCCCCTGTACCAGAACATTCATCAGCGTAGCCGCTGCGGCTGACAGCGGAATCCGTTCATTTGCGACAATGCAGAACGTACGCGCCGGTATCTCCTCCAAGAACCGCAGTTCAAACAGATCTCCCTCCGTCAGGTGCTCCTCGGCAAAATTTCTGACCACACTTGCAATTCCAAGGTTGCGCACCGCAAACTGGATCAGCATATCGCTGGTGGCAAGTTCTATCTCCGGATGAATCACAACGCCTTCTCCCAGCAGAAATTCCTCTACATATTTTCTGGTAGAGGTATTTCCCTCCAGGCACATAACCGGCAGATGTTCCAATTCTTTATAGCTTAATTTACCGCCCTTTAAATATTCAAATTTTCGTCCTGCCACAAAGACATCTTCTATCTCACGCACCGGAATCACATGCATATTCTTCGTTGTCTCCATAGGCGTGCTGACTACACCAAAATCGATTCTGCCGCTCTGCAGATATTTCAGTGTCTCCGGTGTTGGTGCATTGGTAACTGTAATCCTGATTTTCGGATACTGCTCATGAAACTGTTCCAGATAAGAAAGCAGATAAAACTGCAGTGTCATATCGCTGGCTCCGATACATACTTCTCCGCTGGTCAGCTCCTGCATTTCAAGGAATTTGCGTTCGCCTTCCCGGATGGTCTCATAGCCCCGCTGCACATAGCCGTAAAGTGTCTGCCCCTCTGCAGTCAGACGCACCCCTCTGGATGTCCGCATGAAAAGGGTGGTTCCCAGCTCCCGCTCCAAATTACGGATTGCCTGGGACACTGCCGGCTGTGAAACATTCAGTTCTTCTGCTGCCAATGTAATACTGTGAAGTTTTCCTACATAATAAAAAAATTTGTAATATTCTAAATTCGTATTCATGAGCGAATTATACCATAATTAGATTGATTTTTACATTGTCATTTTTATTTTACCAATGTATACTAATCCCGTTTCCTAAGAATATAGTATTTTTTTCTCATATAGTGCAGAATATTTCTGCAAAATTTTTTTGAAAGGAGCTTATAATTATGACGAAAGATATGACAATCGGAAATCCACTGAAATTAATCCTTCTCTTCTCACTTCCTGTATTGTTCGGGAATCTGTTCCAGCAGTTCTACAACATGGTAGATACCATCATTGTAGGACAGTTTTTAGGAGAAGATGCCCTGGCTGCTGTAGGTGCAACCGGTTCTATTATGTTTCTGGTGCTTGGTTTTGCATCCGGACTTGCTCAGGGATTCGGTGTTATGGTATCACAGGCTTTCGGTGCAAAGGATGAAAGCCGTTTAAAGCATATTGTTGCTTTATCCTTCCTCTTAACCATAATCATTTCCGTGGTTCTTACCGCATTGACTGTTACTACTTCCCGGGAGCTTTTAATCTTTATGAACACACCGGATAATATTCTTGATATGGCAGACTCTTATATCCGGGTTATCTTCTGGGGTATCATTACCAGTATGATGTACAATGTTGTTTCCGGAATTTTAAGAGGTGTTGGTGACAGCAAGACTCCATTATACTTCCTGCTGTTTTCCTCCGCTCTTAATATTGTGCTGGATTTATTCTGTATTGTAACTTTAAAATTAAATGTTGCAGGTGCTGCATATGCCACCGTAATCTCACAGGGTATTTCCGCTGTTCTCTGTCTTATTTATATGTACCGTAAATTCACGATTCTCCGCACCAGAAAAAGGGATTACTACATCGACCGCGTGACAACCGCCCAGATGATGGGACTTGGTATCCCGATGGCTTTGAACTACTCTCTGATAGCTGTTGGTTCCATGATTCTTCAGTCTGCAGTAAATGTATTTGGTTCCAGTGCTGTTGCAGCCTTTACTGCTGCATCCAAGGTAGAACAGATTTCTACCCAGCCAATGCCGGCTCTTGGAACCACAATGTCTACTTACTGTGGTCAGAACTTAGGTGCCGGAAAATATGACCGCATCTTCGATGGCATGAAGAAGGCCTTTGGAATCGCCCTTGGAACTGTTGCAATTGCTGCATTCATCTGTACTGTATTTGGCCGTTCCATTGTTTCCCTTTTCTTAAGCGAACCGACGGAAGCCATTTACAGTTATGCCACACAGTACTTAAATACCATCAGCTGCTTTTTCTTCTTTCTTGCTCTTATTTACCTTTATCGTACTTCTTTGCAGGGACTTGGAAAAGGTATCATGCCTATGGTCAGCGGTATCTTTGAAATGATTTGCCGTGTCGGTGTCGTATGGCTCCTTTTAAATCCATATGGATACTGGTCAGTCCGTCTGGCAAGCCCGGTAGCATGGATTGGTGCCGGTGTACCACTTATGATTTCCTATCTTGTTTGGAAGAACCGGAAAAAGAAACAGCTCCACAGTCAGGCTGTATAAAATCCTGAGCCTGCAATGCTGCAGCACGCAGAAAAGAAGCCCCATCCTCTGAATAATCAGACGATGGGGCTTCTACTTATTTACGCGAGTAGCGAGAAAAATCGCATGCTTGCATGCAGATTTGGTGAGCACCGTGATAACTCGAGAAACTCGCAAAGCGTGTTTCTCGTAGTTTACTTATTACTTATTTCATATTCCAGTTTATGCAACCGGATTTCCGCACTTGGTACAGAACTTATTTCCAGCTACAAGCGGAGCACCACATTTACTGCATACCGGCTGTACTGGCTGCTGCGGTTGTACTGGCTGGCTCTGGAACTGTCCCTGCTGCTGCACTGGCTGGCTCTGGAACTGTCCCTGCTGCTGTGGCTGCATTGGCTGTCCCTGGAACTGTCCCTGCTGTGGTGGTACATTTCCATACATATTCTGCTGTGGCATTCCCTGATATCCGTTCATCATTTTCTGTCTGATTAATGGCTTCTCAGCCTGAAGTACGTTGATAATAATCAACAGATCCAACACTACAATTGCCAGAATAAATAAGATATTAAATATAAATCCGGCTGTAACTTTTGCTGTACAGTAATTATCTGTTGCTTCCTTATTTACTCCGACGCAAAGTGCAATCCAGAAAATAAAGTCAACAACTGCACAGCTTCCGGATGCGATTGCAGCAATTTTATCTTTTAATACGCTCTTTAAGCACCAGAGAGCCAGCATAGCGATTGGAAGCAGCAGCATTATGATGCAGATTACTTTTGGATCAGATACACTTTCGCCTTCGATTTTAATACCTGTCATAGCTTTAAAAGCACTAATTTTAATATTTCCATATCCTGCACAGGATACCATGAATGATGGCACAAAGAAAAATACCATTAATAAAATAGATAACAGACGAATAATATTTTTCACATGAATGTGCTTTGTAAAATCATTTCCAGAATTCATTTCCTTCTCCTTTAGTTTCCAAACTGAGTTAAATTATCAGTTACTTCGTAAGTATAATCAACCTTCTGAGTTACAACCAGATCGTTAAACATCTGTGCTCCATCTGTATAACCATCAACATTGTACCAGCCGTCATCATACTCTAAATCAGTATATCCTTCGATATCACCATATGTATTAAAGCTCTGGCTTCCATCGGATAATGCCATAATATTTGTATATTTTACCGGGAAGTATACTACAGTCGGCTCAAATGCATTTTCTGCACTGGTTACAGTTGTTGAAAATACCAGATAAAGGACGTTTGTATCACCCCATGTATCACTGTTCTTTGCAACCAGATAATAAGAACCTTCATAGCTGAATCCGGAATTTCCAATATAGGAATTGTTATTTGCAAAATATGCATCTAACACATCTGTTGCTTCATTTTTCATGGAATCCAGATTGTCTGCTGAAATATCTGCAGCAGATGTTACATAAGAATCTACTCCGGATACAATATATTCTTTTGATGTCTGTGTGAATTTGTAACCATTTGCCAATGCATTCTCTTCTGACTCATCAACTGTTAAAGTTACGGTATCACCAACATCAAGGCTGTCATAATCTTCAAAATTGAACCACAGATAACGTAAGTAATCATCATCTGAATTATTGGTCCAGTTTGGATATACATAAGGTGGTGTTCCTGAGAAGGTTACCTCGATATCTTCAAACGGATCAACTTCTTTTACTTCTTCCAGTCCTTCTACTGTAAATTCCTGTTCTTTGGAAAGAATTTTAACCCCTGCTTTTTTCTCATAATCTTCATTCCATGAAGCAGTAACGGTTACCACATCACCATTTGACAGGTCTGAATCCGGTTTCACATCAAAAGTAATACTGTCAATCAAATCCCAGTTACTACTTCCCATCAAATCTGTGAGGTCACTCCAGTCAAGGTCATCAAGAGATTTTACATTTTTAAGTTTCTTTCCCTGTGCCTTGATAACAGCTTCACTGAATCCGGTCTCGTCGAAATCAACATATGCTGTTCCTGCTGTTTCATATCCGTTATACTCTACAGAAATATAATCGTTGATATTTACTTTCTTTTTCTGATTCTTCACTACCACAAGTGCAACAATTGCAACTACTACAACTGCAATGACTGCAATAAGCAATGCCCATAACTGTTTCGTTATCTTAAATGGTTTCTTAGGCGGGCGTGCCTGCTGTGGCTGTCCCTGGAATTGTCCCTGCTGTGGTCTTCCCTGGAACTGTCCCTGCTGCGGCTGTCCCTGGAACTGTCCCTGCTGCGGCTGGCTCTGGAACTGTCCCTGCTGCGGCTGCTCCTGTACCGGTGCTGCCTGCTCTGCCGGCTGTTTCATCTCCCCTTTTAATTTCTGGCCACAATTCGGGCAAAAATCTGCATCATCACCCACTTGTGTACCACAATTTCCACAAAATGCCATTTTCATTTTCCTCCTTGGTTTTACCATGATATGTTACCTGCTTTTATACATTAACAAGTTAAACTATTTCAATTCTACACAATATTTTGTGGTTGGTCAATCAATTTTACCAAGAATTTACACTTTAAATCTTATAATTTTCTTGCACAGGCAAGTGCTAATGCTCCCAGTCCGATATGGCAGGATACATTTAAAGAAAGCGGATCCATCATAATGTCTGTAATTCCAAATTCTGCTTCCACTTCTTTGCGGAATTCCATCGCTGCACTTATATCTCCGGTGTATGCAATACAGAGCTGCATCTCGTCCTGACACTCCTCAAAGCGGGATGCATAGTCATCTTTTACTGCTTTTATCATAATGCTTTTTGCCTGCTTTACCGTTCTGGCTTTTGCAAAAGCATCCAGCTTTTCACCCTGAATCTGTAATACCGGTTTTAATTTTAACAATGTTCCCAGTGCTGCTGCTGCCGGTGTAATTCTTCCACCCTTTTTCAGATAATAGAGGGTATCTACCATGATATAAATGCTGGACTGGAATTTTGCATCCTCTAAAATATCTTTAATCTCTTTTCCACTCTTGCCGCTTTCTGCCAGTTTGATTGCATCAAATACGGACTGTTTCTGTGTTACAGAAATTCTCTGATTATTTACTACAAATACTTTTCCTTCATATTCATCGTCCATGGATAATGCTGTTGCAGTCTCACAGGAACTGCTCAATCCACTGGATAATGGAATGTATACAACTTCATCATATTCTTTTAAAAGCTCATCCCAACGGTCTGTAAGGTCTCCTACTGCCGGCATGGATGTTGAAATCTCAGCTCCATCTGTCAGATGTTCATAAAATGTATCCTGTGTCAGATTGATATCCTCAAACAGTGTTTCACCATTTATAAAAAAAGGCATTGGTAATACGCTAATCCCTAACTGCTGCGCTTCTGCCTGACGAATTCCACTGGAACTGTCTGTAAGAATAACTACCTTTCCCATTTTTCTTCCTCCTTGCTGTTCAGACTTCATGTTACACAACGAAATAATTGTAACATATTTTGCAAATCAAAACAACTGCCCCCCGAAAAAACTAACATCAGAAAAAAACTGCATAGCAAAACTCCTGACTGCATTATCTGCAGCCAGGAGCTCTCTATCCTTACTTTTCAGTATTATATTTTATTTTCTTATTACATCATTCCCATACCTGGGTTTCCTGCCGGCATTGCAGGAGCATCTTCTTTGATATTTGCTACAACAGATTCCGTTGTAAGTAATGTAGATGCTACAGATGTTGCATTCTGCAAAGCACTTCTTGTAACCTTAACCGGGTCAAGGATACCAGCTTCTACCATATCTACATATTCTTCTGTTGCTGCATTAAATCCGATACCAGGAGCGGACTCTTTTACTTTATTAATAATAACTGCACCTTCAAGACCTGCATTTGCGGAAATGTAATACAATGGAGCCTCCAATGCTTTTAAGATAACCTTTGCACCGGTCTTCTCATCACCTTCCAATGTCTCAGCAAGCTTTGCAACCTCTTTGGATGCATGGATGTATGCAGAACCGCCACCTGCGATGATTCCTTCTTCGACTGCTGCTCTTGTTGCATTCAAAGCATCTTCCATACGAAGTTTTGCTTCTTTCATTTCTGTCTCTGTTGCAGCACCAACACGGATAACTGCTACGCCGCCTGCCAGTTTTGCAAGTCTTTCCTGTAATTTTTCTTTATCAAATTCAGATGTTGTCTCTTCAAGCTGTGCACGAATCTGGCCGATTCTTGCCTGGATTTCTTCTTTATTTCCTTCACCATCAACGATAACGGTGTTCTCTTTCTTAACCTTAACAGATTTTGCACGACCAAGCTGTGCCATAGTAGCATCTTTTAATTCCAGACCAACTTCTTCTGAAATTACCTGACCACCGGTAAGGATAGCGATATCTTTTAACATTTCTTTTCTTCTGTCGCCATATCCTGGAGCTTTTACTGCTACGACGTTAAATGTTCCACGCAGTTTATTTACAATCAATGTAGTTAAAGCTTCACCCTCGATATCTTCAGCAATGATAAGAAGTCTGGAACCGGACTGAACAATCTGTTCTAACAGTGGAAGGATTTCCTGAATGTTGCTGATTTTCTTATCGGTAATTAAGATGTACGGCTCATCTAAAACTGCTTCCATCTTATCCATATCTGTGCACATATATGCGGAAATGTATCCACGGTCAAACTGCATACCTTCTACCAGGTCAAGTTCTGTCTGCATGGTCTTGCTCTCTTCAATGGTAATAACACCATCATTGGAAACTTTTTCCATTGCGTCTGCTACCATGTTGCCAACGCTTTCATCACCTGCGGAAATAGATGCAACTTTTGCAATCTGGTCTTTTCCGGTTACTTTAGAAGACATTGCTGCGATTGTTTCAACTGCTTTTTCAGTTGCTTTCTTCATACCACGTCTTAAAACGATTGGGTTTGCACCAGCCTCTAAGTTCTTCATTCCTTCCTGAATCATTGCCTGTGCAAGAACAGTTGCTGTTGTAGTACCATCACCGGCGACGTCATTGGTCTTGGTTGCTACTTCTTTTACAAGCTGTGCGCCCATATTTTCGAATGCATCTTCCAATTCGATTTCTTTTGCAATGGTAACACCATCGTTTGTGATTAATGGAGCGCCATATGATTTATCCAGTACAACGTTTCTTCCTTTTGGTCCGATTGTTACTCTGACTGTATTTGCCAGTTTATCAACTCCAGCCTCTAATGCTGTTCTGGCTTCTGTTCCATATTTGATTTCCTTTGCCATAATTTCTTACCTCTTTCTTCTATTTTCCTATTTTATTATTTGTTTTATTTACCAATTATCAATTCGATTATTCTACTACTGCAAGAATATCATTCTGCTTTACGATGATATATTCTTCGCCATCCAGTTTTACTTCTGTTCCGGCATATTTAGAATAAATAACCTTCTGTCCTTCTTTTACCTGCATGGTAACTTCTTTGCCATCTACCACTCCGCCAGGACCAACTGCGATTACTTCTGCTTCCTGTGGTTTCTCCTGTGCAGCACTTGCTAAGATAATTCCGGATTTGGTTTTTTCCTCTGCTTTTAACTGTTTTAATACAACTCTGTCTGATAATGGTACTAATTTCATGATTCATTGCCTCCTTGATTCGGTCTCTTTGTTTTCTTTCTTTTTTATTAGCACTCATTCAAGTAGAGTGCTAACCGATAGTCATATAATAGTTTCTGCGTCTCTTTTTCGCAAGCCTGACCATTTTTTATTTTTCTCTCGTTTCCTTACATTTACTCTTAATATCTCGTTTTTCCTCTCGTTTTCTCACTTTCTGCATTTTGTAACGATTTAATACTTTTTTTAGATTTGTTTATGAAATCAGTCCAAAATGCTCCAATCCCTTATAAATGCCGTCTTCGTGCAATGGTGCTGTGATATAATCCGCTGCTTCTTTTGCTGCTTTGGTACCATTTCCCATGGCAATTCCATGCTGCACATGCTTTAACATTTCCACATCATTGATACTGTCTCCAAATGCATAGGTATCTTCTTTCTCAATACCAAGAAGCTCACAGGTTTTTTCGATGCCGGACGCTTTGGAAAATCCTTTTGGAACAAACTCTGCGCATGCCGCATCATGCACCAGCGGTGTGAAATTCTCTTCCAGATGGGAAAGTACCTTAAGATAAGCATCATCCGGTGTGGAGCAGGAAAACTTACTGATTTCCATAATTGCTTCATTTCCCGTTACCGGCAGCAAATCCTCTCCCAATGTCTCTTTTAGTGTGAAGCGAATAGCATAATACCCGTTATAACAGCCGAGATAATTTTTTATAATAATATTTTCCAAAATTTTTTCAAATTCTTCCAGATCCATATACAAATTCCGGCTTCCCTCATATACCGTAGGAATTCCATACTCTTTTAATATATGTATGGTATCCTCTATCAATTCCTGTTCTAATTTTTTATAAAAAAGTGTTTTTCCATCCATCTCTATCCAGGTACCGCAGCCTGCCACAATTCCGTCGAATCCCAGTGTCAGCAATCTTTCATCCTGAATAAATGCTCTGGTTCTTCCGCTGCAGAGAAATGCCAGATGTCCATTTTCCCGCAGCTTCCGGATTGCTTCCTTTGTGCTCTCCGGTATCACAAAATGCTCGTCCCACAATGTTCCATCAATATCAAAAAATACTGCTTTCCTGCTCATTCTCTTTATGTCCTTTCGCTGTTTTCTTCTCGCTCTTTTTGTCACAAGGGTTATTTTATGCCCCAAAAGCAGAATGTGTCAACCACGAAAAAGCCGCCTGCCACAGCTCACCCTCCGGTGCACCATAGTCAGACGACTTTCTTCTATCATTATATTGTAATTTTCATTACTGTACGGAAAGATAAGAATATCCCATCAGACTTTCGTCTACTTCACGGGCTGCTTCTCTTCCTTCACGGATTGCCCATACAACCAGGGACTGTCCACGATGCATATCTCCTGCTGTAAAGACATTTTCCACGTTGGTCTTGTAATGACCGGCGTCTGTTGCCACATTGGTTCTGGCATTTAAGTCTACGCCGAACGCTTTGGCAATGTAATCTTCTGTTCCAAGGAAGCCTGCTGCAATCAGAACCAGATCACAATCTAACTTGCTTTCAGAGCCCGGTACTTCCACCATCTGCATCCGTCCGGTCTTTTCATCCTTTTTGCCCTCTAATTTTACGGTTTTTAATCCGCAGAGCTTACCGTTCTTGTCTTTCAAGAACTCTTTTACGGTTGTCTGGTAAATACGAGGGTCGGAACCGAACATGGCAATTGCTTCTTCCTGACCGTAGTCTGTCTTGCAGACTCTTGGCCACTCCGGCCATGGGTTGTTCTCTGCACGCTCATCCGGTGCTTTTGGCATCATTTCAAGCTGGATGACACCGGCTGCGCCGTGACGGATAGAAGTTCCGACACAGTCATTTCCGGTATCTCCACCACCGATGATAACTACTTTCTTTCCCTTGGCAGAAATATATTTGTTATCTTTAAGTTCGGAATCTAAAAGGCTCTTGGTAGTTGCCTTTAAGAAATCTACTGCAAAGTAAATGCCTTCTGCATCTCTGCCCGGAGCTTTGATGTCTCTTGGGTTCTTTGCTCCACAGGCTAAGATGACACGGTCATATTCTTTTAAGAGTTTTGCCGGCTTGATGTCTTTTCCAACATTGGCATTGGTAATAAACTCGACACCCTCTTCTTTCATTATATTAATCTTACGGTCAATAACCCATTTTTCCAGCTTCATATTCGGGATTCCATACATCAAAAGTCCACCGACACGGTCATCTCTTTCAAATACGGTAACGGAATGTCCTCTTTTATTCAACTGGTCTGCTGCTGCAAGTCCGGCAGGACCGGAACCGATGATTGCAACCTTCTTTCCGGTACGGACTCTTGGAGGTTTTGCTGCAGCATATCCTTTTTCATAGGCATTTTCAATGATTCCATGCTCATTTGCCTTACAGGTTACCGGGTCTTCCCAGTGTCCACAGGTACAGGCTGCTTCACAAAGTGCCGGACATACTCTTGAGGTAAATTCCGGGAAGTTGTTGGTCTTGGTCAGACGGTTATATGCCTGCTCCCAGTTGTTGGTATACAAAAGGTCATTCCACTCCGGTACCAGATTATGCAGCGGACATCCGCTGGTCATTCCCATGATATTCATACCAGCCTGGCAGAACGGCACGCCGCAGTTCATACAACGTGCTGCCTGTACTCTTTGTTTCTCTTTTGAGAGAGGGGTATGGAACTCGTTAAAGTTCTTGATACGCTCCTTTGGAGCAACCGCTGCTGCATTCTCTCTGTCATATTCCATAAATCCTGTTGGTTTTCCCATTTTGCGTCCCCTCCTTAATTTCTTGTATTCGCATAAAATGCTTCAATCTGTGCCTGTTCGGAAGACAATCCTTTTTCTTCCATCTGAACAATTGCCATTAACATACGGTTATAATCGTATGGAATTACTTTCTTGAACTTCGGCAGATACTCACTGAAGTTATCTAAGATTTCTTTTCCTTTTTCAGAATTGGTCAAAGCTACGTGTTCTTTAATCATATCTTTTAATTCCATAACATCATATTTGTTTCCGACTTCTTCTGAGAATACCATTTCCTTATTGATTCTGGTATAAAGGTCGTTGTCCTCATCTAATACATAAGCGATACCACCGCTCATTCCGGCTGCAAAGTTTTTACCAGTCTTACCAAGGATAACCACACGGCCACCGGTCATGTATTCACATCCATGGTCACCGACACCTTCTACTACTGCAGAAGCTCCGGAATTTCGTACACAGAAACGTTCTCCTGCCACACCACTGATAAATGCTTTACCACTGGTTGCACCGTAAAGTGCTACGTTACCGATGATGATATTTTCATCCTTCTTATATTTCACACCTGCCGGAGCGTAGACAACCAGTTTTCCACCAGAAAGTCCTTTTCCGAAGTAATCGTTGGAATCTCCTACCAGTTCTAAGGTAAGTCCCTTTGGAATGAATGCGCCAAAGCTCTGTCCGCCGGCACCGGTACATTTTACGATAAAGGTATCTTCCTCTAAAGTATCGTCATATTTCTTTGTAATCTCGGAACCAAAGATGGTACCAAAGGAACGGTCTGTATTGCTTACTTCTACATCAATGCTTCTCTTCTGTTTCTTATCCAGTGCAGAAGAAAGCTGTTTTAACAGTACAGTTTCGTCCTTGGTCTTCTCCAGTTCGAAATCGTATACATGTTTTGGATCAAATGTAACTTTCTCCTTTGGTCCTGCAAACGGGTTATTCAAAATCTTGGAAAGGTCGATTTCTTTTTCCCGGTCTGTCAAATCCTCTCTTACCCGGAGAAGGTCACTTCTTCCTACCATTTCATCAATGGTACGGCAGCCTAACTTCGCCATGATTTCTCTTAATTCTTCTGCAATAAACCGCATGAAGTTTTCTACATATTCCGGTTTTCCCGCGAAACGTTTCCGAAGCTCCGGATTCTGTGTTGCGATTCCGGCAGGACAGGTATCCAGATTACATACACGCATCATCACGCATCCCATGGTTACCAGCGGTGCAGTTGCAAATCCGTACTCTTCTGCTCCAAGCAATGCAGCAATTGCTACATCACGGCCGCTCATCAGCTTACCGTCTGTCTCGATTCTTACCTTATTACGAAGTCCGTTCATAATCAGAGTCTGGTGTGTCTCTGCAAGTCCAAGTTCCCAAGGAAGTCCTGCATTATGGATAGAACTGCTTGGTGCTGCACCGGTACCACCGTCATATCCAGAAATCAATACTACCTGCGCTCCTGCTTTGGCAACACCGGCTGCGACTGTACCCACACCTGCTTCTGATACCAGTTTTACGGAAATTCTTGCATCACGGTTGGCATTCTTCAAATCGTAAATCAACTGCTCCAAATCCTCGATGGAGTAGATATCATGATGAGGTGGCGGTGAAATTAAGGATACACCCGGTGTGGAAAGTCTTGTCTTTGCAATCCAAGGATAAACTTTCTTGCCCGGAAGGTGTCCACCTTCACCAGGTTTTGCACCCTGTGCCATCTTAATCTGAATCTCTTCTGCACTGACTAAGTAACGGCTGGTTACACCAAACCGGCCGGACGCTACCTGCTTGATTGCAGAACATCTGTCTAAGCTTGTATGTTTACTTGCGATACGGTCCGGATCTTCTCCACCCTCACCGGTATTGGATTTACCATGTAAATGGTTCATGGCAATTGCCAGTGTTTCATGGGCTTCCTTGGAAATAGAACCATAGGACATCGCACCTGTTTTAAATCTTGTTACAATAGAATCTACGCTTTCTACTTCTTCAATCGGAACACCTTTTTTCGGGAAATTGAAATCCATCAGTCCACGAATATTTGCATCACGTTCTTCACTGTTCACAAGGTCTGTGTACTGTTTGAAAAGGTTGTAATCTCCACGTTTGGTTGATTCCTGTAAAAGGTGAATGGTTGCCGGATTATAAAGATGAACATCTGCGCCACTTCTCATCTTGTGACGTCCCTTGCTGTCTAAAGTAAGGTCTGTCTCTAATCCCAATGGATCATAGGCTGCAGAATGCAGAGTATCTACATCTTTTGCAATGTCTTCCAGTGTAATTCCACCGATACGGCTTACGGTATTTGTGAAATATTTATCAATTACTGCGGAGTCAATACCAATTGCCTCAAAAATCTTAGAACCCTGATAAGACTGAATGGTTGAAATACCCATTTTGGAAGCAATTTTTACGATACCACTGATAATTGCCTGATTGTAATCATGGATTGCTGCATAGTAATCCTTGTCTAACATATGCTCGTCTACTAACTGCTTTACGGTATCCTGTGCCAGATATGGGTTGATTGCACATGCACCATAACCAAGCAATGTTGCAAAATGATGTACTTCTCTTGGTTCACCGGATTCCAGAATCATGGCAACTGCAGTTCTCTTCTTGGTCTTTACCAGATGCTGCTGCAAACCGGATACTGCCAGAAGGGATGGGATTGCCACATGGTTCTCATCAATGCCACGGTCGGAAAGAATCAGGATATTTGCACCGTCACGGTATGCACGGTCTGCTTCTACAAACAGATGATCCAATGCTTTTTCCAGGCTTGTATTCTTATAATATGTAGTAGGAAGAACCACAACCTTGAATCCTTCTACTTTCATATTTTTAATTTTCATCAAATCTGTGTTGGTAAGAATCGGGTTATCTACCTTTAATACCTGACAGTTAATCGCCTTTTCTTCCAGCAGGTTACCATCTTCTCCGATATATACGGTAGTGGATGTAACCACTTTCTCACGAATGGAATCAATTGGCGGGTTTGTTACCTGTGCAAATAACTGTTTGAAATAATTAAACAGTGGCTGATGGTCTCCTGCCAGTGCTGCCAGCGGAGTATCAATACCCATTGCAGAAGTTCCTTCTCCTCCGTTTAATGCCATCGGAAGGATTGCTTCACGCAGTGATTCGTAAGTATAACCGAATGCTTTCTGCATTCTCTGACGCTCTTCTTTGGTATATTCCGGAACACGCTGATTTGGAATCTTTAAATCCTCCAGTTTAATCAGGTTACGGTCAAGCCATTCACCATAAGGCTGTTTGCTTGCGTAATACTCTTTTAATTCATCATCATTGATGACTCTTCCCTGGATGGTATCTACTAAGAGCATTTTACCCGGACGAAGTCTTTCTTTTACAACAATCTTGGTCGGATCAATATCAAGTACTCCGACCTCGGAAGAAAGAATCAGCTGGTCATCATCGGTAATATAATATCTGGAAGGTCTTAATCCATTACGGTCAAGAACAGCTCCCATGACATCTCCATCTGAGAAAAGAATGGAGGCTGGTCCATCCCACGGCTCCATCATGGTTGCATAGTACTGATAGAAGTCTTTCTTCTTCTGGGACATGGTATTGTTATTTGCCCATGGCTCCGGAATCATAATCATAACTGCCAGTGGTAAATCCATTCCACTCATTACTAAGAACTCTAAGGTATTATCTAACATTGCTGAGTCAGAACCTTCGGAATTAATAACCGGAAGGACTTTCTGCAGTTCCCCTTTCAGTTCTTCGGACTCCATGGTCTCTTCACGGGCAAGCATCTTATCTGCATTACCTTTGATGGTATTAATCTCTCCGTTATGTACGATGAAACGGTTCGGATGTGCTCTCTCCCAGCTTGGATTGGTGTTGGTTGAGAATCTGGAGTGTACGGTTGCGATTGCAGATTCATAATCTTTATCCTGAAGGTCTGCAAAGAACTGACGCAGCTGGTCTACTAAAAACATTCCCTTATATACGATGGTTCGGCTGGAAAGGGATACTACATAAGTGTCATCATTGGACTGCTCGAATACCCGTCTTGCCACATACAGCCGGCGGTCAAAATCAAGTCCCTTGGCTACTTCAGCTGGACGTTTTACAAATCCCTGCATGATATATGGCATACAGTCTACTGCTTTCTGTCCCAGTTTATCCGGGTCAGTCGGAACTTTTCTCCATCCTAAGAATTTCATTCCTTCCTTTTCCACGATAACCTCAAACATTTTCTTTGCCTGATTCCGTTTCAGCTCATCCTGTGGGAAGAAAAACATTCCGACACCGTAATCTCTTTCTCCACCAAGTTCAATATCTGATTCCTTTGCTACCTTGGAGAAAAATTTGTGTGATACCTGAAGCAGAATACCAACACCGTCACCGGTTTTTCCTTCTGCATCCTTACCAGCTCTGTGCTTTAAGTTCTCTACGATTTTTAAAGCATTTTCTACCGTCGCATGGGATTTGATACCTTTGATGTTTACCACAGCTCCGATACCGCAGTTATCATGTTCAAAATTCGGATTATACATACCCTGTGCTACTGCTGTACTTTCATTCCACTGTTCTGTCATAATCGTTCCCTTTCTGCTTTCTCTTTATTTTCTGTCTTACTTTGTTACCTGCACTCTGCTGCTTTAAAGTGCTTTTATTTTCTGAACTAAGTTTACACCCGTCGCAATATGCTTTGCAATAGTTTTTTTCTTGCTATTGTCTGATTATTAGACAATTCATTTTACATTCTTTTATTGTATTTATATTTATCGGTTTTTTGCATATAAAAAAGGCTTATCAAAACAATTCAACGTGTTTTTTGTTGAAAATATTTTTTCATAAGCCTTTTGAATTTGCCTGCTATTTTAAATTGTGTCTGAATTGTTTCTCAGTTGTACTGGGTTTTCTTGAGAAGGTTTTGAGTGTATCTGCTCTTTACTTCTCTTTTCCACCACGGAAAGCCAGCACCAGTAACACCACAATCAGCACGCTCTCCACCACGGTGCATATGACGCTTCCCGTCATGGATGCATCCATGAAATGAAACAGCTTTGTCTCGCTTCGAAGTACCGATACCAGATTCGTTACCATATGGGCTGCCATGGCTGCGCCAAGCCCTTCCTGCTCCATGATGACTGCCAGAAAGAGTCCTACCGCTGTGGCATAAAGGAACTGCACCAGATTAAAATGCATGGCTCCAAATATTACTGCCGATAATACAATTGCCGTCTTCACTCCCAAAAATGCTTTCAAACGCTGGTAAACGATGCCACGGTAAAGAAGTTCCTCTAAGAACGGAATTATGATACAGGTTCCAAGGATTTCTAATGCCAGAGTACTGCCGTAAAAAGCAGCACTTACTTCCTGATAGCTCTGCGATGTTTCTTTTAAGCCGGTATATCCGATAAGATTATTTAACACTACGCCAAATAAGCCTGCGGCTGCTGCAAATAAAATGGTTCGTGGCAGATTTGCCATTTTCCCGCCATCCTCTTTCCGATAGAAAGCATAGATAAAGGGAAATGCTATCACCGTTGCAATAATCTGATAAATCATATAATTTTCATTGGTCATTGTATGCATGAGATTTAACACAAACATCACAACATTTGTTACTACAAAATAAATACCGATGGGATAAATCACTTCCCAGATGCGAAGTAGCTTATAATCTTTCAATATATTCTGCCGCCTCCTCAATACTGTCACAGATTGCTTTTGCACCAGCCTCCTGCAACTCTTCTTTCGTTCCGAATCCATAAGTGATACCGATGCAGTCCATATGTGCTTCTTTGGCTCCTGACACATCAAATCTGGTATCTCCAATCAATACTGCTTCGGTGGTATCATAAATATGCATCCGCTTTATCGTTTCCTGCAGCACCTCATATTTGCTGTCTATTCTGCCATCCATTGTGGCTCCCACCACTTCATCAAAATAGGAGAGGATGTGGAAATGCTCCAAAATACGCCGGCAGGATTCTTCCGGCTTGCTGGATGCCAGTCCGATACGATAGCCTTTTCGCTTGAGAGATTTCAAAGCATCCTCAACGCCATCAAAAAGGCTGCATTCAAAGATACCGGTTGGATGATAGCGTTCCCGGTACTTGGCTACTGCCGCTACTGCGGTCTCTTCATCCATGCCATAATGTTCCATAAAAGTATTTTTAAGTGGCGGTCCGATAAAGAATTCAAGCTTATCTGCATCCGGTTCGTCAATACCATATGCCTTTAGGGCATACTGGGCACACTTTGTTATTCCTTCCTTGGAATTGGTAATGGTTCCATCCAAATCAAATAAAACAATGTCTTTTCTGCCCTTCAGTTCCTGTTTCATCTGAAGCACCGTCTTTTTTAACACCGGATGCCAGAGATATGGTGCGATTTCACACAGCGGTTCTAACACAAACAGGCGGTTTGCCATATCAATATGCGGAATCGTAAGTTCCGGGGTAGATATCACTTCATCATCATAAAATAAAATATCAAGGTCTATCGTTCTTGAGCCCCAGCGCATCTTACGCTCCCGGTTGCCATGAGCTTCTATGGTATGAAGCTTCTCCAATAATTCTTCCGGTGTATACAGGGTTCGAAGTTCCAGACATCCATTGAAAAATGCGCCTTCTGCCACGCCTCCATAAGGTTCTGTCTCGAGGATATCAGATACCTTTCCTACCTTGCAGTCTTCTAAGTTCCGCAGTTCTTCAATGGCATCTTCAATATATTTTCTCCGGTCGCCCATATTGGAACCAAAGGCAAGATATACCTTATGCCAGCCCCGTTCTATTTCCACTGCCACATCTGATAAAGGCAGTCCCACCGGTGCCCATGGTTTATGTATGGAAAATTTTAATTTCTGAATCAACGGAAAATGCAATAACACTGCCCGTGCTGTCTGCTCTGCTGCAGCTTCAATCAGCTTATAGGTATGTGTCGTCAGAAATTCTGTTACAAAATGGCTGACTTCTCCATAATTTACCGATTCTATCAAATCATCCGAATATCCTGCTTTTCTGGTTGGTAAATAAAGTTCCATATTGATTAGAAACTTCTGTCCAAGCTTTGTCTCCTCCGGAAACACTCCATGATTTGCAAATAGTTCAAGATTTTCTATGATAATCTTATCCATGTAATCCTCCATCCCTGATTGCTTCTGCCATCTTAATTGCCTCTGCATTGGCACGCACATTGTGTACGCGGACAAATCCGCAATGTGCCCATACGGCATAAGCACTGGTTACTGCTGTGGCTGTATCGCGTTCCTTTGCCGGAACATCCAGCGTCAGACCGATTACCGACTTCCGGGATGTGCCAAGCAGCACCGGATAGCCCAGTTCATTCAGTTCTCCCACGCATCGGATAGCTTCTAAATTATTCTCATAAGTCTTGCCAAATCCTACACCCGGGTCTGTCATAATACCATCTTCACGAATCCCCGCTTCCTTTGCAAGACGTAATGTTTCCCGTAAATCATTTTTCATATCTTCCATAAAGTTCTTATAATCTGCTTCGTTGCGGTTGTGCATCAGACAGCACGCGGCATCATATTTTGCAATCACGCCAGCCATTTTATCATCTGCTTTCAGTCCCCAGATGTCATTTAAAAGATGTGCTCCTGCCGCAAGGTTAGCCTCTGCCACCTTACTTTTATAGGTATCTACGGAAACCGGCACATCAAAACGGCTTACAATTGCTTCTACCACCGGAACAGTACGCTCAATTTCTTCTTCATCAGAAATCTTTGTATAACCCGGTCTTGTGGATTCTCCACCCACATCGATGATATCTGCCCCCTGTGCCATCATTTCTTCTACATGCTTTAATGCAAGGTCTAACCGGTTATAACTTCCCCCATCCGAAAAAGAATCCGGTGTTACATTTAAGATTCCCATTACATAAGTATGATTTGCTGTGTCAAATGTCCGATTGCCTATTCTCATTTTTCTTCTCCTTTTATGCTGTCTGTAGAACCTGCTACCAACAGCTTCTTACGGATTCCTGGCAGCTTAAAACCAGGTCTCCGGTTTATTTTTCTCTTCTTCACTCCACTTGCAGCTGTCTGCTGCTTCACAGGCAAAGCACATACGGGATGCCTTATCTGCCCATTTCATAAGCTGTGTAAATGCTGTCTGCCATAATTTCTCCCCGTGCAGCTCACTACAGGTCTCTCTGCGGTGAGCCAGAATTGCCTGGCAGATGATATCTCCTTTTTCCTTCGGATAGCCTATAGTCGCAAAAATCTCTCCTGCAAATTCGGCAGATGCCGCTGCATGAGAGATTCCCTGTTCATATTCTTTCATACGACCAATATCATGAAGCAGGGCATAAAGATATATCATCTCTTCATCCAAACCAAGCTGCTCCTTTAAATTGCGAATCTGTGCCAGACGTGCCACATCCATAAAATGTTCCATATTATGTCTGCAATAGATTCTGTCCGCTTCCAGACGGGCAATTTTCTTTACGGTTTTCCGGTATTGCTCCTGATGCAAAAGTCTTGCTACATATTCCATTTCATCACCATATCTAACGCACCATCTGGAAAAATTTATTTACCAGACGCTCATCCTCATTAAAGATACCACGGGTCACATAAGTAACCGTCCTGCTGCCCGGCTTCTTAATACCACGCATCGTCATACACATATGCTCTGCTTCCATCATGACCATGACACCCTTCGGCTTTAACTGCTCCATCAGTGCATCTGCCACCTGTGCCGTAAGCTGCTCCTGAATCTGAAGCCGTCTTGCATAGATTTCCACGGTTCTTGCCAGCTTGCTGATGCCGACTACTTCTCCATTTGGAATATAAGCAACGTGGGCTTTTCCATAAAATGGAAGCATATGATGCTCACAGGTAGAATAAAAAGTAATATCCTTTTCTACTACCATCTCATTATTGCTGGCATGAAATCTTTTCTTTAAAGGCTCTGCGGCATCCATGTCCATTCCGCCAAAGATTTCTTCATACATCCGTGCAATACGATCTGGCGTCTCAAGTAAGCCCTCCCGGTTCACATCTTCGCCAATGCCTTCTAATATCAGCCGTACACCTGCTTCCACTTTCTCTTTATCTATCATTCTTCTGTCCTTCCCGATACTGTATGACAGCCTGCTTTGCCTCTGCAAGATATGACAGGGAGCCAAATATCAGCACCACATCTTCTCTCGAGCTCTCAGCAATTGCATGTCTTACCGCATCTTCAATCAAAGGTTCTGTTATTACTGTTTGATAGCCTGCTGCCTTCGCTTCCTCCGCCAGCTTCTCTGCCGGAAGTGCCCTGCCATTATGCGGCGTTATCGCATATACAGTTTCCGAATAAGGACGCATTATCTTTAAAATCTTCTCATGTGCCTTATCAGCAAGCACCCCTATTATATAGGTTATCTTACGATTTGTAAAACAGTTTTCCAGCGTTTTTGTAAGTTGCAGTGCTGCGCCCTCATTATGGGCACCATCCAGAATGCATAATGGTTCCTCTAAAACACGTTCAAAACGCCCATTCCAGCAGACTTTCTGAAAGCCATTTTGTATCACCGATAAGGTAAGCTGCGGAAATGTTTTCTCTTTCAATACTTCTATTACTTTAAGCGCACAGGCTGCATTGGCTGCCTGATAGGCACCGGTCAACGGGAGTCTTATCTTCCACTGTGAATTATCTTCTCTTACATAATCAAACTGCATTCCATTCATATCATACAAAAGATTTCTTATGGCATCCTTCTTCGGCTGGTACAGCTGTGCTTTAAGCCGCTCTGCCTCCTTGACAAGAACCTCTTTCACAGCATCTTCCTGCCA
>ERZ780178.890-NODE-890-length-20682-cov-57.111165_pt1 | contig 20682 bp, 20 predicted proteins | sample MGYA00511018_ERZ780178 | MGnify/ENA primary metagenome ERZ780178 (study PRJEB29588, sample SAMEA2151439) | human gut metagenome | biome: human gut; feature: human-associated habitat; material: faeces | place: Denmark | collected 2008/2010 ...
AACACGAAAATAGGAGATAAACACCTATGATTAGTGTTTACCTCCTACTCGATTTTGTGTATAGTTTGATACTGTCTTATCTTTTTCTGGCAAAGAACTGCTGCATAAGTGCGCGGCACTCATCTTCCAGTACGCCCGATGTAACCAGGGTCTTGGGATGCAGTGCCTGGGGTGCATATTTGGTATAGCCCCTTTTTTCATCTCCGGCACCATACACCACGCGGCTGATCTGCGACCATCCCAAGGCTCCGGCGCACATCACGCACGGCTCTACTGTGACATAGAGTGTACAGTCTTTCAGGTATTTTCCGCCCAGCATGTTCGCTCCGGATGTAATCGCCTGCATCTCGGCATGGGCTGTAACATCGGTAAGCATCTCCGTAAGATTGTGGGCTCTCGAGATGATGCGGTCCCTGCAAACGATGACGGCACCTACCGGAATCTCGTCTTCGTCGAATGCCGCCTGCGCCTCCATCAGCGCACGGCGCATATATTCTTCGTCTTTTTTCTGATTGTCTTCCATATTTCCATTCTTTATGATTTCTCTTTTTCTATTTTTGTGCAAAAATACATAAAAAACTTTGATGGATGAAAGAAAAGTATTATTTTTGCATAGTAATAGTGCCTTTTGGGCGGAAAATGATGCCGCCAGAGGTAAACTGAAGAGAATAATCTATGGCTGAACATAATGATTTGGGCAAATGGGGAGAAGATGAGGCTGCGCTCTATCTGGAAGATGAGGGCTATACTATCATAGATCGTGACTGGAGGCTAGGCCGCCGCGACCTGGATATCCTTGCCTATACGCCCGATGGCAACACCCTGGTGGTGGTAGAAGTGAAGACCCGCACCGGCGAGGAATACCAGCAGCCCGAAGAGGCTGTCACCCCCGGCAAAATGAGGAATCTTGCCATAGCTGCCAATGCCTATGTCAAGGAATGCCAGGTGGACAAAGAGTTGCGCTTTGATGTCATCTCCATCGTGGGAAGCGAACATCAGGTGAAGAGTCTGCAGCATCTCAAGGATGCCTTCAATCCGATGCTCATCCTTTGAGGCAGATGCTTACATATATATAATAAGGTGAAAATGGAAACAAAGATCATAAGAATGCAGGAAGTGGATTCTACGAATACCTTCCTGAAGGGAATGAAAGCCTGCGAGGATGATACGCTCATCGTGGCTGTAGCCGATTATCAGACGGCAGGCAGGGGACAGGGCACGCATACCTGGGAGAGCGAACCGGGCAAGAACCTCCTGTTCAGTTTGCTGATGACTCCTACCTGGGTGCCCGTACGCCAGCAGTTCCTGCTCTCTGAGGCAGGAGCCCTAGCCGTCAAGGATGCCCTGGATACCTATACCGACGGCATTACGCTGAAATGGCCGAACGATGTATATTGGAACGACAGGAAGATCAGCGGCACGCTGATAGAGACCTCTATCGATTCCAAGGGCATCAAGCGATGCATCTTCGGTACCGGGGTGAACATCAATCAGACCGAGTTCCACAGCGATGCGCCCAATCCGGTATCCCTGGCTCAGATTCTGGGTCACGAGGTGGATAGGGAAGAGGTGCTGCAGAAGATCATCGAGGCATTCAAGAAGTATTATGAGCTGCTCCGCCGTGCCGACTATATGGATGTTTCGGGCATCTATCATCTCTCGCTCTACCGCCGCACGGGATTCCACTGGTACGAGGATGCCGACGGAAAGTTCGAGGGTGCCTTCGTAGAGGTGGAAGATGACGGCCATCTCATCCTTCACGACAGGAAGGGAATGATCCGGTCGTATGCCTTCGGCGAAATCAGATTCCTGATTTCTTCAGCAAATATGAAACAATAAACATTAAAAAAGATATTTATGGCAAAGTTTAAAAGAATTCTTTTGAAGTTGAGCGGTGAGAGCTTGATGGGCAAGCAGAGCTTCGGCATCGACCCTGAGCGCTTGAGTGATTATGCTAAGCAGATTAAGGAAGTTCACGAGATGGGCGTGCAGATCGGTATCGTGATCGGTGGTGGTAACATTTTCCGTGGATTGAGCGGAAGCCAGAAGGGATTCGACCGTGTGAAGGGCGACCAGATGGGCATGTGTGCCACCGTCATCAACTCTCTCGCCCTGAGCAGTGCCCTCGGTGCACTGGGCGTGAAGAACAAGGTGCTTACAGCTATCCGCATGGAGCCTATCGGTGAGTTCTATACCAAGTGGAAGGCAATCGAGGCAATGGAAGACGGCTACATCTGCATCTTCTCTGCAGGTACAGGAAGCCCATATTTCACTACCGATACCGGTTCTTCTCTCCGTGGTATCGAGATTGAGGCAGACGTGATGCTCAAGGGTACCCGTGTGGACGGCATCTATACCGCCGACCCAGAGAAGGATCCTACCGCAACCAAGTTCAAGGACATCACCTATGATGAAATCTACACCAAGGGCTTGAAGGTGATGGACCTCACGGCTACTACCATGTGCAAGGAGAACGACCTTCCTATCTACGTATTCAATATGGATGTAGTAGGCAACCTGAAGAAGGTGATGGAAGGTGAGGAGATTGGTACGCTCGTACACAACTAATCATCAGAGATCATATAAAAAAGATAAGGCTTACTTCCCGCCGGAAGTAAGCCTTTGTTATTCCTTAATCTTTTTATCTTTGTTAGAAAGCTGATGCCTATACTAACAAGTAACGCTCTTCCTTGAAAAGGAATAGCCCAAAACCTATATTTTTATTTTTTCTTCAAAAACATGATCCAGGAGAGCAGTACGTACATCAGGATGATAGGCCACCATCCCTCCAGGAATCCTCTTGCTCCTTCGGCAGCCACAGATACCGCAAGAACGGCGATGGCGAAACCGGCAAAGCAATACTTCACCTCGTTGCCCTTGAACGACCACTGCTTGAACTTCAGGGCGAACAGCGGCAACTCGCATACCAGCAGGAAGCTGGTGATGAAAATCAGCGCCAGCACGAGATATATCGACCAGCTCTGGTTGGTAATCCAGCTGGGGCTGCTTACTACCAGCGAACCCCAGAACAGCGCATTGGCTGGCGTAGGTACGCCGATGAAAGAGGTAGTCTGGCGCTCATCCAGGTTGAACTTCGCCAGTCTCAGGGCAGAGAAAGCTGCGATGATGAAGGCTACGTATGGCAACCAGGGGCGCAAAGGCTCCAGAAACTCCGGATACTCCATTACAAAGAGTTGTGAGAATACGATGGTGGCGGGTGCTACGCCAAAGGTCACATCGTCGGCAAGCGAGTCCAGCTCCTTGCCGATAGGCGATGAAACGTGCAGCAAGCGGGCGCTCATACCATCGAAAAAGTCAAAAACAGCTCCAATGATAATCCACAACAGTGCCATTTCGGGATTTCCCCCGAAGGCAAACGATGTAGCGATGCAGCCTGAGATGAGGTTGCAGCAGGTAATCGTGTTTGGAATATGCTTCTTAATACTCATTTTTTCTTATTTCAGTTTTGCTATGATTGTCTGATCACCTGTGGTTGACTGTCCCATCTTCACGCATACTTCCGTGCCGAGAGGCAGATACACATCCACTCGTGAACCCAGTTTGATGAATCCGAGATGCTCATCGATGTAGCACTCTTCTCCCTCCTTGGCATAAGTTACGATGCGGCGGGCTACGGCACCGGCAATCTGTCGGCACAATACATCCACACCCTCAGGGGTGGTGATCATCGTGTCGGCATGCTCGTTCTCCTCGCTTGCCTTAGGCAGCCATGCCTTCATGAACTTTCCGTCCTCGTGCTTCACGAACTTCACCTTGCCATCCACCGGAAACCAGTTGGCATGTACGTTCCAGAGGCTCATGAAGATGGAAATCATCAGTCGCCTGTCGTTGAAGTAAGGTGCATTCTCCACTTCCTCTATCACCACGATCTTGCCGTCGGCAGGAGCTACCACGAGTTTCTCGGTATCTTCCACGTTCAGGAATCTGATCGGGCATCGGTAGAAGTTGAGCACGATACCATATACTACACCGAAGACCACAAGGAATGCCCAGAAAGGTATCTTGTTGTCAAAAGCCATCCACAGTACTGCTGCGACAGCCACCAGTGCTATACCGCCGAACACCAGCTGGTCGGTGCCTTCGCGGTGAATTCTTATCTTTTTTAGTTTCTTGATTTTTTGTCCCATGAGAAAGGTTTACGTTTTTATTTTCGGTGCAAAGGTACGTCATTTTTATCGTTTTTGCAAATTTTTCTCCCATTTCTTTTGGCAATATCAACTTTTAGCAGTAACTTTGTTCTCAAATTACGAATTTTAACGCAAAAAATGGAAGATTTTGTTCATTTACACGTCCATACACAGTATTCCATCCTCGACGGCCAGTCCAAGATTCCACGTCTGGTGGACAAGGCCATCAAGGATGGTATGAAGGGTATGGCAGTAACCGATCATGGTGTGATGTTCGGCATCAAGGAGCTGGTTGACTATTGCGGAAAGGTCAACAAAGACCGCAAGAAGGAGGGGCTCGAACCCTTCAAGCCCATCATCGGTTGCGAGATGTATGTGGCACGACGCACCAAGGGCGACCGCGAGAAGGACAAGGGCGATATGAGTGGTTATCACCTCATCGTGCTCGCCAAGAACTATAACGGATACAAGAACCTCATCAAGCTGGTGAGCAATTCGTGGGTGGATGGATACTACATGCGCCCTCGAACCGACCGTGCCGACCTGGAGAAGTATCACGAAGACCTCATCGTCTGCTCGGCATGTATCGCCGGCGAGGTGCCAGCCAAGATCCTGAAGGGCGATATCGCCGGAGCCCGTGAGGCATGCGAGTGGTATCACAATCTCTTCGGCGATGACTATTACCTGGAGCTGCAGCGCCACAAGGTGCCCGATGATCCGAGCCTGCTCGCCAACCGCGAGGCTTACGAACTGCAGCAGAAGGCGAACAAGGTGCTCATCGAGTTTGCCAGGGAATACGGCATCAAGCTCGTATGCACCAACGACTGCCACTTCGAGGACAAGGAGACTGCCGAGGCGCACGACCATCTGCTCTGCATCGCCACCGGCAAGGACCTGGACGATCCTAACCGCATGCGCTACTCCAAGCAGGAGTGGTTCAAGACCCGCGAGGAAATGAACGAAGTGTTTGCTGATGTGCCCGAGGCGCTCTCGAATACCCTCGAAGTATTGGATAAGGTGGAAATCTACAGCATCGACCATGGTCCTATCATGCCGTTCTTCCCCATTCCGGAGAGTTTCGGTACAGAGGAGCAGCTGCGCCAGAAGGTATCGGAAGAAGACCTCTACAGGGAGTTTACCACTGATGAGAATGGAGAGAACCAGCTGTCGCCCGAGGAAGGTCAGAAGGTAATCGACCGTCTGGGCGGCTACGACAAGATATACCGCATCAAGTTTGAGGCAGAATACCTGCGCCACCTCGCCTACGAGGGAGCCAGGAAGCTTTATGGCGATCCGCTGCCCGAGAATGTGGATGAGCACGTGAACTTCGAGCTCCACGTGATGAAGACCATGGGTTTCCCGGGCTACTTCCTCATCGTGTCCGACTTCATCAGGGCGGCACGCGAAGAACTGGGCGTAATGGTGGGTCCGGGCCGTGGTTCAGCGGCAGGTTCCGTAGTGGCATATTGCCTGGGAATTACCAAGATCGACCCTCTGAAGTACGACCTGCTGTTTGAGCGTTTCCTGAACCCAGACCGTGTGAACCTGCCTGATATCGATACCGACTTCGATGACGACGGCCGAGGCAAGGTGTTGCGCTGGGTAATGGATAAGTACGGTCACGAGAACTGTGCCCACATTATTACATACGGTTCGATGGCCACCAAGAACTCCATCAAGGATGTGGCGCGCGTAGAGAAGCTGCCTTTGGACAAGGCGAATGCACTCTGCAAGGCGATTCCCGACCGTCTGCCCGACGGAGCGAAGATGAACCTTGCCAACGCCATCAAATATACCCCGGAGCTGAAGGAGGCAGAATACTCCAGCGACCCCCGCGAGAGCAATACCATCAAGTATGCCCGCATGCTCGAGGGTACCATCCGCGGCACGGGTATCCATGCCTGCGGATTCATCATCTGCCGCGACCCTATCAGCAACTGGGTGCCTGTATCTACCGCCGATGACCCTGATTTCCCGGGACTGAAGACGGCAGTAACCCAGTACGACGGTCACGTGATCGAGACCACCGGACTCATCAAGATGGACTTCCTGGGTCTGAAGACCCTCTCCGAGATGAAGGAGGCGTGCAAGGTTATCAAGCAGACCACGGGCGATGTCGTAGATCTCGATACCATCCCTATCGATGATGAGCTTACCTATCAGCTCTACCAGCGCGGCCAGACCATCGGAACCTTCCAGTTCGAGTCACCGGGTATGCAGAAGTATCTCCGCGAGCTGAAGCCTACGGTTTTCGAGGACCTCATCGCCATGAACGCCCTCTACCGTCCGGGACCTATGGATTACATCCCCGACTTCATCGCCCGCAAGAACGGACAGCAGGCCATCACCTACGATATCCCCTGTATGGAGAAATACCTCAAGGATACCTACGGCATCACGGTGTATCAGGAGCAGGTGATGCTCCTTTCCCGCCAGCTGGCAAGCTTCACCCGAGGCGAGTCGGATGCCCTCCGTAAGGCGATGGGTAAGAAGAAGAAGGCTATCGTAGATGCGATGAAGCCGAAGTTCATCAAGCAGGGACAGGAGAACGGCCACGATCCGGCTGTGCTCGAGAAAATCTGGGGCGACTGGGAGAAGTTTGCATCCTATGCCTTCAACAAGTCGCACGCCACCTGCTATTCCTGGGTAGCCTATCAGACTGCCTATCTCAAGGCACACTATCCAGCCGAATACATGGCAGCGCTGATGACCCGCCGCTTTGCGCAGATCACCGAGATTACCAAGCTGATGGAGGAGTGCCAGTCGATGGATATCAAGACCCTGGGACCGGATGTAAACGAGAGTTACCGTGCCTTCGGTGTGAACGAGCATGGCGAGATACGCTTCGGACTCTCCGCCATCAAGGGAATGGGAACTCCTGCCGCCGATGCCATCGTGGCAGAGCGCCTGAAGAACGGCCCTTATAAGAACATCTTCGATTTTGCCGAGCGCGTGGATTTCTCCAATGTCAACCGCAAGGCATTCGAAAGTCTGGCTCTGAGTGGCGGTTTCGACAGCTTCGGCATCCGCCGCGAGCAGTACTTCGGCAAGAACAGCAAGGGCGATACCTTCCTGGATACGCTCGTAAGATACGGTCAGCTCTACCAGCAGGAGCAGCGCGAGGCAGCCACCTCGCTCTTCGGAGGCGTAGAGGCGGTGGAGATAGCCACCCCTCCTATACCGGAAGCTGAATCCTGGAGCACCATCGAGAGGCTCAACAGGGAGCGTGAGCTCGTGGGCATCTATCTCTCGGCTCATCCGCTTGACGATTACGAAATCATCCTCCGCAACCTCTGCAATACCCACTGCTCTGAACTGGGCGACAAGGTGGAGCTTGCCAAGAAGGAGGATGTGGTGTTCGGCGGCATCATCACCGGGGTGAAATCCAAGTTCACCAAGACCGGAAAGCCGTGCGGCTTCGTCACCATCGAGGATTTCGAAGGATCGGGCGAGCTGGCGCTCTTCGGTGAGGACTGGGGTAACTGGCGAGGCATCATGGTAGAGGGCAGCACCATCTTCGTTACGGCGAAGTGTGTGTCCCGTTACGGCAACAGCAACTATCTCGACTTCAAGATCAGCACCGTGGAGTATCTCCAGACCGTGAAGGAGAACCGCCTGGAGAAGTTTACCATCATCGTGGACAGTACGGTGATAGACGAAACGCTGGTGAATGATATCAAGACGCTGGTGGAGAATGATGAGGGCAAGGCACAGCTCTTCCTTCAGATTCACGATGCCGAGACCAAGACCAATGTGCTGCTGCGTGCGCAGGACCGCACGGTGGGAGTGAGCAGGGATCTGATACAGTTTGTCAACGACCATCCGAAGATGTCGTATCAGATCAATTAAAAATGATTCATGAGAATATTATTAACTATATAAAAAGGTAGAAAAAAATGGAAGTAACAATTACAACCGAGAATTTCGAGAGTTACAAGAATGGCGAGTTGCCATTGGTAGTAGATTTGTGGGCTACATGGTGTGGTCCTTGCCGCCAGATTGCTCCTATCGTGTCAGAATTGGCAGAGGAGTTTGACGGTAAGTTGGTAGTTGGTAAGTGTGATGTAGAGGAGAACGACGACATCGCAATGGAGTTTGGCGTTCGCAATATCCCTACCATCCTTTTCTTCAAGGGTGGCCAGCTGGTTGACAAGTTTGTTGGTGCAGCCAACAAGTCAACCCTCAAGGAGAAGTTTGAGGCTCTGCTGTAAGACAGGGCAGAAGACTAAAAAAAATACGTCCCGGTGCGGCATCAGCTGCATCGGGACGTATGCTTTTTTGTTAGAATCCGAATTTGCGGAATAGCCTCTAGAATTCTACGCTTCTGCTACCATCTTCCTCCACGGTGATGGTCACCTTGGTGCAATCCTCCGGCAGCAGGTCCTCGATGAGTTCCGGCCACTCCAGGAAGCAGAGGTTTCCGCTGTAGAAGTAATCCTCGTATCCCATATCATACACCTCATCAATCTTCTTGATGCGGTAGAAATCGAAATGGTAGATAGGATCGCCGTTTCCGGCAGTGTATTCGTTGACGAGAGCGAAGGTAGGCGAGGTGATTACATCCTCCACGCCCAGTTCCTCGCAGATAGCTTTAACGAAAGTTGTCTTTCCGGCACCCATCTTGCCATAGAAGGCAAAGACCTTGCCGTCGCCCATGTTCTGCAGGAATTCCTTGGCTGCAGCATGGATGTTGTCTAATGAATCAATCTTAATCTTCATATATTTAATTTTTAATTTTAATTTCTCTTTCTCGGTGTCAGTGTGATGATCGGAATGAGCATTTCCTCCATCGAGATGCCACCGTGCTGGAAGGTATCCTTGTAGTACGAAACGTAGTAATTGTAGTTGTTCGGATAGGCGAAGAAGGCGTCTCCGTAGGCAAAGACATACGATGTACTCAGGTTGGGAGCAGGCAACTGTGCCCTTTTCGGGTCCCTGATGGTGAAAACCTCCTTGGCATTGCAGGCCAGGTTCTTGCCTAGCTTGTAGCGCAGGTTGGTATTCGTGTTGCGGTCGCCGATGATCTTGATGGGCTTCGAGGCGCGGATGCTTCCGTGGTCGGTGGTAATCACCACCTTGCAGTCATCCTGCGACAGTCTTCTGAACAGTTCCGAGAGCACCGAGTGGCGCAGCCAGCTCTGCGTGATGCTGCGGTAGGCACTCTCCGTATTGGCGAGCTCGCGTACCATCTTCGATTCCGTCCGGGCATGCGAGAGCATGTCGATGAAGTTGATTACCAGCACGTTCAGATCCTTCTCCCTGCATTCGTTGTAGTGCTCCATAAACCGGTCGGCGCCCTGCGAATCGTTCACCTTGTGATAGCAGAAGCTGTATCGCTTGCGGTATCTGTCGAGCATTGTCTGTATCAGCGGCTCCTCGTTCAGGTTCTTGCCCTCCTCCTCGTCTTCATCCACCCAGAGCTCCGGAAACATCTCGGCAATCCTGTTGGGCATCAGACCGCTGAAGATGGCGTTCCGGGCGTATTGCGTGGCTGTAGGCAGGATGCTCATATACATATCCTCGTCTATGTCGAACAGCTCGCCGATGTCAGCCGCCAGCATCTTCCACTGGTCGTATCTGAAGTTGTCTATCACGATGAGGAACACCTTTTCTCCCTTGTCCAGAATCGGGAAGATCCTGTTTCTGAAGACATCTGGGCTCATCATCGGACGGTCGTCGGAAGAAGATGCATTCCCATTCTTTCCGGCATTCCCATTCTTTCCGGCATTCCCATTCCTCATCAGGTCTATCCAGTCCAGATAATTCTTGGCGATGAATTTGGCGAATCCGATGTTAGCCTCCTCCTTCTGCATGGCGAGCATCTCGGTCATCTGGCTGTCGGTATCGCTCAGTTCCAGTTCCCATTTCACGAGTCTTCTGTATATTTCCATCCAGTCGCTGCAGGTACGGCAGTCCATCATCTTCAGTGCAATCTGCTGGTAGTCATGCTGGTATCCGCTCTGCGTCATCTCGGTCACGATATCCTTTTGGTGGATGTTCTTTTTCAGCGAGAGCAGGATCTGGCTCGGGTTGACGGGCTTGATGAGATAGTCGGCGATTTTCGACCCGATAGCCTGGTCCATGATGTTTTCCTCTTCGCTCTTGGTACACATCACAACGGGAGTAGCGGGCTGGATGTCCTTGATTTGCTGCAGGGTCTCCAGACCGCTCAGTCCAGGCATCATTTCATCGAGGAGGATGAGGTCGAAGGATTGCTGTCGGCATAGCTCGATGGCATCCGATCCATTGCTCACCGTGGCAACCTCGTAACCCTTTTTCTCCAGGAAGATGATATGCGCCTTGAGGAGCTCAATCTCATCATCGATCCATAGTAATAATCCGTTGCTCATATTGCATTATCCTTTGTAGAGTATCTTTTTACTGTATCCTTTTAGGATATATTTTTATTTTCGAGGTGCTAAAGTACAAAGAATAATTGAATGACGGAAGAGAGTTGTGGTTAAAGAAACTTAATTGAAAAAAAAAGGTGTGTCATAAGTTTAGATTATGGCAGCCGAAGTCGGGCTGATGGCTCTTCCGATTGGGGGCAACTGCTATAGCTTACTTACAAATATCTTCAGGATTCTCGGTCTTTTTTATAATATTAAGACCGGGAATCCGTTATTATTATCGAAGATAAAAGTAATCAAAAATAATAAAAAAAAGAAAGAAAAGAAGAAACAATGCTCAAGATTGTAATGATCATGCTATGCGGAATTGGTACGGGGTACCTGCTCCGCAACAAGAAAATGAGTTTTATCGGCCGTGTCATCACGGCGCTTATCTGGGTACTCCTCTTCCTGCTCGGCATCGAGGTGGGAGCGAACCCTCGTATTATCAATGGTCTTCAGACCCTGGGACTCGAAGCCATCGTGCTTACGATAGCCGGAAGTCTGGGTAGTGCAATCTTTGCGTGGGTATTGTGGAGATATGTCTGCAGAAAGGAGGCTGGAAATGAAAGGTAGTCTGATTATCGTAGGCTTCTTTGTGCTGGGCATCATCGTGGGAGTGTGGGATGTGATTCCTGCCAGTTTCCTGGCGAGCGACGTGAGCTATTATGCCCTCTGCTGCCTGATGTTCTGCGTGGGTATCAGCATCGGTTGCGATACCTCTATCCTGAAGAGTTTCAGAAAGGTGAATCCCCGGCTGATGATGCTGCCGGTGATGACCATCCTGGGAACCCTTGCCGGATGCGCGGCTGCCTCCCTGATACTGGGACACCGTCAGATCTCCGACTGTCTCGCCATCGGTTCGGGCTTCGGATACTACTCTCTGTCGAGCATCTTCATCACGCAGTATCGGGGTGCCGAGCTGGGAACCATCGCCCTGCTTGCCAACATCTTCCGTGAGATTCTCACCCTGCTCGGTGCGCCTCTGCTGGCGAAGTATTTCGGCAAGCTGGCACCTATCAGCGTGGGTGGAGCCACCACGATGGATACCACGTTGCCTATCATCACCCGCTATTCGGGCGAGAGCTTCATCATCGTTTCCATCTTCCACGGCTTCTGCGTAGATTTCTCCGTGCCGTTCCTGGTTACCTTCTTCTGTTCGCTCTAACGGCTTCCTTGCCGCTAGAGCTTTCTTGCTTTATCAGAATCCATCCAGCTCGATGTATTCATCATCGGCTTCAGATTCTGGGGCATTCGAGTCGTCGAAGTAGATGCCGGTATCGGTATCTTCTGCGGGCTGACCCTCGATATCGATTCCATTATCTTTTGGGGAATCCTTATCCACTACGATTTCCGTTGGTTCCATCAGCAGACGCATCTTACTGATCTTCAGCGGTGCAAAGTGGCGGGTATAGAACTTATCGTAATCATCATACGAGAGATTTCTGCCCAGAAGTTCGAGGTTCGGCTCGCTGATCACGTAGCTTCTCGCCTTGGAAATCAGACGGAGGATGCCGGCTTGCTGATGCAGCTCGTTGGCATACTGGCGCGCCTCGTCGTAGTTCTGAAAACCGCTTACCTGCAGGCGATGCAACCCCTGGAGGTCTTCGATGCTGATGTCGAAATTGCGCGCCATATAGGTGGTGAAGTTATACTTGGCTACCTCGAAGAGCAGCTGGTTTTCGTTGACGGAATCTGGACTGTAGGCGAGTAGGAAGACAAAACGGTCGTTGCGGTCGGCTGAGAATCCTTTCTGCTGGGTGGAGTCCTGGGAACTGAGCACATCGCTGCGTTTCGCCCAGACATTACTCAGGTCGAACTTTCCGCCGTAGAGTCGTCTTCCGGCATTCACGCCGTTTACGATCATTCCCGCCATCTCGCTCAACCGGCTGTTGGGATATTGTGCTATCACCTGGTTCATCTTTTCCAGACATTCGGAAACCTTGCCCTCGTTGAGCTGGGTCATACCGCTGATGAAGAGGAACTTGTCGCGGTTGGCGCCAGTAGGGAACCGCTTGTCTGATATTTCCGAGTTGTGCATCACCACCTCGTACTTGCCCTCCTTGAAAGCCTGATAGGTGAGGGTGTAGACGGAATCTTCGATGTGTACACCCATCCTCGCATTCTCCAGATAGTAAGGGTCGGAGAGGAGGGCTGTGAACTGGCTTTCAGGGTAATCCTTCTTTAATTTATCGACATAACTATTCGCCATCTGAGTTTGCTTCTTTCGGGAATAAAGCAGATACAGATGGTAATAGGCTTCGTCGAGATGCTTGAAATCCGGATAGTTGTCCACCAGTCGGAGCAGCATCTTCTCGCTCAGAACCAGGTTGTCGAGCCGGTCCTTGAAGATGATTCCGGCATGGTATAAGCCATTCGCCAGGAGCTGGTTGCTTGCTGTCATCTGCTCTGGGGTGAACGGAATCTGAGCCAGATAATAAGCCCGCTGATGAGGGTCGAGGCTGGCGCTATCGGCAGATGGTTTGCCGGATTCTTTCTGGGATAAAGAATGGGAGAGGGAATCTCTTAATGCATCAGGCTGAAGCTTGGAATCTTGATCAGAATTCGTTCCTTGTGCGATATCCGTTTCTTGTGCCGAAGCTACAACTGTTTTGTTGATTCGCTGCCAGTTGTCGAGGTTCTTTCGCTTGCCCCAGAGTTTCTCGAAGAGCGCCTTACCCTGGCTTACGGCTGCAGGGGAATAGAAATACCAGGTATTGGTGTTTCCGAATCCGTTTCCTGATGCATTTCCGAATCTGTTTCCAGAATCATTCCCGAATCCGTTTCCGGAATCGTTCCCGGAACCGTTCCCACCAACTCCTCCTTCATATTCCGAATTCATCTCTGCACCGTCTTCCCATCTCCTTCTTTCTTCCTCTTTCTCCTTTCTTTTCAGGGCAGCTATCACACGGTCGATGGCTGCATTCCTGTCTCTCTCGTCCATTTTGGCAAGAGACTGCAGGGAATCCTGGAGGGCGATGGCATCGGTATAAGGCACCAGTTCGTCCAGCACCTTGGAGCGATGAGCCAGTTGCGGATAATCCTTTCTGTCCTGATCGAGCAAGCCGATTGCTTCGCCATAGCAGCGCTTGGCATCCGCATATCGTCCGGTTTCCCAATACAGATTGCCCAGACGCAGCAGGAGTACACCCTTCTCTATACCGTTTCGGGTAGCCTTCCGGTTGCCTTTTTCGTAGGCATAGATGGCACGCAGGGTATCTTTCTGGGCCAGGTGGATGTTGCCGATGGCATAATATACCTGGTCCTGATATTCCTTGTTCTTATCTGATGCCGCCATGCGCTTGAGTCGGCTGATCATCTTCCTGCTGTTGCCCGAAGCCAAGACCTCGGTGATGGCGATGCGGGCATTAAACTCCAGTTCGTAGGGCGGATTGAGCCGGATGACGTGGCGGAAAGCCTGATAAGCCTCCTGCCGGTTGCCGATGGAAGCCTGCAACTGTCCCATCAGATACCACTGGCGGGCTTTCTGCTTGTGTCGCATCTCATGGCTTATCACCTTCCTGAGATAGGGAATCGCCTTCCGGGCATCCCCCGTGTGGATATAGTAATCGGCGAAGGCATAATCCCATTCCTTCTGGGCACGCCAGTGGATGGAATCGCGCTGGATGTTTCGGATTACATCTTCTGCATCGTAGGTCCATCCCAGCTCGATATAGCATTTGGCAAGCCAGGCGCGTGCCTTGCCGTAGATGGCAGGCTGGGTGGAGTAAAGGCGGCTCATATAGGCGAAGGTGGCAGCAGCCCCCTCGAAATCCCCCTTTTGGAATTGAGAACGGCCCATCAGCATCCATGCTTTCCATAAAAACGGATTGTATTCCCTGCGATTGAGCCATTCGATGTCTTTCGCCGTCTTTCTCCTGCCGGGTTCCCATACGGGGCGGCGCTTGATGCTATGCTGATGGATGGCTTTCTCGCATTTCTCGATGGCACGGTCGAAGTTGGCTTTGCCCAGATCGCGGCTGTTCCTGTTGCCTACGGTATAGAGCGGAATCTGCTCCATAAAGTTGTCCCGGTTGCCTTCTTCCTTCTCCAGCGCCCCGTCGATATAAGCCACAGTACCATTATAATAGGTATTGTATCGGGCATTAAAGGCATGCCACCACCTGCTCTGCGCCGTATTCTTCTGCGTAGAGCATCCCGTAAGGATCGCTGCAATCACAGCGAGTCCTATCAGAAAAAGGAGCTGGATGGGGCTTTTGCCTTTCATGCTTTCTATTGTTTATCTGGTATCTTTCTCCTGATGCCCAGGACGATTTTGGCGATTGCGAATACCACGATGCTGATGAAGATGATGGTGGCACCCGATGGCACGTTGAGCAGATAACTGATGTAGAGACCGGCGATGCAGTCTATCCATCCCAGGATGATGCTTGCCCATATCATCTGCCTGTAATTGTAGGTGAAGAGGTTGGCAGTCATCTGCGGAATGGTGAGCAGACTGATGGCGAGCACGATGCCCACCATTTTCAGTGTAGCCACGATGGTCATGGCGATGAGCGTCATCATCAGGTATTCGATGGCTGTAACCGGCAGGTGCTGCGAACGGGCGAAGGTACTGTCGAATGCGATGTTCTGGATAGGGCGCAGGAGAAAGGTGAAGAGGAGGGCTACGATGAGGGCGAGTCCGCCCAGCAGCCACAGGTCTGCGCTGTCGATGGCAAGGATGCTTCCGAAGAGGAAGGAGGGCAGGTCGGGCATGAATCCTGGAGTCAGGAAACAGCAGATGATGCCCACGCTCATTCCCAGGGTCCAGAACATGGCGATGGCGGAATCCTTTCGCACATCTTTCTTGCGTGATATCCATTGCACTCCGAAGGCGCTGAGTATGGCGAAAACCATGGCGGAGAGTATCGGGTTGATTCCTGTAAACACGCCGATGCCGATGCCTCCGAAAGAGGCATGGGTGATGCCGCCGCTGATGAATACTAATCGGCGGGTAACGATGTAGGTTCCGATAAAGCCGCACAGGATGCTTGCCAGAAAGGCGCCTATCAGTGCGTTTTGGAAAAATGTATATTGTAGTATATCCATGCGTTTACTTTGAACTTTGAACTTGGAGCTTTGAACTTTATGATTAGCAAAGCTGCTGATCTTTGAGCTGCAAATTTCTAGCTTAAAAAGCCGATGACTTCATCCTTCAGTTGGTTGGGCAGGTTGATGCCTCTCAGTATCAGGCTTCTGTTCCATCCAGCCACTTCTTCCGGCTGCATGGTATAGAGCACTTCCGAGAATTCCTCAACCTCCTCATCGGTATAGGCATCGGCATCCCGACCGGCAAAGCGGTCGAGATCCTCATCATCGTAATATTCTATTTCTTTGGTGGCGGCTTCCATCATGCACTCCTGCTCGCACTTCGAGTTCTCACCGTTGCAGGTGTTGCACGATACGCCTTCCTGCAGAGGCTCTTCGTCCTCTCCCCTGCGGTGAGATACGATTCCGAATATGGCGCTTATCAGGCCTAATGCCACCAGGGCTAAAATCAAGTATAGCATTTATTTTGAACTTTGAATTTTGAACTTTGAGCTTTATGATTAGCAAAGGCTGTTGAATTCTTCACTCTTTATTCTTCACTCTCAATAATTTCAAATCCTACTTTCTTCAGGTCTTCCCAATAATGAGGATAGGATTTGCTCACTACCTCCGGATTATTGATTTCAATCTGAGGGAACTTGAAGGCGAGAGGGGCGAATGCCATCGCCATACGATGATCCTCGTAGGTATCGATTGGAGCAAATGAAGGATCGCAGGTTTCGCCATCCCAATACAGAGTGTTGTCGTTTTCATCGTGGATGACATAGCCCACCTTCTTCAACTCTGTCTTCAGTGCCTCGATGCGGTCGGTCTCCTTGATCTTCAAGCTGGCAAGACCCGTGAACCTGAACTTCACACCCAAGGCACAGCAGGCTACCACGATAGTCTGAGCCAAATCAGGAGAACCGGAGAAATCGTATTCGAATTTCGGCAGAAGACAGCGGTTCGCCTTCAGCATAACATCCGTAAGATGATCATGGTTCTCAAATTCGCTCTTCACTCCCAGCAGACTGAAGATGTATTTCACCACGGAATCTCCCTGCTTCGAGCAGTCCATCAAGCCTTCGAGCTGGATTCTGGAGTCGATGTTGCCATTCAGTGCCATCATCTCATACCAGTAGGAAGAAGCACTCCAGTCGTTCTCTATCATATAAGATGTCTCTTTGTAAGGCTGTGGCTTCACGGTGATGGTGTCCATATCCGTCCAGTCGGCATCGGCACCATATTCCTTCATCGTCCAGAGCGTAAGGTCGATGTAAGGGCGGGATGCAATCTCTCCAGTCAACTTCAGTTCCAGTCCGTTCTTCAGAATCGGACCGATCATCAGAAGCGCCGAGATGTATTGCGAACTGATATTGCCCACTACCTCCAGGTGGCCGCCTTCCAGCGCCTTGCCTCGGATGTGGAGTGGGGGATAACCTTCCTTCTTCTCGTAGGTGATGTCGGCGCCCAGATAGCGCAGGGCATCTACGAGGATGCCGATAGGACGGTTCTGCATGCGCTCGGTGCCCGTGATGGTATGTTCGCCAGGGGTGGCAGAGAGATAGGCGGTCATGAAACGCATGGCTGTGCCGGCTGCCTTGATGTTGATGACCTCTGGCATATTCTGAAGGGCTGCAACGATTACTTCCGTGTCATCGCAGTCGCTCAAGTTGTCGGGTTGGATATGGCTTCCAGCCATCGCACTGATTACGAGAGCTCGGTTGCTGATACTCTTGGATGCTGGCAAGTTGATACTTGCATTCAGTTGGCTTGGTGCCTTGATGGTATATTTTATCATACGCGTACCTTATATTATATATATTTTAGTGCAAAAGTACAAAATAAAAAGTATATACGCTAGTTTTCGGGCGAAAAGTTTTCAAAATATCTCAAAAAAAAGCATAGGCAGCCGTGCCCTGTTCTTATCGTTTGCTAACAATATGTAAACGAGATAGGGGTATTATTGGGGTATATGGAGATATGCCTATTTCAAAGTGTAAAAAACGACCCCCTAAAATGTCAAATTGTAATTTTGTGTGCGTTTTCTTTCAAAAAGTAAAACCGACCCCAAAAATAAGATAAAATAGCGTTAAGGAATGATACAACTTACCGGAATTTGTAGTACCTTTGCATCAGAAAAAAGAAACAACAAACAATAAGTAACAATCTAAAAATAAAGAATATGAAACGAATTATATTATTCTCATTGATGGCTCTCATGACCGTAGCTACTTTCGGTCGCAAGCGCGTAGAGAATGCAACAGTAGTAGCAGACACTATTTTCTATGCAGAAAATATGAAAAATGTAGCTAGTGCAGATCAGGCTAGTTATTACAGATTGCTGATGACTACCGGCGCTGGCATCAATAAGAAGGATGTGTTCCAGGACTTCTATATGAATGGTAATCTTCGTGCCGAGGGTGGCTACAGCTTCATCGATCTCGGTAACGACCGCAATACGATCTTCAATGGTGAGGTTACTACTTTCTACAAGAATGGTAAGGAGAAGTGGCACGGAAAGTATGTTAACGGCAAGCGTGAGGGATACTTCACTCTCCAGCTCCGTGAAGGTGGCGTGGCTGTTGTTCAGTTCAAGAACGGCAAGTCTGTTCACAATTACTTCATGATAACATACAAGGATGGTACCACTGAGAAGAAGAACCTCTCTGAGATTCAGTCTTTGATGTAGAAGATCTCTAGAATAGAAAATCTCTCTTAAATTAAATAGAAAAATCTCTCTTATATAAATTAAAATTTTATGTTGATATGACCAATATGGGGATGGCTTCCGGGAGGAAGGTACATCCCCTTTATTTTTCTGATATATGCATAACTGAAAAAAGGTCTGGCGATGATATTCGCCAGACCTTTTTACAATATTTAGAGTGCCAGGTCAACCTCTACCGGGCAGTGGTCGCTGCCCATGATGTCGGTATGAATCTTGGCTTCTGTAATCTGTTCTCTCAAGCGGTCGGATACCAGGAAGTAGTCGATACGCCAGCCGGCATTCTTCTCGCGTGCCTTGAACCGGTATGACCACCACGAATAGGTAACCTCTTCGGGATGCAGATAGCGGAAGGTATCTGTAAAGCCGTCGTTCAGAAGCTCGGTCATCTTATCGCGCTCCTCGTCGGTAAAACCGGCATTGCGACGGTTGGTCTTCGGATTCTTGATATCTATCTCCTGATGTGCCACATTCAGATCGCCGCAGACCACCACAGCCTTCTTGGCATCCAAAGCCTTCAGGAACTTGTGGAAATCATCTTCCCAGGTCATACGGTAATCCAGTCGTTTCAACTCGGTCTGGGAGTTCGGGGTATAGCAGGTTACGAGATAGAAGTTGTCATACTCCAGGGTGATGACTCTTCCTTCGTGGTCGTGCTCCTCCACGCCCATACCGTAGCTCACGCTCAGTGGCTGGTGGCGGGTATAGATGGCTGTGCCCGAATATCCCTTCTTCTCGGCATAGTTCCAGTAGCTTTCGTAGCCCTCGAACTTCAGGTCGAGCTGACCTTCCTGCATCTTGGTTTCCTGCAGGCAGAAGAAGTCGGCATCGAGCGCCTTGAACTGGCTCTCGAAGTCCTTGCCCACGCAAGCACGCAGGCCATTCACGTTCCAGGATATAAACTTCATATTACTTTGAACTTATTTAGATTCTCTTGCTCTCACCTCTGAGCAGGCTCATGAACTCCTGACGGGTGTTCAGTGAATTGAATACGCCGCTGTAATCGCTGGTAGTAGTGATGGAGTTCTGCTTCTCCACGCCACGCATCTGCATGCACATGTGCTTAGCTTCTATCACCACCATCACACCCTGAGGATTCAAGGTCTCCTGGATGCAGTCCTTGATCTGCTGGGTAAGGCGCTCCTGCACCTGAAGGCGGTGGCTGAAGATATCTACCACGCGGGCAATCTTGCTCAGTCCGGTAATCTTGCCGTTAGGGATGTAAGCCACGTGTACCTTGCCATAGAAAGGCAGCATATGATGCTCGCAGAGAGAGAAGAAATCAATGTCCTTCACAATGACCATCTGGTCGTATTTCTCCTCAAAGAGGGCATCGGTCAACACCTTGTGGGCATCCTGATAGTAGCCGCGGGTCAATACCTGCATCGCCTTGGCTACGCGCATAGGAGTCTTGACAAGTCCTTCACGCTCTGTGTCTTCACCCAGGAGCTTCAATACTTCCTTATAGTGTCCTGCGAGTTCATCCAATCCCTCGCGAAATTCTGTTTCTGGATTCATATCTTATTTACTTTGAATTTTGAACTTTATGAATAGTAAGACTGTTGAATTCTTCACTCTTCACTTTAATACTGTACTGTAATCTGTCCCTTTACCAGGCATGCCTGTCTGTATCCCAGGGCTCTCACCTTGGCAAGCACCTTCTTAGCCTCGCCCAGTTCGCGGAAGTTGCCCATGCGGCAAATCCATCTTGGCGAGTAGAAGTGCACATATACTGGCTGGTCTGGGAACTTCATCTTGATGCTGTTGCCCGTCTGTTCAGCCTTCAGTCGGTCGTTGCGTGAGTTTCCTCCGGCAAAGATCTGTACTCTATATCCTGTAACCTTATAGCTTCTGCGCATTACCTTCTTGCGCATGTCCACTACAGGCATCTCGGTTTCTTCCTGATGTGTCTCAGCCTTCTGTGCATTGTTTCCATGCTGTTTCTCCTTGGCAGTTTCGTGCTGTGGCTCGGCCTTCTTGAGCGAGTCTGGAGTCTGCTTGTGAGAGTCCGGAGTCTGCTTGTGCTGGGCAGCTGGAGTTACTTCTTTATGCTGAGTATCTGTTGGTTTCTTCTGTGGTTGTGGGGTAGTCTTAGTCTTATCGTCCTGTGGATTCACCTGATTCGTATGGGTTGGAACCTGTTTTCCGTTCACCAATTCGTCGATAGCCTTGCTTTGGTGTACGGTCACGACACCCTGTCCTGGATTCTTCTGCTTGAGATAATCCAAGTAAGTCTGCGCATTCATCTGGATAGATGAGCAGAGGATGAAAATCAATAATGTGACGAATTGTTTCATGACTATACCTTATTTAATATATATATATACCTTTTCACTACTGTCCAATAAAATAGGGCAATTCGATCTTTGAAATAGTTGATTTATAG
>ERZ780178.891-NODE-891-length-20675-cov-8.427158_pt1 | contig 20675 bp, 15 predicted proteins | sample MGYA00511018_ERZ780178 | MGnify/ENA primary metagenome ERZ780178 (study PRJEB29588, sample SAMEA2151439) | human gut metagenome | biome: human gut; feature: human-associated habitat; material: faeces | place: Denmark | collected 2008/2010 ...
TGGATTGTGGACACTGGAATATAATTTAACATATTATTATGATAAAGCCGTAAAATGAACGTATAAACGAGCGTGGCGGAGAAGTCTGAAAAGACTTCTCCGCCACGCTTTTGAATAATTTATTGACAAATTTTCGCTAATTATTGACAGATAATTATTTTGCATGTTATAATTTTACAGAAAATAGAGTTTATACTTTTACAAAAGGAGATTTATGTATAACTACGTTAAAGATAAGGAAGAACTGGCAGAATTAAAAAGAGCCTGCGAATGTATAATAAAGCGCGTTCAAAAAAGCGAATTACGAAATTATTTTACATTTCAATTTAATTTGATAGGTAGCGGAAAGTACAATTTGATTACTCAAAACGGAGATGGCGAGTATGACCTTGATTATAATTTTATATTACAAAAGGATAAAAAAGATTTATTTTCAAACCCTGAACGGATAAAAGAATTGTTTATTAACGCTTTTAATGAGGTTAATCCAGATTTAGGATTCGAGCCGACAGAAAATTCCACTTCGGTCATTACTTCAAAATTGATATATGAAAACAGATTGCATTTTTCGTTTGACGTTGCAATTTTATGTGAAGGTTATAATGGAAACTATCTAAAAATAGTCTTCAATAAACCTACTGGTCAATACTATTGGAACGAAATAAAATCATCTAAAAATTATCAAACAAAAATTGAAGCATTAAAAGCACAAAATGCTTGGGGCGAAGCGAGGGAAATATATATTGATAAAAAAAATCGCTATTTAAGTCAACAAAATAATCGTTCCTCTTTTTCAATATTACTTGAAACACTTAATGAACTATGTTCAAAGTATAGGATACGCGTATGACAAAAGAGCAGTTTTGGGAACAAATCGATATTAAAGAAGAAGAAAAGTCAAAGTCGGAAATCTACCTGAAATACCGAGGCATTGAGGCTCACGATAATGTGAGAAATTTTTTGCAAAGTCTGACCGGCACAAAAGTTTCATATTCGTCAATTGCAACCGCTTTTCGTTATGATAAACGAATAAGGCGAATTATTTTCAAGTATATAGGTTTTTTGGAAGAAGCGATCAGGGCGTATATAGCAAACAAATACGCCGATGATATTGAAAGTTTGAGTTGTATAAAAGAATTAAAAAACGATTTAGAAGATGGAAAATCTTTATTTGATGCGTTAAGTGGATTAACGTTTGGGGAATTAAAACGACAATTCGAAAAACTTTCGAATGCGGATATAGTAGAGATTTTCAGTAACTATTCATACGGATTGAGAAATCTGAAAATGGATATGAGTGCAGTCGTGCGGTTACGAAATGAAATATGTCATAACAGATTTCTTTTAGATAATAGACAATTGGCAAAATGTAACGTCGGCGATAAAAACAGTTCTTTATGGTCAAACGTTGTCAATTTATTTAATTTGTTGCCGAATTATATGAAAAATAAATTTAAGAGTGAAATTGACAAAGCCAAAGTTGAAACAGATAACAAATTTGATAGCCAAACGGAATGGGATTTATTACCACAACTTATTATATCCATCGATAAAGAATAATTTTCTAATAAATTTTTACTAAAAATTGACAGATTAATATCGTTTGTGTTATAATTCTACGGAAAGTAGAGTTAAATTTTTTATAAAATGAAAGGCTGTATTTCGTGTAGAAAATAAGTAGGTTTACATTGGTTTGCAAATATGCTACAATGAACACATAGACAAATAAGGAGTTTTGTATGAAACACAGTATAGGAAAAACGATTGCCGCTTTACGAAAAGAGAAGATGTGGACGCAAGTCGAACTTGCGGAAAAACTTAACGTAAGCGACAAAACGGTGAGTAAGTGGGAAAGCGAAGCCGGTATGCCTGAGATTTCACAGTTACCGGTTATGGCGGAACTATTCGGAGTAAGTATCGATTATCTTATGACCGGAAAAGAACAGGAAAAAGAAATCGTTACGATGTCAAAGGCGGAACTATGCGCCAAAACCGATGACGTGTCGCTTGCAGAAGAAGTTAAAGATCTGACCAAAGACGAAAATAATAAAAACGTCGTCGATTATATTTTGGAATACCAAAGTCTTAACGTATTCAAAAAATTATGCGAATCAGATGCAAACTTTATTAAGCGATTCAAAATAGTTGACGCTATTACATTGGCAACCTTATCTAATTCATTGTACTTATTGTGCGGGAAAACTTTCTCGATAAATGAAAGTTATAGATTTACATTTGAAAATGAGGATGAGATAAAATCTTTACTTCCTCTTGAAGATAAAGAATATTTTAGAGACTATCAGGCTCAAAGCATTTGTCTTCTTCCGCGAGAATTTTTTACCCTATTGGCCACAGATAAAAGAATCGGTGAAAACACGCTTAATAAGTTGTTATCAAATCAAAACGGAAGAGAATGTGTTTGGTATCATGCATTTCCGTATATGATTGACGAAGCGTATAAACATGGTAATCGTCAGATTCTTAATCGGTTATTGGATATATCAAAAGAAAATAATTCGATAGCGTACGATAAGATAAAACCGACCTATGATTCTTACGACAGAAAGTATGACTATACCTTGAATTACTTTTTTATTGCTTACGGATACGGTAATAGCGGCTATGGACTTGTTCGCATACTCGAAAGTACAATTAAAGAATCTTTATCAAGAGGCGATTGGGATATTGTAGACGAGTTAAACGATATTAACGTAAACGTTGATAATTTTGTAAGGTCAAACTTCGGAAGAGTAAGCGAAAGTTTCACAAAATCAAAGTGTTACGTAGCCGACGACGACGAAATAAGAGTCGCAAAATTGAAATTTGACAAATCGATACCCGAAAATAAAATCGCGGTACAGTCGGCTATTCATAACGGTATAATTTCTATTAAGGAATTATTAAGTATAAACGACTTGGAAACTATAAAAACAGCCTTATACGAGTATCCGTTACACATTTTTGAGATGTTATATCGTTTATACGAAAAGAAACAATGGCGTAAAATTTTTGAAATTGCCGTGGATAACGAGGATAATCGACTTGCCGATGCAGTATGGAAATTGAAAACGGATGAAATAGAATCTGCCATTTTGCGTTATTGGACTGAAAACCGCCTAACAAAAACAAATATTGCGTGGGTAAACGATATAAATCAAGACGAACTTTATTCTTCGACCAAAGAACCGTGGGTCAACGGCGTTCGCGGAAACCGAAATCAACAAACGTTGACAGAAGTGGGAAATTACCTGTCCGAAGTGCGAACCCGAATTATAGATGAAATATCCGATCTGAATAACAGAAATGAAATCGTTACGGATTTAACGAAAGAGTTTTTTATGTCTGAGTTGGAAAAGGGCAATGCGGATATCGTTGTAATAAAACTTTGCGTCAGATTGGAAGCAATATTGAAATATGATTATCATTACGAGGGCGATTTTTCTGAAATGTTAGATCAATATTGCAGTCGGTTTACCGCATACGACGACGAATGCAGCACTGACGATTTACATACGGCGACTATATTAAATAATTTAAGAAAACAACGCAACAATCTTGTACACGCAATGAAAAAAGGTAATAAATTTAACGTTGCGGAATTAAAGGAATGTATCGAGTATATTTGCTCTTTATAAATGAGGTGTAACGATGATAAATAAGTACCAAAAATATATATTTGGAAAATATGGAGTAATAGGTGATACGCGCTTTATTATTAGTCGTTGTTGTCCGATAGAAGATGAAGATACAACAGGCGAATCGGTTTCATACGGTACGCTGAATCGGCAAAACGATTCGTTTACGATTTTACAAGACGAGAACATTACAAAAACTAAATACATGCTGTCATTCCCCGGCGATATTGACGGTTATCATCTGTTTGACGGTATATTTATTTTGAAAAATAACGAATGGATTAAAGCCGAAACGGTCAATAGCGAATATCGTATCGTAGCCGATTTCAATGATAGGATCAACGCTATTAAATTTTGTTTTATCAACGGTATCGCCGACGATTATATATTAAATATAGAATATCGCGAAGCGGACAAAGAAAAATATTTCGCAAAAATTACCAAAGAAAAGAAAGAAGCGTTAGAGAAAGCCGCAAGTATTAAAGTGGCTACCGGGGCTGATTTGGTAAACGTATATTTTCAACCCTGTTGCGATGAATATGACCACACTGAAATATTGTTATATATATCTCGTGAAGGAAATTTCAAAGGGCAGACTTCAAATGACGAAAAAACGACTATCGAAAGTGTTCCTTGGTTGTTGATAAAGAAAAGCAAAATTCCCGTGGAAGATTTTTATGCTTCTATAAGCGGACTTGCATACGGTAAATATGCTTTTATACTAAAACAATACGATAAAAACGATAATGTAATCATACAGACGGACTATATTACTTTTATTATAGAACAACCGCAAGTGGATTGTGGACACTGGAATATAATTTAACATATTATTATGATAAAGCCGTAAAACGAACGGATAAAAAACGAGGCGGAGAAGTCTTTTCGGACTTCTCCGCCACGCTCGTTTATACGATTAAGTTAAATTTTGAATTTTTCGAATTTCAGTTTGGCGTAGTCGGGTAAACCGTTTTTGTAACGAATCTTCGGTTCGCCCTGAATAAGCGGCAACGCGTAAGCCGTAAACTTATCGTTAAGCCCGGTTCCGTCGGCGGTTATCCAGTCAAGGGGAATCCGCTTTTCGGCGTTTGCGGTTATCGTTAAAGGCGTTAAACCGTAAGTCGCGGAGTAGGGCGAATCCGATTCGCGTATAAAACAAACCATTTTGTCGGTTTCGCCGTTCGTAGCCGCTTCGACCGCTTTTTGTCCTGCGGTAAAAGTTTCTTCCACGTCGGTGTCCGACGCGCAATGCGCCGCGCAGCGTTGCAGAATATTGAGTTCGATCGCTTTACATTTTACGCCGAGTGTTTTGACGAAATTTTTCAGAACGCCGCAAACTCCGCCGAGTTGAGAGTGCCCGAAATTATCCGTCGCGGAAGCGTCTTCGCCGACGTACGTTCCGTTTGCGTAGCGTATTCCTTCCGAAACCGCGACGACGCATTTTTGTTTTTTGTCAACCACGCGTTTTACGTCCGATAAAAACTTATCTTTATCGAAAACGATTTCGGGCAGGTAAATAAGATCCGCGCCTTGTCCGTTTATAGAGGCAAGACTTGCGGCGGCGGTAAGCCAGCCGGCGTTCCTTCCCATTATTTCGACTACGATGACGAGCGGGCTTTCGTAAATATCCGCGTCGCGGTTGATCTCGGCTATCGACGTCGCTATGTATTTTGCCGCGCTGCCGTAACCGGGGCAGTGATCCGTCCCCGCTAAGTCGTTGTCGATAGTTTTCGGAATACCTATAACGTTGACCTCGTAGCCGACTTTCTGCATATATTTCGACACTTTGTCGCAGGTGTCCATCGAGTCGTTGCCGCCGTTATAGAAAAAGTATCTGATATCGTATTTTTTGAAAACTTCGAGTATGCGTTTATAGTCGGTATCGTCGATTTCGTAATCTTTAAGTTTATATCTTACCGATCCGAACGCCGATGCCGGAGTGTTTTTAAGAGCGAGAATCTCGCTTTCGTCCTCTTTTCGCATATCGAAGAAGTCTTCGTTCAAGATTCCTTTTACGCCGTGATGAGCGCATAGAACGCCCGTAATCGACGGGTTTTTAAGCGCGGCGAGAATCCCGCCCGCTATTCCTGCGTTTATTACCGACGTAGGACCGCCCGACTGCGCGAACACGCATCTTCCTTTAAGATTTTTCATTGGTGTTACTCCGTTACATTTTCATATGGGTTCATATGGGCATATGCTCTGCCGTAATACTTACTCCGCGGTAATCCCCCCTTCCGGGAGTATGCTCTCCCGTTGAAGCGGGAGAGGTGGCACGCATAGCGTGGCGGAGAGGGGGCGACCTGCCTAGGGGGCTTCGGCTTCGCCTCAGAATGACACTTTGTCATATTCAGCGCGAAACGACGTCCGGAAAGGCAGGTACGTTATCAGCAGAGTTTTGCCGCCATGTCGTACAGATCGTGATCGATGTCCTTTTTCATGGAGAGCGCTTCGGTTATATCGAGGTCGATCGTCTTCTGACCGTGGCATCCGATAACGCGGTTGGTTTTACCTTCCATTAAAAGGTTTACGGCGTGTACGCCGAACTTCGCCGCGAGCATTCTGTCCGCCATAGAGGGCGAACCGCCGCGTTGAATGTGCCCGAGAGTGGTAACTTTTACGTCAGTACCCGAAATAACGGAAACTATCGTCTTGATTTCGTTTTCGTTGCCCGCGCCTTCGGCGAGAACGATGACGTTAGCCGTCTTGCCGTGTTCGCGATTTTTCTTTATTTCGTTGGCGATTTTCTGGATGTCGTACGGGACTTCGGGAACGAGAATGTATTCCGCGCCGCCGCAAATACCCGCGTATAAGGCGATATCGCCGCATCTTCTGCCCATAACCTTAACGAGCGAAACTCTGTCGTGCGAAGTCATTGTGTCGCGAAGGGCGTTGATTGCCCATAGAACCGTGTTGACCGCCGTGTCGAAACCGAGCGTGTAATCGGTATAAGCAAGGTCGTTGTCGATAGTGCCGGGTATGCCTACGACGTTTATCCCTTGTTCGTCCGAAAGACATTTTGCGCCCGTGAACGAACCGTCGCCACCGATGACTACCAAGCCTTCTACGCCGAGTTTTTTAAGATTGTCAGCCGCTACTTTTCTTACGGCGGGGTCTTTGAATTCAAGGCATCTCGCGGTTTTGAGAATAGTGCCGCCGCGCTGAATAATGTCGCACACCGAGTGCGAATCCATTTTTACTATTTCGTTGTTTACGAGTCCGTTGTAGCCGCGGTCTACGCCGTAGACTTCGAGCCCTGCGTTAAGCGCGCTTCTTACCACCGCTCTTATGCAGGCGTTCATTCCGGGGGCGTCGCCGCCGCTCGTTAAAATTGCGATTTTTTTCATAATTTATATCCTCCGTTGAAAATTTACGCTTTGAAAAATTTGATTTTATCTTCGTCTACTATCGACATCAACTCGTTTACGAGTCCGCGACAGTTTCTGACTTTTTTATCCATTTTATAGTTTTTGCCGTTGATTTTGAAATATACCGTTATTTCGCCGGGGTAGGTTGCGAGTACGTCTATAAGTTCGTCTTTGAGATGCTCGGTGTTTTCGTCGAGAATGATACCCAAGAATTCGCGTTGCTGCTTTTCCTGCGGTTTCGCTTCGGCGGTTTGTTCTTCGCTTACGCCTTCGGCAAAATCGACCGAAACCGACACTTTGTTGTCGTCGCGTATCTGCAATCTGCCTTTAATCTTTATAAGTTGTTCTTCGTGCAATAAAGTCTGATATTTTTCGTACTTTTTCGGGAAGAATACGCATTCTATCGCGCCGTAACGGTCTTCTACGGTAACGAAATTCATCGTCGAGCCCGATTTGGTGTTTATCTTGGTAACGCCCGTAATAATGCCGCCGAGGTACACCTGCATGTCGTTTTTAACGTCGGTAAAGACTTCGTTTCCGTCCTCGTCTTCTTCGGTGTTCTGCAAAAAACTCGTGTTAAACGTGCAATCTTTGAATTTGTCGGCGTAACCGTCGAGCGGGTGCCCCGATACGTAAACGCCCACGACGCTTTTTTCAAGCGAAAGTTTGGTTTTGTGATCGTATTCGTTGAGTTTCGGGTAGGTTACCGTAAAAGTGGAGTCTTCTTTTAACACGTCGCCGAAAAGGCTCATCTGATTGCTTTCGCGTTGCTTCGCGATGAGCGAAACTCTTTCGATTAACTGTTCGCTCATGCCGATCATCTGCGTTCTGTACAGTCCGAACGCGTCGAACGCGCCTGCGTAGATAAGATTTTCGACCAAACGCTTGTTAAGCACTTTGCTTTCGCAGCGCGAAATGAAGTTTTCGAAAGACGTGTATCTGCCGTGCAGGTTTCTTTCCGCTACGATCGAGTCTATCGCCGAAAGTCCTATGCCTTTGATAGCGGCAAGTCCGTAACGGATTTTTTTATTTTTGACTGTAAAGAAGCCTACGCTTTCGTTTATATCGGGCGGAAGAACCGCGATGTTTTCTTCTTTCGCGTAAGAAATGTAGTTTCTTATTTCGTCGATGTTGGTTATGCGGTTATTAAGTACCGCGGTAAGAAATTCGGCTTCGTAGTAGGTTTTCAGATACGCCGTCTGGTAGGTAACGAGCGAATAAGCCGCCGCGTGCGATTTATTGAAGGCATATTTTGCAAAGTCCTTCATTTCGTTCCATATCGCGTGCGCGACTTCTTCGGGTACTCCGCGTTTTAAGCAGCCGTCGATCGCGGTCGAAACTTTGCCGTGGTCGACCGTTTCGGGCTTGCCGTGAATGAAGATGACTTCTTCCTTTACCATGTCGTCGACTTTCTTTTTGCCCATCATACGGCGGACCATATCCGCCTGACCGAGCGTATACCCCGCGAGAGCCTGAACGATTTTCATAACCTGTTCCTGATACACTATACAGCCGTAAGTCTGTTTGAGTATGGGTTCGAGCAGCGGGTGAGCGTAAGACACGAGTTCGGGGTTGTGCTTGCACTTTATGAATTTGGGTATGGAGTCCATAGGACCGGGGCGGTAAAGCGAAACCGCCGCGACTATATCTTCTATGCAGGTCGGTTTGAGTTCTCGAAGGAAGCGTTGGAAGCCTCCCGATTCTACCTGAAACACGGCTTTCGTGTTGCCCGTCGAAAGCATCGCGAAAACTTTCGGGTCGTCGTAAGACGAGTGGTCGAAGTCTATCTCTACGCCGTGGTTTTGTTTGACGTATTCGATAGCCATCTTGATATCGGACAAGTTTCGTAAACCTAAAAAGTCCATTTTCAGGAATCCGAGGTGTTCGAGTTCTACGCCCGTGTATTGGCTCGTGATATCTTCGCCGTTTCTGCCGAGCGGCATATGCTGATCGAGTATATCCGCGCCGATTATAACGCCGCAGGCGTGCGTGCTTGCCTGTCTCGGCATATCTTCGAGTTTTATCGCAATGTCCACGACCCTTCTTATTTCGGGGTCTTCGTTGTACATTTCGATAAGGTCTTTTACCGAATAGTCCACGCCGTAGTCCTTGTCGGTTTCTTTCGGGTGGTATTTCCCGAATACTTTCATTAAGATATTCGGGCGTTTAAGGTCAAATTCGTCGCCTTTGGCGTTTCTCGCGACCATTTTGTTGGGGATTGCTTTCGTAACTCTGTCGGCTTCGGAGTAGGGGAGTTTAAGCACTCTCGCGACGTCTTTTACGGCGTTTTTCGCCGCCATCGTGCCGAACGTTACTATTTTGCATACTCTGTCGTAGCCGTATTTGCGGCGAACGTATTCTATTACTTCCTGACGGCGGCTATCTTCGAAGTCTACGTCGAAATCGGGCGCGGATACGCGTTCGGGGTTTAAGAAACGCTCGAAGTAAAGGTCGTATTTAAGAGGATCTATGTTGGTTATACCTATAAGATAGGCGACTATCGAGCCTGCGCCGGACCCACGCCCCGGACCTACCGAAATGCCCATATTGCGCGCGGCGTTTATATAGTCCCAGACTATCAGGAAGTACTCTATAAAGCCCTGTTTCTGAATTACCGCGAGTTCGCTCTCTATACGGTCGCGTATTTCGGGAGTTTCTTTGCCGTACTTCTTTTTTACGCCTTCGTCTATTAGTTTACGGATATAAACCGTCGGCTCTTCTCCCGTATCGGGGTGGTAGTGCGGGAACATATAATGCCCGTATACGAACCCGAAATTGCACTTGTCCACGATTTCCATGGTGTTGGTAATCGCTTCGGGAGTGTCTGCGAAAAGGGCGGACATCTCTTCTTCGGTTTTAAGATAGAACTCGTCGCAGGGGAATCTCATACGGTTGGGGTCGTTGTAGTCTGCCGCCGTCTGAACGCATAAAAGAACGTCCTGCGATTTCGCGTCTTCTTTATCGACGTAGTGCACGTCGTTGGTCGCGACGAGTTTGATATTATATTTCTTCGCGTAGATGCGCAGGTATTTGTTGACTTCCGTCTGTTCGGGAATACCGTGATCCTGCATTTCGAGATAGAAATCTTCTCCGAACAGATTTTTATACCATAAAACGAGTCTTTCCGCTTCGTCGAATTGCCTTGCGGTAATCGCCCTCGGAATTTCGCCGGCAAGACACGCCGAAAGACAGATAAGCCCTTCGTGGTGTTCTTCAAGTACCTTGTGGTCTATTCTCGGCTTGTAGTGGAATCCGTCGCGGAAAGCGACAGCGTTAAGATAGGCTATGTTTTTATAACCTTCTTCGTTTTTGCACAGAAGCACGAGGTGGTTAAGCGTCTGCTTGCCGTTATGATTGTAAAGGTCTTCGGCAAGGTAAAATTCCGTGCCGATTATCGCCTTTATTCCTGCTTTGTCGCAGGCGTCGAAAAACGCGACCGCGCCGTACATGTTTCCGTGGTCGGTTATCGCGAGAGCGGGCATACCGAGAGATTTCGCGCGTTTGGTAACGGCAGAAATTCTCGCCGCTCCGTCGAGAATACTGTATTCAGTATGAACGTGTAAGTGTACGAAATTTCCCATAGTGAATCCTGTCGTTTTTATCGTGTTGCCGGACTGTTTTCCGCCGTCGCTTTGCTCTTTCGTAACGTCGGAACGACGCTTTGAAAGGGGTGGTTTGACTGTCGCTTAGTCCATAAAGTTTATGATTATATCGTTCTGCACGAATAAATATTCGGGCTTAATGGCTAACGAACCGTCCGTTATATCAAGATATTTTTCCGAAATCTTGATTTTATCGGCGTATTTTTGCCTGAAATTTGCGTTGAAACGTTTTTCGAAGTCGGCAAAATTTATTCCGTCGGTCGTGCGAAGGGCGAGCATTATATATTCGAATTCTCTCTCGTCGCCCTCGATTTCTTCCGAGAATATTTCGGCGACTTTGCCGCGAAGTATGCACGCGACGTATTCGTCGATTTTTTCGGTATTGGTAAACCTCCTTTCGCCTATAAACGACGAAGCCGAAACCCCGAAGCCGATATATTGTCCGCGCTTCCAGTAATTCATATTGTGGCGGGAATAATATCCGTCTTTCGCGAAGTTCGAAACTTCGTAGCGTTCGAATCCGTTTTCTTTAAGATAGGCGACCGCGCCGTCGTATAAATCGGCTACTTCGTCCGCGTCGGGCAAATCGCCGTTTAAGTACTTGCCGTACATAATCGTGCCTTCTTCGGGTTTCAAAGCGTAACACGAAATATGTTTCGCTCCGCCTTTAATCGCAAGGTCGATAGTCGCTTTCACGTCGGCAAGAGTCTGATCTTCAAGCCCTATCATTACGTCCGCGCTTAAATTTTCGCCGCGTAAAAGTTCGCAGGCGTAGAGAAAATCTTCGGCGGTGTGTATACGGTTGAGTTTGCGCAGCATATTATCGTCCGCGCTTTGCAGCCCCACGCTGAAACGGTTGAAGCCCGCTTTTTTGTAGGCTTTTACCTTTTCGGGCGAGAGCGTACCGGGGTTTATTTCAAGCGTAATTTCCGCGTCGTCGGCTATTTTGTATAACCTTTTGAGTTGACGCATCGCGCCGACTATATATTTTTCGTCTACGAAAGAGGGCGTTCCGCCGCCGAAGTATACGGTGTCGAAAGTATAATCTTTCAGAGTTTCGGCTCTGCCTTTCATCTCTTTGTACAAACAGCCGAAATATATTTCCGCTTTGCCGATTTCTCTCGGATAAGAGGCGAAGTCGCAATAAATGCACTTGCTCTTGCAAAACGGCACGTGTACGTAAATTCCGCTCATAATTATTTATCCGAACTGTCGATTTTGAGTATAGACATAAACGCTTCGCTCGGGACTTCCACCGATCCGAGTTGCCGCATTTTCTTTTTGCCTTCTTTCTGCTTTTCGAGAAGTTTCTTCTTTCTCGTTATGTCGCCGCCGTAGCATTTCGCGAGAACGTCTTTGCGGAGCGCTTTAATCGTCTCTCTCGCGATGACTTTTCCGCCGACCGCCGCCTGAACGGGAATTTCGAACATCTGACGGGGGATAACTTCTTTAAGTCTTTCTGCCAACGCTCTGCCTCTTGCGTAGGCTTTGTCTTTGTGTACGATTATCGAAAGCGCGTCGCAGACGTCGCCGTTAAGCAGCATATCGAGTTTTACGAGTTCGCTCCTTTCGTAACCGGACAATTCGTAGTCGAAAGAAGCGTAACCCCTCGTGCGGCTTTTAAGTCCGTCGAAAAAGTCGAAAATAATTTCGTTCAACGGGAGTTTGTAATTGAGTTTTACGCGCTTGGAATCGAGATAGGTCATATCCGTAAACACGCCGCGTTTTTCCTGACATAAATCCATTATCGCGCCAACGTAATCGGGCGGGGTATAAATATCCGCCGTGATAATCGGTTCTTCGCAGTAGTCGATATAAGAAACGTCGGGGAATCGGCTGGGGTTGTCTACGATTAAAACCGAGCCGTCGGTCTTGTGTACCCTGTACGAAACCGACGGGGCGGTGGTGATTATTTCAAGGTCGAACTCTCTTTCGATACGCTCCTGAATTATCTCCATGTGGAGAAGCCCCAGAAAACCGCAGCGGAAGCCGAAACCGAGCGCGTCGGAATTGTCGGGTTCGAACGTTAAAGACGCGTCGTTGAGTTTGAGTTTGAGAAGCGCCTCTTTAAGGTCGTTGAATTTGCTTCCGTCAAGCGGGTATATACCCGAAAATACGACGGGTTGAACTTTTTTATATCCCGGCAATGGGTTGGCGGCGGGGTTGTTCGCGTCGGTAATCGTGTCGCCGACGGAAACGTCTTCTATGCTCTTGATGCTTGCCGCTATATATCCGACTTCGCCCGAAGAAAGTGTGCGTTTGGGTACGAGATGCGGGTTAAACGTTCCGACTTCCGTAACGTCGAACTGTTTGCTGCCGTTAAAGGTTTTAATTCTCGTGCCTACGCCCACCGTTCCGTCCATTATGCGCACGAAACAGATTACGCCCTTGAAGTTGTCGTAATAACTGTCGAAGATAAGGGCGGAAAGGGGCGCGTCGTCGTCGCCGACGGGCGGGGGAACGAGTTTTACCACCTGTTCTAAAACCTGATCGATATTTATTCCGTTTTTAGCCGAAATTCTCGGAGCGTGCTCGCCGTCGAGCCCTATAACGTCCTCGATTTCTTTCGCCGTACCTTCGGGGTCTGCGGAAGCGAGATCGATTTTGTTTATGACGGGAACGATTTCAAGGTTGTTGTCGAGCGCGAGATAGCAGTTTGCAAGGGTTTGCGCCTCTATGCCCTGAGTGGCGTCGACTATCAGAATCGCGCCTTCGCACGCGGCAAGGGATCTCGAAACTTCGTACGTAAAGTCCACGTGTCCGGGGGTGTCGATAAGATTGAAAATATAATCTTTGCCGTCGCTCGCTTTGTACGCCATTCTCACGGGCGTGAGTTTTATGGTGATACCTCTTTCGCGCTCTAAATCCATAGAGTCGAGAAGTTGGTCTTCCATATCGCGTTCGGCAACCTGCCCCGTCATTTCCATAATGCGGTCGGCAAGGGTAGACTTACCGTGGTCGATATGCGCGACTATGCAAAAATTTCTGATATTGTCTTTGGCTTGTTTTGCCACAGGCGAATACTCCTTAAAAAGTTGATAATACTTCAAGTTTATATTATATATAAAAATTTGGAATTTTGCAAGTTATTTACGGTACATAATTTATATAAAAGTTCGGTTGAAATCATTGACAAAATCTTTTCGGTAGTGGTACAATGCGCTCGGGAAAAACGAATTCTGCCGTCTTTGCGAGCGCGGCGCGGCAAACTCCGCAACGGAGGACGGAACGGCTTGCATAGTCGGCTACGATCCCATCTTCGGAGTTGCTTTGTTTCACTCGCAATGACGTACTTGATATACGTGTCATTCTGAGCGAAGCGAAGCCCCCTAGGCAGGTCGCCCCCTCTCCGCCACGCTACGCGTGCCACCTCTCCCGCTTCAACGGGAGAGCATACTCCCGGAAGGGTGAATTCCCGCAAAATATAAAACTGAAAGGATGGCAAAATGAAGACGAGAATAAAAGACGATTTCTGGCTTTTGAAACGCCCCGTGGCGCATAGAGGTCTGCACGGTAACGGCATACCCGAAAACAGCGCGGCGGCTTTCGAAAACGCGATAAAAAACGACTATCCGATAGAAATGGATATCCAACTTACGAGCGACTGCGTTCCCGTGGTTTTCCACGACGATAACATGAAGCGTATGACAGGCGTAGACGCGAACGTTCAGACGAAAACTCTCGCCGAAGTAAAGCAGATGCGCCTTGCCGATACCGACGAAAGAATTATGACTTTCGAAGAGTTCCTTGATTTTGTGGACGGCAGAGTTCCGCTCGTAATCGAGTATAAAACTCAACCCGATAAGGAAATAATAGTCGATAAGACTTTGCCTTATCTCGATAAATATAAGGGAGAATTCGTAGTGCAGTCTTTCGACCCGCTTATCGTAAAAACTCTGCGTAAACGCCGCCCCGGATTTATCCGCGGTCAACTCATCTGTCAGGACAGACATAAAGAGCAGAAGTGGATAATCGACCGCATGCTCGCGCACGGACTTTTCAACTGTTTTTCAAAGCCTGATTTTATAAACATGAACCTTAAATGGTTGCCCGTTTCAAAGGCTATGAAACGCGGTAAAAGGCTGATAACCTGGACTGTCCGTAGTGACGAAGACAGGCAAAAAGCCGAAAAATACGCCGACAACTATATTTTCGAATATATCCGCCCATAGAGCGATTATTACGCAATATAAACTCGCTGCGCGAGCCGTTGTCGTTCGTATTATTCTTGTCTGGCATAAATAAAAAGTAAAAACTAAAAGCCGCTAAATCATCCGGCGACGAAAAGGAGATAAAATGATTAAAAAATATACCGTAGGAGGTATGACTTGCTCCGCCTGCTCGGCGAGAGTGGAAAGGTGCGTAAAAAAAATCGACGGAGTTAAATCCGTTACCGTAAATCTGTTGACGGGCGCGATGAGCGTAACTTCGGATATCGACTTAACCGAAGAAATCAGACGATCGATTACCGCCGAAGGTTATACCGTCAAAGAAGGCGCAGAACTCAAACGCGCAAGCGACAGAGAAAAGAAACTTAAAATAAGGCTTATAATTTCGTTGCCGCTGGTTGTCCTTCTGATGTACGTCGCCATGGGCGCGATGATTAAAATTCCCGTGCCGTGGTTTCTTAACGCTATGGATATGAAAGGCGCGATTTCGGGTTCGCTCGTTCAAGCCGCTATCGCCGCCGTCATCATCGGCGTTAATTTCGATTATTATATAAGGGGTTTTCGTAATCTCTTTACCTTAAAACCGAATATGGACAGTCTCGTCGCGCTCGGTTCGTCCGTTTCGTTTATCTACGGCGCGTTCTCGGTTGCGATGATTATCAAAGGACACGTCGTCGCCGACCATAAACTTATGATGAAGTATATGGATAACCTTTACTTCGAAGGCGCGGCTATGATAGTAGCCCTTATAACTTTGGGCAAATATCTCGAAGAAAAGTCCAAAAACAAGACTATGACCGCTATCGGGAAACTTCTCGAACTCGCTCCCGATACGGCGATAATAGAAGTAAACGGAGAAGAAAAACAGATTTCGTCGCAAGAACTCAAACGGGGCGATATCGTTATACTTAAAGACGGCGCGAACGCCCCTTGCGACGGCGTGATTATATGGGGTAACGGTTACGCCGACGAATCCGCGATAACGGGCGAGAGCATACCCGTGTATAAAGAAGCGGGCGAAAAAATCGTCTGCGGAACGACTTTCAGCGGCGGGTATTGTAAATTCGTCGCAAAAAACGTCGGCGAAGACAGCACGGTTTATAAAATCGTAAAACTCGTCGAAGACGCGAATTCCACAAAAGTGCCTATCGCGAAAGTCGCGGATACCGTCGCGGGCTTTTTCGTTCCCGTAGTAATGGGAATTGCGTTGATTGCCTTTGCGGCGTGGCTTATTGCGGGCTACGGAATGAGTTTTGCCGTCAATATCGGCGTTTCGGTACTCGTCGTGTCGTGTCCGTGCGCGCTGGGGCTTGCCACTCCCGTAGCGCTTATGGTCGGTACCGGGAAAGCCGCCGAAAACGGCATACTCGTAAAAAGCGGCGAAGCGCTTCAGAAACTCGCTTCGGTAGACACCGTGCTTCTGGATAAAACGGGAACGCTTACCGCCAATAAACCGAAAATTACCAAAACGGTAACGTTTTCGGGCAACGAAAACGATCTCGTAGCGGTTGCCGCTTCGGCTGAAAAGCAGAGTTCTCACCCGCTGGCGAAACCGATTATCGCTTTGGCGGAAGAGAGAAAACTCGCCCTTGAAAACGTAGAAAATTATAAGGCGATACAGGGGCAGGGGCTTACCGCTACGCTTGGCAGAGAAGAAGTCGCCGTCGGAAATTTAAGACTTATAAAAAGCGTGCTTTCGCTTGACGAAAATACGTTAAAGACAGCCGAAAAGGCGGCGGAAGAAAACCCGACCGTGCTTTTCGTCGCCTGCGGCGGAAAACTCAAAGGTTACTTCGTCGTAGAAGATACCGTTACCGAGCAGGCTAAAAAAGCCGTAAACGAATTCAAGGCGATGAAGATGGAAGTCGTTATGCTTACGGGCGATAACGAACTCGCGGCTAAAAAGGTCGCCGACGAACTCGGCATAGATTACAAGGCGGGGGTTTTGCCGCAGGATAAATATTCCGAAGTCGTAAGATATACCGAAAGCGGCAGAAAAACGCTTATGGTAGGCGACGGCGTAAACGACGCGCCCGCGCTTACGGCGGCATACGTCGGTATGGCTATCGGCGCGGGAACGGATATAGCCATAGAGAGCGCGGACGCCGTGCTTATCAAGAACGATCTTCGCGACGCCGTAGGGGCGGTAAGACTCGGAAAGGCCGTTATGCGCAACGTAAAAGAAAATCTGTTCTGGGCGTTTTTCTATAACGCGGTGCTTATCCCGCTTGCGTGCGGAGTACTGTATATTCCGTTTAACGTTTTAATGAATCCGATGTACGGTTCGGCGGCTATGAGTTTGTCGAGCGTGTCGGTCGTTTTGAACGCATTAAGGTTGAATTTGGTAAAACTCGGCAATAATAAAACCGAAAATAAAAAGAGCAAGGTGAGAGTTGTGAAAGAAAATAAAACGATAGTCTATATCGACGGAATGATGTGCGACCACTGTAAAAAGAGAGTAACCGAAGCGTTCAAGTCGATCGGCGTAACCGCAGACGTAGACGTGAAGAAAAAAAGAGCGACTTTCGGCGAAGCGGCGGCCTCGGACGAAGAGATAAAATCTGCGATAGAAGCCGCGGGCTATACCGTCAAAAAAATCGAAAGATAACTTAGTCGAACGGGCATGTAACGGGCTTCCCCGTCGGGAAGATACGTCAATTGCGGTGATTACGGACTCGTTTAACGACGAAACGCCCTACAGCGAATTTCGCTGTCGGGCGTTACCGTTATCGTAATTTAATCTTCGTTTTTTTCTTCTGGTACGTTCCGTTCGGCGGCAGCCGCTTTTTTAAGCCGTATCGCTTCCGCTAACTTCGGGTAGGCGAAGATAAGGAACAAGCCGATTAAAATCATTGCTATCGACCAGAATTGCGATGGCGAAAGCAGATTAAAAAGTTTGCCTCTGTCGTCGCCGCGTAAAAACTCTATCAAAAATCTGAATACGCCGTAAGCGATGCAATATACGCCCATGTTCAGATTGCCTTTCGTTTTAATTTTGAACGCAAGGAAGCAGAACAGAGCGAAAAGCAAGAATAAGAAAATCGCTTCGTACAGTTGGGTCGGGTAGACGGGGTTTACGAGGTTTGGGTCGTAAAATTCGGACGGGTTGGGGAATTTGATTCCCAGAGGTCCCGTGGTCGCTTTTCCGTAACAACAGCCTGCGAAAAAGCACCCTATACGCCCGAAACCGTGCGCAATCGTGATACACGCGGGTACTATCGGCATTATGTCGATAAGCGTGTTTTTGTAGTTTTTGCGGATATTGTTCTTGGTCGCGCAGTAGATTATAAGGAATGTTCCCACGCCGCCTATAAGACCGCCGAGGAAAGTCATTCCTCCGAACTCGAAACCTTTCGACGGGTTTTCGATATAGTTATATACCGACTGAAAGAGCGTGGCAGCCAAAAAGCCGAGCGCGATAGAAATAATCGCGTTGTAAAAGACGAAATCGCCGAATTTCGGGTCGATTTTCATTTTTTTGTTGTAGAGCGATAACGTGATAAAGCATCCTAAAATGCCTATCGCTATCATCACGCCGTACAGCGTAACGTAGCCTTTATCGCCGATATGTATAAGATAATACGGGTACATATTTTACTCCTTACGTATTCATGCCTTCCCTATCGGGGTAAATGTCCCCGATGAAACGGGGAAAATGTCGCGAAGCGACAAAAGGGGGCGACCCTGCCCAAGGTGGTGGCGGCGTAGCCGTCGGAAGAGGTCTTGTATAGGACGTGTTTATTCCGCTTTTTCGTTTCGTTTTTTCAACTCGTCCAGAATCTGCGTAAGCAATTGTTCCTGCGTCGGAGGAGCGTTTTTTGCTTCTTCTGCAAGGCGTTCCTCTTCGGCTTTCTTGTCCGCCACTATTTTATCCTGTTCGAGAACGCGGATTTCTTTCGTCGTTAAGCCCTTGCGACGGAACTGGCGAATTTCCTTTTTGGTGAATACGCCGTTGCCGTTTACAAGTTCGTTCACGCCTTCGTTGACCTTATTTATCGTTTTGACGATAAGGAAAAGCACGAACGCGATAATAAGAAAGTTAAGTATCGCGCTGATAAACGCGCCCCAGTCGATGTATATCGACTTCGTAAGGTCGAGAGTGGTCGTAGCCGCGCCGGTTTCGTCAAGAACGTAAGCAGGTTTGAGTACGGTATAAATCTTCGAGAGATCCGAAGTTCCGCATATCGCTGCTATTATCCAGTTGATAATCGGGCGGAGAATATTGTTGCTGAGCGCGTTCACGATAGCGGTAAACGCGCCGCCGATGATAACGCCTACGGCAAGGTCCATAACGTTGCCGCGGGTTATGAATTTTTTGAATTCCGAGAAGAACTTTTTCATAATCGGAAAACTCCTTATGTAATTTCGAATACATTGTAGCATTTTTTTTCGGATTTTTCAATATAATACGAGCGAAAAAATAAAATAATCTGAAATAAAAGGAACAATAAAGGTAAAAACGATTGACAAACGGGAGTAAATGGGGTAAACTAAACGGGCGAGTTTTGTGGTGGCAACCGCTAATTTGTAAACTTAATACGAAAAACGGAAGCGTATCGAAGCGGTCATAACGGGCACGATTGGAAATCGTGTAGTCTTAACGGGCTCGGGGGTTCGAATCCCCCCGCTTCCGCCAGAAGAAAGAAATACGAACCCCTACGGTTCGTATTTCTTGCTTTTTTCGTTTTTTTGGGGATTCGAACGGGTTGGCAGTCGGCTCGTAACGACTGTCTTAATTTTTCGAAAAAACGAGCCGACCAAACAACCGATGAAACGGTTGTTTGCAACCCCGGCGTGATAGCGAGTGTACGATTGCTCAAATGAGCGAAAATTAAAACCGCATTTATAAGATTTTACTAATTAAAACAAGCAGAAACTTAAAGCGAGCGGAGCGAATCCCCCCGCTTCCGCCAGAAGAAAGAAATACGAACCCCTGCGGTTCGTATTTCTTTCTTTTTACGTTTGTCATGGGATTCGAACGGGTTGGAAGTCGGCTCGTAACGAACGGCTTGCTCTTACGGTTACCGGAACCGAATATGAATCAAGCGTAAATACTTAAGCGTTAAAAATTGTTGCAAATTATATTTCTTCTTCCGCACGGCTTTGTTGTTAATAAAATTATCGTTATTCGCTCTATGTGTTAATTTTATATTATTCAAACGTAATCACGTGTGCATAAAAAACAATAAATTGTCTGGCACTCTCATTTTTCGATAGTGCATTTTAATTCATAGACATTATAATAGTGTCTATGGAAAATTTTACCAAAGTCGAGTCGTTGAGCGACAGAGAAAATAAGATTAAAACTTTGATAAAATCGGGGAATAAGGCTTATAAGGCAGCGTTTGAATTTATACGGAAAATGTATAAAATAAACAGCAACAGAGGTAAGTCTAACCATTATAATATTTTCAAATCTATTTATATCGACGAACAAGATTTATCCGCGTGGCAGATTGCGAATCTTTGCAACGTGGCGGAAAGTACTCTTTATAGATTACGAAACGATATAATAGATTTCTTTTATGCTTATTTAGAAAACGAAGAAACGTCGGAGGAAATTGCGGTTTCAGAGGTATAAGCATATGGATTCGGATGACACGATTATCTATCTAATTAAATTATCAACGGAATATTTAGACGAAATAAACGAGTGTGAGCCTAACGAGTTTACGCGCGGAGAGAAGACGGCTTACGTAGAAATTCTCGAAGTTCTGCAAGGCTGGAAGGGCGCGAAAGCCCACGGTTTAGACTACAATATAGAAGACAAGTACAAAATTTGAAATTATTTTATACCGATATAATTTCATGGACGGCGAAACTTTTCGTTACAGCCGCCCATGCCTGTCGTTTTATCTGAAAAATAAAAAAATTTGGAAATATAAATTAAGCGAGCGGGGA
>ERZ780178.899-NODE-899-length-20566-cov-4.055970_pt1 | contig 20566 bp, 20 predicted proteins | sample MGYA00511018_ERZ780178 | MGnify/ENA primary metagenome ERZ780178 (study PRJEB29588, sample SAMEA2151439) | human gut metagenome | biome: human gut; feature: human-associated habitat; material: faeces | place: Denmark | collected 2008/2010 ...
GCGCATAAATCTTGACGGGACCAATTAGGCGCTAATATCTTCTGCATTTAGCAGTCAATACAAGCGGCATTAGCATCTGAGATAAGTGCACCCTACTTATTGTAGGCATTTTTATTTTCCTATTTTTAACTAAAAGACGTTTCAGCCGCATGCAGAGCCTCTTGATATGTTAGGCCAAAGCTTTCAGGAAAATCTTCATCCTCAAAAAAGGCTTCAAGCACAGCATCAAGTCCATGCTGCTCAACTAGATAGTCAACGACGAGCATCGCCTGATAATAGGATAGTTCATTGCCGTTCTCTTCGGTGAAGTTTCCTCCGGAAAGTTCATTCCGCCGCTCGCCACAAGAGACAACGATGGGGCGGAAATCCTCCGCTCCAGCCTCCTCCGCCGCCTCGCGGAATAATCCCAGCGCGCGGTAATATGTCAACGGATTATAGCTCTCCTGAAGCCAGTGCGTGTGATAATACTCGACCAACTGGAGTGCGATGGTCTTACTCGGACTATCCGCTATTTTGCTGTAGTCCAGCGTTAGCAGCGCGTAATAATTGTCGCCATCAAATGTCTGTCCAGTCAAGCTAGAAAGATATGTTGTCATTCCCTCCTGCGTCCATGCAGGGTCCTTTCCCATCTCGCGCTCCAGAAGAAAATGTATAGTTTCGTGCAACCAGTCCATTGGGCGGGCAACCGTCACAATGCCGCCATGCTTTTCCTGACTTTCCCCTACAGCGGTAAAACTCGTCGTCATCGGCAGCGCCCATTGTGTGCGAATGCGTTCACAAGTGGACGGTGCATATTCAGCAAGATGATCCCACAATGTTTGCATTCCCTCCGCATACTGTGACAATGCTTTCCAGACTTCCACAGGCGTTGCAAAGCTGCGCAGGGGGAGAAAGTTATACTGATGAACGCCGTGACGCATAATTAGCGGATACCGATAGTTTTCCCGATAAATCGCATCTTCGAGGAATTCCGTACCGTAGAGGTTACGGTATTCGGCTGCAACATCGATCGTACGTAGCCATTCATTGCGGTCACTCTCGGAAAACGGCGAAGCAATCACACGATCTAAACCGCCGTTTTCCAGCAAATATCCGACAAACTCCCCTGCTGTGCACTCTGCCATTTCCACAGTTTCTCTATTGGTGAAGTCGTCTATAAAATATGCCGCAAACAGAGAAAGCACAGATAGGTAGTCCTCATCTGCGTAGTACGCTTTGAAATCGGCACCCGTGCTTTCAGGATCATAAACAGCACGGGCCAGTCCGACAAGCGTGCCGTAATCATGCAAATCGTAAAGCTCTTCCAAAAGCCTCTTGCGGTAAGCGCCGCTTTGTATCTGCTGAGCAGAACAATACCACTCGTCCGCATCCGCGTAATAGCTTGCGGTCGCTGAATCCGCAATGCAGAGCAAGACATCTGCTCCACCGCAGCCAGTCCGCTGCACGGCAGTTTCCACATCGGTGTCAAACTGCTGAAGAATCTCTTTGCCAATCTCCTCGGAGTATGAGGACGCTTGTATATACAGCGTACCATATTCTGACGCAAGCTGGACGGTTTCAAACGGAAAATCTTCCTTGACTCCCTCCACAGTCTTTCCTGTACAACCTGCGGCAAAAAATATCAGGCAGATTATCTCCACAATCACAAGACAGCGTATCCGCACCGCACAAAAATCATGAATCTTTAAGCCCATCTCAACCCTCTATATCATTCATTTTACCATTTTATTATCCTCTGCAGAAAGTGTTGTAATGATATTTAGTGTACTTTTTTCCTTTGCGAAGTATCAGCAACACTTGCATTTTTACCAATATAAGCCTCTTAATTAATCTTAATTAAACAGCCATCCACTTGCTCGAATACGACTCGTTTTGGACTTACTCTCCTTAAAAGGTCAGGGAGACGCTATTCGAAACAACATTCCCATCGCATCATCAGAAGATAAAGTACCAATTGGCACTGACAGCATAAGTTCATAGTAAATGTCATTCTCGCTGAAGTATGCAAAATAGAAATCAGTCCGTGAGCTACTTTCCTGCCTGTAATAAATGCAACGATTATCACATTCCACAAATTGCAAATCATTGCTATCGTCTATAATCAAGTCTATCGTACGGTCATAATCTGCAAGGAAACGCAATACACAGCCACCCTGAAGTTCGTACCGCGCAGAAATATGGTCTAATGTTGTTTTACTCTCATCCGTATAGACAAAACCCGCGCGATAATTCTCGACATCGCGTTGCCGCAAGTCTGGCAACCATATTTGCCCTTCTATGTGGGCTCTGGTTTCATCTATGGACGCGTACGATGTTGTAACTACGCTGAGCATTGTCCGATGCAATCTCAGGCGAAGAAGCAGAGCAACAATTGCAAACGCACACAGGGTAATAGCTATAACTTGAACAATAGTAGATTCTAATTTTTTTGAAGAACCCAATTGCATTTTCAACACCATTTTTTCAATTTGCGCAATATTTTTACAAGGCCTCAAAAAATAGTGATTAATACTCTAGTTCAGCGATTACATAATCGCCCCAAATATTTGTACGCAGATCTCTATTAACGTAAATACAACTCTTCCCCGGCCATCCATAATGACATACAAACTCATTTTCACTACTATTATAGCCATAAATCACAATATAATGGTTTACCGTTGCATAACTAGATGAAGATCTGCAATCCCATAATGCTCCTCCAGCAACAACAGGGAGATCCTTATCGATATAAGTTATAAAGTGGTCCGCACTCGTAACAAAAGTATGAGTTGCAGTTAACGGAAAGCTTCGATCTGTCGCATAGCCTATAATGGCAGATGCTAAATCTGAGCCAAATGTATCGCTGTTTACACCATATCCTCTTAAGAGCCATGTAAAACCATCGCCTTTAAACTTATAGTTACTAGATACATAATTTGATGGAATTACCCTTGCGCCTGAATTACACTGTAAATAAAGGATAGCAATTCCAGAGGCAATCCAACCACACATGCCATCGTCGCCATCCTCAGCATACCCCATCTCAGCTTCAGTCTGCAAGTTCCTAATATAACCGTAATTGCTTACAAATCGGGTTCCCGAAGATGCCGTTAAAGAATTCATCGTTTCAAAACCACTATTCTTCACAGGTCGGGAAGCGGACAACAGTTCCTGCTGCATCTGCTTGCAAGCAGCACGGACTTCGGCACTCGCATCAATTGTATAACCTGTTTCAGTATGAACATAGTCTTTATCTGCGTCCTGATAATAATAGTTAAGAACGCCAGCATAGTATAGATCTCCCTCACACTCAATATAAGGAGATTGTGAAATAGCCGATGACTCAACGAATGTCCCCGCAGCGTTGTTATAAATCAAATATCCAGAAGGTTCGCACTCAAATAGAGTATAATCGTTTTCCGCAAAGTCTGATATGTATCTGACCTTCGTAATAACAGGTGGAGTCTCACCAACATCTGCAGCAATCCTATTAATCTTTTCCTGAGCTACACGGACTAGCGCCTCTTCAATTTCAACATCTGAATCAAAAGAGATAAGCCCATCAGTATAGGAAGATGACCTTTCATCCTTGCACATAGCAAGTGCAGGGACGCTCAGGGATATACAAAGCGTTAAAGATAAAAGCAAAGCGATCAGTCTACTCTTCATAATATATCTCCTTTTTATATTTTATGGGCAAGTTTTTGTAACGGAAGTCAAAGTCTGTGTAATGTTATCACTGCTCCACGCAAGAGCTACTCGACAGTTTCGTTGCTTTTAACAGTGCATCCGCTGGAAACATGCACTGCCTCTGTTTCCGATTCACCCCATGAATCTATATAAATATAAACATTTCTCTCATAGAGTGTAATCTTAGCATTAATACGTTCAAGATTTTCATCAGCTTAACAAATTGCACTTCCTCAAACAGTCATCCCTCTAAATGATAGGCTCGGTAAATCCTCCTCCGTGTGCGCAATTGTAAGTTTTGTCGATATGGCCATTATGAGCAAGAGACAATTAGCCAAGGCAAATACTTACTTTTCATAAAAGCACCTCCTTTCTTACTATTTGCCAAGAATTTGCTCTTTCTGACAAATAGATGAAAAAGAAGGTGCCTTTCTTACAAAAAAGAAACAATCATTCAATTTCCGGCAAATTATCCAAAGAAACGCTTTCGGCTATGTGCAAAAGGTCGCCAGTACTTAATCGAGCCTGAATAGCAAACTGAATGTTTTGTTCAACATCAATCCAAGTGATAGCATTTCTGGTTGTTTCCAAATTTTTAGACAAGAAGATTTGACCCTCGCAACCATTCACTATGACGGGAATGCTATCTGCATTTTCCAAAACAAATATAGTTGCAGCGCCTTGTTGCATATAACAGTAGTGAAGTGTAATGGCAGAATCAATATCACCATTCTGATAAGAAATGAAAGTCTGTGTCCCAAACTCAATTCGCTGATCACGGTCTTCAGCGTATCCCTCCGGTAATTCAGTAATGGTATACTCCGGAAGATCTCCGACCATATCGTCACCCGCATAACGGTACGTCACATGTGTCTCATACCATTCTGTAACCCAGCGGATAAATGTTGCACGAGCAGTTGGGCTAACGACCATCAGACTGCCGAACGCAAGCGAGATCACCAGCAGTATGACAGCGACCCGCTTTAAGGCCCTTTTCCAAACAGGTTGCTTTCGATTGCGCGCCCAGCGCAGTGGGTTCTTGAGCATTGCCTTGATTTGCTTCTGATGATACAGCGATGGTGTATACGGAATCGTCTCTGTAATCGCTTCTTCATCCAGTGCAATGGCATCCAACAGCACATTACGCATTAAAAGATCAAGTTCCTGCTCCGTCATACATGAAATCCCTCCTTGACAGTGAGCTCACGAAGCAGAATGCGACCACGGGAAATGCGCGTATTGACTGCGGATTCTGAAATTCCAAGATGCACAGCAATTTCTTTACCAGAATAATCATTGATCATTCGCATTTCCAGCACCGCCCGATAGGTTGGGGGGAGTTGAGAGAACAACTGAACAAGCTCGTTATAGCCTATTGGATCGCTGACATCTGCCGAAAAGGTATCCCAATCCTCTTGCAGCAGCTCTTTCTGTTTGCGTCTCAAAATCATGAGTGCTTCGTTTTTCACTATAGAGATGATCCAGAATCCCAGTTTCTTACAAGGAATTTCTAAAATCTTATCAAAATGATGGATCACCTGCAAAAAGGCATTCTGCACAGCATCTTCGGCGTCATGCGGATTTTTCAAAATACGGAGCGCCGTCTGCTCGGCGCGCACATGATTTTCTTCATATAATTCTATAAATCTGCGCTTGTCTTCTTCGCTTTCCAGCGCAGCGAGTAAGTACGATAGCATTTTTAGGCCTCCATATGGATAGAAAAAGCATATTCAATTCAGGGATACTACAAGTCTCAGAATTTATTGTATCAATCGTCTTCCTAACCTTTCGAATGGCAAAGGAGCTTCATACCCTGTCCACCGCCGAAAAAGCTCGAGTCTCCAATTTATCGATTCGCACATTAAATTCCACCGCTATCAATAGTAGTTTAACCATTCTGGTTGCCCTGCTCCAACAGCCTGTTCGACTTTACTGATCCAGTCCGCAATTTGCTGCAATTTAATTTGAAGCTGTTCTACATCTATTTTGCCATCGTCCGCGTCCTCCCAAAGTTTTTGCAGTCCATACTTTACACCCTCTTCTGGGTAGAAAATAGAATCATGCTGAAGATTCATTAATAACGCGCCTGTACCGTCTGGGTCGCAGGCTCCATTAATTGAAATATGACGAACATTCCATCCATCAATAGTACGTTGCATCCGGTAGCTATCAGTATGTCCCCATCTACGGCAAAATACAGAAAATGTTAGTTCTTTTCCTAAGGTTTGATCACCGTTCATCTCCATAGACTCTCCTTTCCCATAAATGTCATTCAGCAAAGCTTCCAGCATATCAAATCCATCGTAAAACTCTGTCAGATTCTCCTCCGGAATCAGCTCGCTATTTATCATTAAATACTTACTGATAATGGGGAGACGCCCCCAATGAAGGATAGGCACAAGTTTTTGAATTTCTGCATAAGTCTTCCGCATTTCCGGAGTAAATCCATAATGATTTGACCTCACGGCATTTCGGAGCTGCCCAAATCGTTTGACGAAAATACTCTCAGCAGCTTCTAAACCACTGCACGCACAATTATGTGCTCTCAGCACTTTTGCTAAATATGCACCGATGCTTGGGCGTAGCACATAATGTGCTTCTTCCACACTGTCAAAAAAAGTATCAAGTTGATATTTTATATCCCTTTTTGAAAAATAGAATCGCGTCCTTATTTCATCGATCATATATCGGCCACCTATTTCATCCTCATTGTGCAGACCCTTGGCAATCGAAATAAGGAGGTTTCGCGCACGCGCTTGTTCTTCTGTCACTTCTCTAAAATACATACTTGTACTCCCTGATACTTACAAAAAGGCGGTCACCATCCGCTTATCTTTCCATTGAAGTAAATATGATCATCACAAAGCAGAAAGCTTTCGCAACAAAAATAACTCTCGCCCAAGTTTTCGCCGCTCGATTCTAGTTCCCCCCAATAGACGGTTCTCCCTGCTTGCAGTAGTGTAAGTACTATATCGATCGTTTCCTGGTTAAATCCTTCTCGTTCCAAGAAATTAGATACGTTATCGCACTCTGGTGCTCTGTTACGAACGTATGATGTAATTTCTTCCTTGCTATGCTCAACAACATCGTATAGTTGCTCAAACAGTGCATTCATAGGAGATTCCCCCTCAATTCCAATGGCTCTCAAAAAATTGTCCTTGGTTATATCCTCTTCCATTGAGAGCAAAAAGGCGGTCGATGAGCTATTTGTTACAAAATCTTGCTTAATCTTCATAGAAAGATATCCTCCAATGTATCATTAAGCATTTTAATTCCACCGCTGTCTGTGGTAAGAAGTTCCGTAAGATTATAGCTTCTGTAATCTGGGTAAAGCTCCATCAGAATTTCGTTCTCTGCAAGATTGAGACTTCTTATATCAGCGCGTTCCCAAAGCTTCTTTTGATAGAGGAAAAAATCAAAATCATCATATTCCTCTGCGTAATAACTCAAATATTCCTGACGAAGATCAACCGCGTCTTGAAAAATTGCGAGAAAAATTCCTTTGCAATACTGCTCTGCAAAAGATCCACTTCGCATATGCAACTTGGCATCTAAAGCAGTCTCAAGCGTGCGAAGTGAAAATCTCCCATTTACTTTAGCATAAAACCGGTCACGTACAGAAAAAATGTTCATACTTAAAGCGTCCTAATCAAAAATTTCTGATATCTGCGAGCAGATCATCCTAAACTGCTGACTGATGTCCCGCTCATAAGATGATAAGTCGAAAGATGCGAGTTCCGGATCATTACCGTGCAACGCCCTTAGATTGCTTAGAATATCTGCTACATTATCTCGAATCAAGCTTCTCGGGTGTTCAAACATTTCCTTCAACAGTGAAAGCGCAATATCTGGATGCTGCGAAAAAAAGCTGTCCCAAATCTCATCTGTTCCTTGCGGAAATAATTCATATAAATAAACCGACAACCGGAAAAAATCAATGCGCTGCAAGACATAGTGACAGTTAGAACGCTTCAATATGGCATTCAGTGCAGATAAGAACTTATCATAAGTGCAGACCTTTCCCTCACCATATTTGACCAAACTGCCGTGCCTTTTTGTTCCTATGGCAAACATCTGGCATATGAATCCTGTGTACATCCCCATATCAAGAAGCATATCATCCATTGTATCAAAAAGGAGGCTGATATTCGCTATTTTAAAATACTCCCTATCTCGTCGACCCAAAAGATGTCTTATTACAGAAGTCGCATGGATACCCCCCCGAAGTAACTGTTCTTTCCACATTTGGGTATCTGATGCTGTTAAGTGCCTATCTTCGATATTCCAAATATTATCCCAGTACAAAGCCTCATATTGCGGGCATTTTTGCAGCCACGGCAACAGATTGCTCTGGTACTTTGTAATAGCAAGGCAAAAACAGTATCGCTCAACGCCTTCACAAATTGTTGAGTTCTCCGAGTGCAACTCATCCCACATTTCTCGGAAACTCACCTCATCTTTGATGCTTTCGAGGAAATAGTTTGTAACGCAAAAATCTCGAAACTCATCAAAGGTAAAACTGATGGACGTACTTACCCGCCTCCTCAGGCCTCTTTCAACCTGAACCTCGCCTTTGAAGATAACATCATTCTCCAGCATACGATTCAACAGCTGCTGTTCGCTTTGATCAAACCCTACAACTGGTAATTGGAAAAATATCTGCTGTTCTATCATCTTTTGGCATATATGATTTAACAAATTAAAGTACAATTCTTTTGTATCAATGTCCCCCAATCGTTGATATTCCTCTGCTTTTTTATCGAGATACTGTTGAAATACCTCGTACTTATAAATGTTGTACATGTAAACCTGTCGTTTGTGTGCCTCAACCTCACAGAAGAAGCGCAGCAAAAGGATATCGTCGGTGAGTGTTCGATATATGTCATGTGTTAAAGTGTCTCGCCGGATATCCACGTCGAAAAAATTTAGATATCCTTCAAATATACGATTTTCAAAGTCATCACTACTGTGCCATATTGGAATATGAATAAAGTTCTGAGAATCCTTCATTTTGAGCAATTGTCCAAATCTATCTTCTAGAAGTTCCTCTCTCGTAGTCATAACAACTTTCAGATAGGGATAAGCACAGCACTCCCGCAGGAAATCACACATGCACTGTCCGAAATCAGGAATACTGGCGTTTTCATTCAGCCCATCTATTACCAAAACGATAGGTCGTCCAGTTCGATGCCATCTCTGCTCTAGGATCCGGTGTGCATAGCCAAGGCTATACCGTCCATCGATGCTCCACTCCCGCTTTAGGTATTCCATTGGGGACTCTCTTAGCTCATAAGCATTATAATACCAAACGCAATATTTCTTTTTTAGCAAAAAGTTTTCCGTAAAATCGCACAGGAGATTTGTCTTTCCTTGTCCTGCGCGTTTTGTCAGCAAGGCAAAGCTCGCCCCTGCCGCTTCAACGTTTTTCAGTAAATCCCCTGCAAAAAAAGGGACGGAGTTATAGTTTCTGCTCCATTGACTCCAGTAGTCTTCGCTCGGGATTTCCCTGCTATGGGTATCATTAGAAAGAAATTCCAACGATTCCTTTGCATATTTCAAAAATTCTAAAACAGTTTGTTGGGTAGCCGAAACATCATCCAAAGAATCCGGTTCCGCTAATGTAGATACATCAATCAGTTTCTTCTGAAACGCTCCCAATTGAACATTCTGTCTTGAAAAGTCGATATTTCTACAGTCCCTCACGGCCTTTTTAAGAAAAAGCAACGGATCGGCAAAATAACGCAAATTTTCCTTACAGTCATTTTCTTCAACAAATATGTTAGGTATGTATTTACCACTTTCCTTATTCTGTTTTACTCGCAAAATAGATTCGTGTTGACTCCTCTCAAAAAGGAGCGTTTCATATTCATTGGGCACCAAACTATCTTGAGGGAGGATATCTTGAAACATCTCTACAGACGCCATTTTCAATCCGAGGACACCTCTTTCAAACGGAGTTTGAATTTGCAGGATGCCAACGATACGATTACACGATATTACTGGGGTTCCCGACATACCTCGATAATTCTGCGAATTGCCCGAGGTGATCCCGCCCAACTCACAATCCCATACTCCATCATGATATTTTGAACGCACAATACCTTTGCCCATTATCTCATGGGCAAATTGTTCATCGGTAATATATCCTTCAGCCGACCACGATATATCGTCGTCAAAAATTTCCTGATTTGAAAAAATATTTGCAGATTCACAATGCAATGAGCTATTCACGGATAGAACTGCTGCCACTTTATTCTTTTGTAGGAGCTGCGTCTCAATTTCAGCCTCTCCCTTTTCAGAAGCCAAAATTACACAGTGCTTTGAACCACAGATAACATGTGCTGCTGTTAGTATAGCTGTGCCATCACCTATCACAATGCCCGTGCCATAGCTGAGCAAGCCCGAATCATCATATTCTCTAACTTTTACGATATAGTTTTTCATTCTCGCCTCATAAAATAATCGTTTGTTTCCCAAAATTCACTGAAAATCCATAGCCGTCTTGCAAAGCCATAAGCTGCTGTTTTTGCCCTATATCATAATTGAAGTGAAGTCTTTCTGTTCCCGAAAATATCATTCTTGCAAGTAACTCGTTTTCAGGGTAGCGGTCATAAGCTCCTCCATTTGTGGAGACCAAAAGATGTTTTGCCTTGCATTTTTCTAATAGCTTGATGTTCGGCTTGGTTGACCCGTGGTGAGATATCTTTATTAAATCATATATAGGAGCAAGAAACTCAACCCAGTCAGCACTTTCCCCGTCCCCCGTAAAAAGCATATTTCGACCGTGATAGATGATTTCCACCACTATCGAAGATCTATTAACTGCATTCATAGGTGTCAGCGATGAAGTTCCAAGCCAACTTTTCAAATTAGCACTCATGGCCATAATCGGCTCTGATGATGTCGGCTCCTCATATAGCTCCATGAGAAGCTCAAACAGCTGCGTAAATTCGTCGCTTTGCTGTATCTTGTAATCACGCCCGAACCATCGGATCATTTCGCGATCCAGTTCCCTTGAAAGCGCCTCCAGTTGTGGCTCACCCGGATTTAATATGGCAATTTGGCATCCCGCAATAGAAATCCTGTTTGTCGCTACCTCGCTGTATCTCATAGCCGAACGTTTGACAATTCTATCTGGGCATGAACAGTTCACTCGATAACCGTTCTGCACACATAGTCTTTCAAGCGCCTTGCATTGCGCAGCAGAGATATAGCCTTCATCTGGAAATGACATCTTCAAGCTTTTCAGCTTATCTGATAACATTTTTCTTTCTTCCAAAGAAAGCTCATCTATTTCTCTATGCTTAAATTCAAGCCGAGGAAACAGGGTATTGAAAAAGCCATTAATCCATATCTCATCCACAGGGATAATAGCCGGAATCTCAGCGTCTCCATTTTCCCGCAAGAAATGGACAGCCCCCTCAATGTGGTCTCGATCTATATGACTTATAATCATAAGTGATATACGGTAGCCTTCTGCATTCAAGCGCAGGAGAAGTGGCCTTAGTTCAGTGTTATAGGTCGTTTTATAGCCACAGTCAATTAGAATGCAATCAGGGTGCTCTAACTCTATCAGGATGCAATCGCCAGCCATTGCAGGCAGGAAATGAACAATACACTTTTCCAAATAAACGTCTCCCTCAATACTTTTCTATAGGGTATCGATCTGAAGCAACTTTTTTTGATGGCAAAGAACAATTTCATCCATCAGTGGGCACCCTCCCATACACATTCCTCGTTTAGAACAAGCAGGGCAAGCTACACGCAAGTGCTCACGAAAACAATCAAAGGCCTTATCATTCCATAACTCTTCAATCGTTGCAGGTCTAAGTTGAAGACGATATCGACCGCATTGATCAAAACTGCACGGAGTCATCGACAGATCTGGGCCAATGTAACAACTATATCTTGCTCCCTCACAAGTATCAAAAAGCAGTGTACTACTCGAGCAATGCTTTAGATACCCTGGAACGCTGCAACTGTCAATTCCTATCAAGAATGGGTGGGGATGGTTCAATTCCTCAAAAAAATCATTAATACGTGCATCATCTTCAGAAACAACATCCTCCTGTGTTCCGAGGCCTACCGGTTTATATAGGAGAAACACGACTGCATTTATTCCCGCTGGGAAATCGTTTGAACGAAGTCTGGCAATAGCTTCAACTATAGTCTTATTTGATACTACAAAATGAATGTTCGTCCTGACGCCTAAATCCGTCAATAGCCTTATCGCATGCAGAGTGTAACTGTTGTGATACCAACTAACCGCTACAGCACCGCAGTATTTCTTACAAACTGCAGCCAATTCCTCAGTTAATCTATATCCGGAGGTTGTAAAGTTTGGCACAATTTGATTTTTATGGCAGATTTGTAGAATTTCAACAAAATGTTCATGCTGATCCGGATCCCCACGCCCGCCCAGTGCAAATTGGTAAGTGCGTCCGCGGCACTGTTCAGCAATCCATTGAAAATCATTCAACTCCATATTAGGTTCCTCTGCATATGGCCCGTTCTGATAACATGCAACTCCCGCTTTTTCGCACAAGCCGCTTCTTCCATGTACACAGTGTCCCATTATCCCAACATCTATCAAATGGGGAAATGATGCCATAAACGGGTCAACCCCCGTGTCTTTCCCCTCGCTGTCTATAATCCCTGTCCGCATATAGCCGCCGCTCAGCGAATTAAAGAAAGAAAAGAAATGGTATTTTTGATCAAAAATTGCATGTCTCATCAAAAGTCTCCGTTTAATTTCATCTAACAATTTAATAGTACAAGATCACACAAAAATATGCCAACTCATTGTATTTATTATATTCCATTGCTACAAATGAAGCAAGTTTGAAATAGAATATCCTCATCCTTACAAGAAACGCCCCGAAAGGGGCCTCACCAAACATACATTTTTAAAAATCATGAATTCCCGATATTTCTCACAAAAATGTAAGAAAAGGCTTACGATCATCATCTATATATTAGGTGCTGTTATTGTCTGCAAAAATCAGCTATATGGCTACATTTTCACCTGACACTAAAAATGTTATTTAAACAATAGCAGATAGCGCCAATACTCTATACTCAAAGGAGGCTATACTGTGATTATTACAGCAAAGAAATGGAAAAATAAAGGTGGTACATCGCAGCGTTCATGTAACTGTGGCTCTTGGAAACAACATTGGATGAAATTTTCCGGTAAGGAATGGCCAAAAGAGTGCTCTATTTTAGATTGCAGCCAAAAGGCAACATTAGGCGCACATATCTATTGCACGAATTCTGGGGCACACGATGAATATATCATTCCCGCATGCGAGTCCTGCAACAAACTTACCGAGGAATTTTATCTAAAGAAAGGTGTCCCCCTTGTTCCCGCCAGCAAGCAAAAAACTTGTGATAAACCGTAAAGCACAAGCAACATAAGGTGTCATAGTGGACGTGCAGGCAAATTTGCTTGCACGTCCACTATCTATTAGCCCCTCTAAATATTGCATCTGCACGAATTTGATTCGCTACTTCAGATCATTAGCTATTGTGGGCATATAAGTCCGATAATCGAGATGTCAATCAACTGTTGCTGTCAATGCAAAAAGCTCTGTTAGTTCTTCAATTGCCCTTTTCTTGGCAATCTGCGCTGTCTTAGCGCTAATGCCGAGTTCTTCAGCGGTATCTTCGATTGTTTTTCCCTCGAAAAAGCATAGCCGAATTAACCTCACACAGCCGTTTTCTGTCAGGATACCGTGATAGCGTTTTTCATAAAGGACGGCTTTCCCATTTTTGCTGATCCGTACCCTGCTCACCACATTGATCTCCCGCATAGGCTCTTACGCAGCGTTGTGGAGGATACGCTCATGCTCAAAATCGAACACGGGTGCATTTTCCTTCGGCGTGCCGGGGATAAGCTTGAGGGTGTAGCCCTGCTCACGCGCCAGCTTGAAAATGCCGACGATTCGATTGAGTTCTTCATCCGCAGGTTCAGGCTCGGCGATACTGCCCTATACTTTTCCTGCATAGTTGGAGGTTTTCCATGGTCCAGAAAGCTTGTAGATATAGTAGCTATTTAAAGATAGTAGGTCCTAATAATTCTACCACACGCACATAGATAGTAGAATGGAGTTGCGACATATATTCGAAGTAACCTACCTGCTCAGTGATAAATTGACAATCCAAGCAATGACAATTATGTTCTACTGCGCAAGCGAGTTCATAAACATATTAGAAAGCTCTGTAGCCGTTGGGACGACGCTATCATAGGAGTTAGGGAAAGCTCCGAGCTTCAAACGAGCAAAATAAAACTGCATCGTCTCTTCGTGTCCGAACCACGACCATCTACCTGCGGAGAAACCGACGGTGCCAATCATGACGTATTCTTTATATTTTCATAGTAAAGTGATCGCCATCTCAGCAAGCAAGTGCTTTTTGAGATGGCGGTCTTCTTACGCGTAGGTAAATCTTATGGTTACATCAACGCTGTTGCACAGTACTTATCCTATACATTTATTTCTGTGTTTTATCTTGAACCAACAACATTCCTCGATACGATAAAACAATAGCCTGTTCAATGCTGATTGCATTCTTTGGTTCAATCTTTTTCTGGGCCGTGCCCTGAAATAGTCCTACACTTGAGAGTATTCTAATAGGCTCAGTTGCCCAGTCTGCAATGTCATCTCTGTCCACAAATGATATTCCAGTATTAAAGTTACAAAGGATATTTTCCCCAGTTTCGTGCTCAATATAGTCCAACGCTCTGTAAAGCATTGTAGCATATTCCTCACGTGTAATATCCCGGTATGGCTCAAATTTTGTCCCATCGCCTACGCCTTTTGTAACTCCGATCGTATATGCTTTGTTGATATCTTCAAAATTGGGACGTCCTATAGGCACATCGTCAAATAACTGTACCCCTCTACTCTCAATTGGAGAATTCATCACGGTCTCTACAAATCTGACAAGAAATGCTGCCGCCCAGTCTCTATGTAAAGCTCGCCGACAATCATCATACATTGCAAACGGAAGTAACCTCATATCTTCTGCAGCAGATACTTCTTCTTTGGCCCATCCACTATATACCGGAAGATCACTTGCGGAAGCATTAAGGCTGCAAATAGATACAAAAAGCAAGATAATTGCACATATTGCAGCCTTCTTACTGATGCCAACTTTCATCTTACACTCCTTCAGCCCAAAGTTTTTGATGTAAAAAGGTATTTCTTTCATCCATAAAAGATTATACTTTATTCATAGTAGGACGGCGGTGTTTGCTGGATAATATTGTTCCAATATTCATTCCAGAGCAACTGAACATTATCGCATTCTTGCATTTCTTTCAAGAATGCGGAAAGTACTTCGTTTTCCGTTTTCGCTTTTTCACAATCACTGCTCAGAATTGTCTTAAGTTGGTCATTCTCTAAGTTTCCCACACACGAGAGGAAAAGAGTATTGTTCTCCATTCTGTTACTAACAAATTGCCGCAGTGCTTCCATGGTAATTGCAGTCTTATATGTTTGACTATTTTTCCCTTGCTTTGCCATTTCCTGCTTTAGCAGTGCTATAGTTGCCCACTTTTCATACTCAGCAGCGGTTGTTAAAGGAATGGTCCGATTAAGCCTATCCTCTTCTGCTGCAAGTTCGTTAATGGACATGGCTGCAATTTCTGTCAGATTTTTAGCACTTTGGGTACTAAATGTATTAGCAGATATTTTAATTAGACAAACTCTAGTTTTGCCCGATAGACCGAGCACATAATCTCTTAGATTTTTCCAATCGTCTACCGTATGCTGTCCAACACTAACCTTATACTCTCTATTTTCATATGATGTACGGTGAACGGCCTGCGAATGATATGTTGCCCAGTCGCTCGTTCGGACATATTGGATGATATCTCCTGGCTCAAGGTACTCCCAAATATCAAACCAAATGTCATCATCATTAAAATCCGAAGCCAAGTAAACTTTGAATTGATACGCTCGCTTTCCCCCTTCACCGTTTACATCTGCCCAGTAGGTTCGAAAATTGGGAGCGTAAGTCCACGTGGATGTCCGACCTCGCCCCCATGTGGCATTATAGTAATACCATGAAGAATCGGTCGGGTTGTCTACTGCTGCGGTCATACTCATGCCGCCAGCATAAAGAACCTGTGATGCAAAACTCGTGCAATCTCCGCCCTCGTTAAAATAATAATAGTCCGGATTCGGAGAAGTTGTATATCTACCAATATAACTTTGTGCGTTAGTTCGATTATATTGTGTATTTCGTGGGCCATTATCATATACGGCGTAGGTTGACACATTTAACAACATACTTGCAACAATAGCAAGCGCAAATATAGAAGATAACTTTTTCATAACTTTTCCTTTCATTTTGCTTCTACTACTATATGTATCTCCGATAGCAACTCTCTTCAAATATCAGCCGATCGTTTCCATCAACTCTCCTATGGGCATGTTTTTGTTACGCTCTGATTTGGCTGAGCAACCCCATTGATACTCCATGCAAGAACTAGTCGATATGACTTTCCCTTCTTAACAAGACATTCGCCAGAAATAGGCACAGTACCATTTCCTGATGCACTCCAAGAGTCTAAATAAATATTTCCTTCATAAAGCGTAAGTTTAGCGTTAATACGGTCATTATTTCCGTCAGCTTGACAAATAGCACTTCCTCGGGCAGTTGTTCCGCTAAAAGAAAGGCTTGGCGAAGCTACCGGGGCACGTAAAGTTACAGCTTGTGCAGTTGTACTCATTACAAGCATAAGACAAGCTATCAAAGCGAGAATTTGCTTCTTCATAAAACACCTCCTTTCATAGTCGCTGACAAATAAATGTAGTTGAAGATGCTTTTCTTACAAGAATTGACATTATATTATTTTTTGGCATATCAACCAAAAAATTTTTTCTGACCATGTGCAAGTAGTCCTCTCTTACTAATTATAGTCCTCAACATACTCATCAAGAAAATTGACAATGTATATTCAGAAAATTTCCCTGCTATATCATTACCAACATAATGGTATGTCACATACGTCTCAGGAAAAATCCAAAAAATGCAAGAAAAAGGGGTTCCTTAGCATCTATAATAATAAGCTATACACATAGTGCGCTCTAAATACTTTTACAAAGGAGAACAACAATGAGCATCACAGCAACTGATTGGAAAAATAAAAAGGCACCACAAAACACTCATGCAAGTGTGGATCTTGGAAACAGCACTGGATAAATTACTCTGGTCGAGAATGGTCAGAAACATGCTCTGCTCTTGGTTGCAGTAATACTGCCACCTTGTGGGCCCATATCTATAACCCCGATCCTGAGGTCACGGGCGAATACATTATTCCGGCATGCTCTGAATGTAATAAGCGCAGTGGAGAGTTCATCCTAAATGGGAACACGTGTTTGGTTTCCGCAAACAAGCAAAAGGCCTGTGAAATGTAAGCATTTACTCTGCCTCAAGCTACTACATGTGAAGGGATTTTTCTGCGCCCCCACATCGCACATACTGCATAGGAAATAGTGAAAATCTCCGCTTATGAGCATTTATGCGACTTTTCCTGATGAACGCCTAAATAAGACTTTGCTGCTTTCGCCTTATTCTGTAGGCTATTGGATTCTGTGCTTTTCCATTTACAACATTCCCCTAAATCAAGACTCACTGTTCCAATAAGCATAAAGGCCAAAGAGATTAATTTCTCACTTGTTTACTTTCTTATCAAGTGCATCAGATGTCTTCTATTAAAAAATACTAATTAAAGCAAATGTGGACAGGCTGTACCAAAATGACGTATCCTGTCCAGCAGTTCTTTTATTAGCAAGTCAAGGCAATACAAATACATATACGATGCTTATTTTTTACTACAGGTAGCATCTGGGCAGATACCCAGCCGAGTATTGGATATAACAACACATAGAATCTTACCCTTTGCGCTAAATGACTATGCTCCCTCCACGTTTGACAGTGCTTTGTCACAAAGTCTCACGCAGAGGGAGCATTTTCATTTACCACTTACTCAGGATCTTCCCGAACATCTGGAGTTTTTCTTCGTTGTAACGCTGCACAACCAGCATTACGTTTTCTCCCACCATAAAGTCAGAGTCCTCGTGCTGGAAGGAGTAATTGCACATACAGACTACGCCATCTGGCAGATTGCAAAAAACGCCTCCACCATACTTCCCCGAAATGACTGCAAGGCGGCGCGAGCCTACGGGATGACGCCGTTCCGCTCCAAGGGTGGGATTCGTTTCCGTTTCCTTGATGGAGACAACCAGTTCATCTTTAGCGGGATCATAAACCTTGACAACGCTCTCTAACTCCATGCCGGGATGATATTCATCCCGCAGATCAGGAATGGCAGCATAGCGCATTTCGCGCTGAGTGAGGTCAAGATCATGTCCATAGCAGTCAACAAGGCAGCGTCGAGGGCCGACCGCCAGCATCCGACACTTTACGCGGCTGCCGATACGGTGAAGATCCTCGCGGTGAGCGAAGAAATATCGTTGACTGCGGCTTGCGAGACGACGAGATCCAATAGCAAAGCCCGCTTCACGTTCGACCTTGATGATAACAAGATCGATACTCGCACCGACCATATTCTGCAGCACATAGTCAGGGCGCTCATTTCCTGCTTCCCACATTTCCGAGGCTGGAATTACAATGCGTACACGGTAGGGCACTACAATGGCGCAATACATGGTCTTCTTCTCTCGTCTCTCTGTCTCCGGGTTCCACACATAGATAGAATGCGGGTCTACGCCGATAATCGTACCGGTGATAGCACTGCGTCCGCGGTAGGAGGCATAAATAGAGTTCCATTCCTGCCGCTCATCTGGGGTCAGGCCGCGATCGAGATTATTGAACTTCAGTTCGTAGAAAAGCTGCCGATCGCTCTTAGGTGCAGCCTTCGGAGGCTCAACGGACACGGATGCCTCCAGCGCCGGCGCGAGCACTTTCTCTTCGGCAATCTCTTTCTTCGGTTCCTGGACACCCCAGTCACTCTCTTCGGTGCTGGAAATAGGTGTGCTCTCCGAAGGCACCGCCTCCGGTTCTTCAGAGAGATCTACGCTGTACTCCGCCGCCTCCTCTGCCTCGTCGTGCAGTTCTGAAATTTCTCTGGACACCATGTCCAAGACGCTATTGCCGTCTTCATCTGCATCGTGCAGAATCGCTGCTTCACTAAGGGCATTCGATGCACTTTCTGGCTCAGTAGTCATTTCCTCAACAGATGCATCTGTACGTTCACTTTCGGTGGGCAATTCCTCCTCAGAGACAGAAACATCCTCTACTGGCATTGCTTCCTCCGAGGCCTTCTCTGCAGAAACACTTTCCGGCTTCTCCGTCTGCACTGAGCCTTCGGCATCATTTTCGTCGATGCCCTCAAGCGAAGTCTCTGTGGGAACTGCTTCCGAAGTGATACTTTCTTCTGCATTGCTGTCAGGCATCAGATCAGCGGGTACTGCATCGTCCGCGTTGGCCGCTGTTGTTTCTTCTGCCATGGCAGGCTTGGAAACTTCCTCTTCGGGAACAACCTTTTTTCTTGCCATAATATTATCCTCCTGTTGTTATATTTTTTCTGGCTCGTGTGAGCCAAAAAAGCGATGGGTACCATCCTCCTGACGGACGGCAAATATATGATGGCGTGGGAGCGCAATACCGCGGCTATCGCGGCGGTCAGAAATCCAGATGATCCGCTCTCCCTTCATGCGCGATTTCGCATGGATACGCTCAGGCGTGTCCATCCATACGACCGTAAAAAGATAGGACAACTCCTCGCCGCTGCCTGTAAACCGAAGCAGGAAAGGGCTTTCCAACCGCTCTGATGAAAAGAACGACGGATCACAGCCGCTCAGTTCCAGCATGACGTCGATAGCCTCTAAGTACCGGGGATCTACCGCACGCTTTCCGTAGCACACTATGTCTTCCTGAAGCCTCACAAAATTTGTTCCAGCTCGCAGCTGACGCAGCATAACGTCCATGCGATGCTGAGAGATCTCGATCCCCTGCGGCTGGTAATGCTGCGCTGTAAGCGCGTAGAGCTGACATGAGCGGATATATTTGATCTGTCGGAGCACTGAAATGATGTATTTTTGCTGATTGGACAGTAGCACATCCCTTACCTCCTCTCACGCCGTTGACGAAAGCGCATTGAGGTATGGATCAACCAGCAAATCGCTCTCACTTTCGGCAATACAGTTGAACAGCACGGCCATGATGTAGGCCGTGCTGTTTTTCACGTTTTGTTCCTGATTTTCATGGAGCTTTCGCTCCGCCTCCCGCAGGATCATACCATCCAGCCGCCTCAGCTTCGCCCGCACGCGGCTTTGCGGCAGTGTGGCGTTTCCGATGCGATAGCTGTCAGAGTAATAAAGGCGCTCAATGGCATTTTCAAACACCAGTGCTGTTCCCGGCGTAAAACCGGTAAGCTCACAGGCATCCAGAATACTCAGAAAATCATCCTCTCTTTCTTCGTCCGTCAGTCCGTCATGTGTGGGTTTCAGAACGGACGGACTGACTTCTATCTGACTACGATCAATCTTTCTTTTTTCTTTCTTACTTGGCATCACTTTCTGCGCTTCTGCAGCCGCGCTCTCTGCGGTTCTAAAACCGCAGAATTCACGGTTCCTGAAATTCAGATCCTGCGGGTCTTGCAGAGGTGCGATTTTTTCCGCACCTTCAAGAGGCTCAGAATCAGAGGTTCTTGAACCGCCGCTCTTCTCCGGCGCGGTAAAAGGCGCACTGGTGTAGTTGGGATCATCCTGAGGCGTCACATAGGCAAGATATATCTGATTGGCATCGCCGCGGCCGCAGCGTTTTTCCCAGATGAGCTGAAGCTCCGCCAGCTTGCGGAACGCCGCCGTGACGCGCTGCTCACAGATGCGAAGCTCCTTTGCCAGCGCCTTGCGGGGGAAGA
>ERZ780178.905-NODE-905-length-20516-cov-9.956063_pt1 | contig 20516 bp, 21 predicted proteins | sample MGYA00511018_ERZ780178 | MGnify/ENA primary metagenome ERZ780178 (study PRJEB29588, sample SAMEA2151439) | human gut metagenome | biome: human gut; feature: human-associated habitat; material: faeces | place: Denmark | collected 2008/2010 ...
CCCCACGGGCGGGTTATTTTAGTTAATCAGCCTTTACAAGGCAAACGAGAGTTTCTATATGTTTGGTTTGTGGAAACATATCGTACGGTTGGACGGAAGAGAGAACGTATAAACCGTTGCCGTCGCTCTTCGAAAGTTTTTCGCCGTCGCGGACGAGCGTTCCCGTTAAAAGCCCTACGTCGCGCGCCAGGGTTTGCGGCGAACACGATATGTATAATATCCGATCGGGCTTGCTTTCTTTTATCGTCTCTATCAACGCTTCGTCTACGCCTTGCCGGGGCGGGTCTAAAACGAGTACGCAATCGCCGCCTTCGCTTCTGACTTTACGTAAAACTTCGGGCAGGGCGGTTTCGCAAGGAGCGTTGACGTTTTCCATTTTTTTATCCAATCCGTTGCGGATTTTAAGGTCGTTCGCGCAGTCGACCGCTTCTTTCACTATCTCTATTCCGACGGCTTTTTTTGCTTTCGTCGCGAATATCGCGGTCAGCATTCCCGCGCCGCTGTAAGCGTCGATAACCGTCGTATCGGGCGTTATCTGCGCCGCTTTCAACGCGTCCTGATAGAGTTTTCTTCTCACGCCGTCGTTGACCTGCATGAACGACCCCGGACCTATTTCGAATTTGATTCCGAGATCGCTGCTGATAGTCGTTTTTCTGCCGTAAAGGCAGACGTATTCGTCGGTTAAAATTACGTTGTCGTTTCTTTCATTTATATTCAGAAACAGACTGAATTGCTTGAACCCCGCCGACAGCGCGTCTATAAGTTCGTTCGCATGCGGAAGAGTTTTTCCGTTTACGACTATGGTTATCATAAGTCTGCCGTCGACGTCGCGCACGACCACGTGCTTGATAAGTCCGAGTTTCGTTGCGTCGTTGTACACGGGCACGGAGTATTTCGTGATAAAATCTTTTATGACCGCTATTATTCTGTTGCACCATTCGGGTTGAATCGGACAGCCCGAAATGGGTATCACTCTATGGCTGTTCTGCGCGAAAAAGCCGATAACGCAACCGAAATTATCCTCTCTTACGGGGAGTTGCAATTTATTTCTGTAACCGTATTCGAGTTCGCTTCTCACGGCGAGCGGAACGTCGTAATCGATAAACGCGATCTTTGAAAGACAGTCTTTGACAATTCTGCTTTTAAGTTTTAATTGAAGTTTATACTTTAAGTGTTGCAGTTGACAGCCGCCGCATTTTTCGTATACGGGGCATTTCGGGCGGATACGTTCTTCCGCCGGGGTGCAGACCTCTATCACTTTCCCGAAAGCCACGTTCTTTTTGACTTTCAGCACCTTATATCTTATTTTTTCCTGCGGCAGGGCGTAGGGGACGAAAACCGTACAGTCTTCCGTTCTCACTATGCCTTCCCCGTTAGAGCCTAAACGCTCCACGACGCCGACGTAATTCTGATTTTTAACCATCGTAAGCCTTTTTCGTCGGGCGCGTAAGTTACGCCCGATTTTTTATAGTTTCAACCTCTCCACGGTCGAGTCCACGAATTTCTGAAATCTGTTCATCAGAAAGTCGTAGAGAATAAACAAAATCGCTCCGCCGACCGTTAAAGCAAGCAGCGCGTATTTTTTGAATTCTTCGCGTTCGAAAATCGTGCCTTCGGTAAAGAACTCTCCGAACGTGAAATATATGAGTACGAGCGACCCCACGAACCATACGGCTTTAATAAGACAGCCGAGAATTTTATTGAACTTCTTTTCTCTGAAAATATAGTTTACCGTAGGGTGAAGACCGAAAAATACGCCGTAAAGTATGAGCATCGCAGGGCTTTTGATGACGATAAAAGCCGCGAGTATGGCAGTCGCGAGATACGAAAGCACGGCTGCTTTTACGCTCTTTTTGGCAAGCGGAAGCATCGAGCAAAGGCTCGCCATGAACAGCGCGGAATATTCTAAAACGTCTACGTACGCGCCGAGTACCAGACACACGATCGAAAGAGCGGTCGCGATTGCGGACAGGGCGATAAGTCTGGAGTTGTTCATTATCTGCAATTGCAGCAGCAGTTAAGCGCCATGTTGCAGATTGCCATTTCGCAGCACCATTCGAGGCAGCCGTTGCCGCCCATCTGCGAGGGTTCGCCGCCGACGTCCGAAGCCGTTTCTTTGCCCGACGAATAACTCGAAAAGTTCTTGTCCGAATCGCTCGAAATCTTTTTGACGAGTTTATCGTAAGACGTCTTGTATTTTTCGTTGTTCGGATCCATCTGCATGGCGATTTCGAGTTGTTTTTTGCTCTCGTTAAGCCAATTTTTCTTGTAGAAAAGTACCGATTGCAGATAGTGCCATTCCGCGCCGCGTTCGTTGAAAGAGTCGAGTTTGTCCTGCGCGGCGGAAAGGTTTCCGCTCTTTATCGCTTCTTCGACTTCTTTGTAAAGTCCGTTGTCGGATTGAGCCGAAAAGGACTGTTCCTGACGGAGCGACAAGATTTCCTGATAGGCGGTTTCGAGTTCGGTGAGTTTCCTTGCCGCCTCGTTGCCTTTTTCGCCTTCCGAAAATCTTTCTTCGCTGTATTTCGCTTTGAGTTCGGAATATTTCGCGGCTAACTCTTCGTCGGTACAACCGGAGGTAAGTCCGAATATTTCGTATAAATCTTTCATTTCTTTTCTATTCCTTTTTTGAGAGTTTTAAGCGTTACGCTCGGCACGCCGCGCAGTAACACGTTGTCGATTAAATCGTGATTGAAGTAAAATTTCGTCGCTTGCAGATTTTCTTTAAGCCCCGCGAATATGCAGGAAAAAGCGAAATCCACGTCCTGCCCCCTGCGTTCGATAACCGTTTTTAAGTCGGGCAGTTTGCCGAAAGCGTAATATAAGGGGTTATAGTTGCCCTTTTTTACGTCTTTGTCGTAATCGTCGAGCGCGTCGACGAGATATATCCACTTGCCGAGATAGTAGAATATAAGTCCGCCGCTCTCGCTTCGTTTTTCTTCGAGCGCGTAGTCGGCAAGTTCTTTAAGCATCATCGCGAAAGGCTCGGCAACCCTGTCTAAACTGTCGCAGTTTTCTTTTTCGAGAACGCGTAGTTCGGCGTATTTCCCGGCGACGATTTTTGACATAAGCGGGTATTTTTTGTCCGCCCGTTTTTTTCCTTTTTTGAAAAACGAAGCCTTTATTTTGCCTTTTTTTTCGTCGGTAACGTCGTCTAATAGTTTGTAATAGGCGAGTACGGCGTTAAGGCAAGCCGCAAAATCGGTAAGTCGGTCGCGTTTTGCTATCGGACGTTTTTTTATCCAGTGCGCCACGCAGCGTTTCGGTTCGATTTTTACGTCTTCGCCCGCCATATTGTGCGTAAGCGCGGAAAAAAACGCTACGTCGTAAGTCAAAGCGAGGCGGGCGACTTGTCCGCATTGTCCGCCGATGCTCTTGCACACGCCGCAGTAAAGGGCTTTGTACAAAGTGTCGTCTTTAATGTAGAGATATGGAGTTTCGGGTTTGATATAACCGAACATAATCGCCGCTTTCGTAGTAGAATATCGTCGATTTTTACGTCAACGTAAACTACCACGGATAATGAACTTTGTTAATATATTATACTATTATTTATCTTTTGTCAAAGCATTTTTCCTTAAAAGCCGCATTTTACGAGTATTTCACGGCATTTTTAGGGTTTTTCGGTTCGTTTTTGCCTTCGATTATCTTTTCGGCGATTCTCACGGCGTTGTACGCCGCCCCGCGTAAAGTGTTGTCCGCGCAGGTAATAAAGGACAATCCGTTTTCGTAAGCCGTACTTTTTCTTATCCGACCGACGAAAACGTCGTAACTTCCGTCCGCTTCGACCGCGGACGGCAAATCGCTTAAAACTATTCCGCGTTTTGCCGCTAACTTTGCTTTTACTTCGCTTAAATCGATCGGCTTTTTTACTTCGACTTCTATAGCGACCGCGTGGCAGTTTTCTATCGGAACTCTTACGCAGGTTGCAGACACGGGTACGGAAACGCCGAGTATTTTGTTCGTTTCGAATTCCATTTTCTTTTCTTCTTCCGTGTAGCCGTCGGGCGTGAAATCGCCTATTTCGGGTATGCAGGTTCTTGAAATCGGCAAGGGGTAAAACGACGGCGAAAAGCCGTATCCCGTAAGGCGCAGATCGGCAACGCCTTTTCTTCCGCTGCCGCTTACCGCCTGATACGTAGTATATATTATCCGTTCTATACCGAAGTTTTCTCGTATAACGGAGAGCGGCAGAACGGCTTGTATCGTCGAACAGTTCGGGTTAGAAATAAGTCGGTCGGCGGAAGTTATTTCGCCGAAATTTATTTCGGGAACGACCAGCGGAATATCCTTTTCGCGACGGAACGCCGAAGAGTTATCCACGACGATTGCGCCCGCGGCAGCGGCCGCGGGCGCGTAACGCAAAGACACGTCGCGACCCGCGCAGAAAAAGACGAAATCCAAGCCGTCGAAACACCCGTCGCGTAAAAGGCGTAGCTTTAAGTTTTCGTTGAACGCGAAAATCGTTTTGCCCGCGTTTTTCGCCGAAGCGAAGGGGCGGAATTCCCCTACGGGGAACTTGCGGTTTTCGAGAACTTTTATGAATTTTCCGCCGATAAGCCCCGTCGCGCCGACTACGCCTACCGCATATTTATCGTTCATCACGTTTTATTTATACGCTTTCGTTGCGTTTTTCGTGAAAAATCGGCTTTATAAATTACCATTCGCTTGAAAAATATTTCCTTATGTGTTAAAATTAGTCCGTATAACGATAATTACTGTGAGGTCGTATGCCTAAATTTTACGCCGCCAAGGGCGAAGAAAACGTAATATTTACTTCGTGGGACGAGTGTAAAAACTTTCTCGACGGCAAAAAGGGGTACAAGTACAAGGGGTTTGCGACCCGCGCGGAAGCAGAAGCCTTTTTGTCGGGCGAAAATTATTATGAGAAAAGCGTACGGGAAGACCTTAAACGCGGTTACGTCGTGGCGTACACCGACGGAAGTTACGAAGAGAGCGTAAACGCGTATTCTTACGGCGCGGTGATTTTTACTCCCGACGGCAGAAAAGAAGAATTGAGCGGAAAGGGCAATAAGCCCGAATTTCTGTCTTCGAGAAACGTTGCGGGGGAAGCCGAAGGCGCGCTCGCCGCGATAAAATGGACGCTCGTAAACGGCTACGGAAGATTAAAACTCTATCACGACTATTCGGGGCTCGGCGCGTGGGCGCGGGGAGAATGGGGAGCGAAAAGCCCGATTTCTTCCTACTATAAAAAGCAATTCGACCGCTACGTCAAGGCGGTAAGGGTTGAGTTCGTTCAGGTCAAAGGGCACGCGAATAACGAGTACAACGAAGCGGTGGACCGCCTTGCCAAAGCCGCGCTCTTTGAAAACAAGATTCTGCCCGTAAACGGAATGGGTTTCAAAATTTCGGGTACGGACGAAGCGGATTACCTGTGCAAAAAGATACACGCTTTATATTCGGCGGCAAAGTACGAATATACTAAAGACGGCGTAGTGTTTTACGTCAAACTCGAAAAGTTGGGTATATATACCCGTAACGGCGTAACGGTCGTGGCGGGCGACGGCGACGAAGCCTATTTCGTGGCGGTTTCCGAACTCGTAAAAAGGCGCGGCGGAATAGAGAGAGTGCAACTCGTCGAAAACGCGTTCGATATCGTTCTTTCGGACGGCGTCCGGGGCGTGGATATATCGCGGGCGTTGCTTAAAAGCCGCAAATATTACCCGTCGCTGTGCGTGGTGTTCGCGCTCGATTTCGTTGCCGAAAGCATACTCGAAAGACTACGGTATTTCGGGCAGAGATTGTCGAGAATTTCTGCGGCGTTCAACAAAAACAGAGAAACGGGCGTGTTTGAAATGACTATACGCGTTCCCGGCGAAGAAGAACTTCTTCGGGCGTATAACTTTTTATACAAATACAGATTAGGGTTTGCGGGGCTCGATCTCGATTACGAGAAAGCCGAAGCGCTCGTGGACGAGTGCGAGCAGATCGTAAAGTTTAAGGTTAAGGGATTTTATGGATAACGAGATTTTGAAAATAGTCGAACTCGTAAAAGAGAAGACGGATAAAGAATTGACGGTCGTAAGCGTCGGCGAAGCGGACGAAACGGTCGGTTACACTCGTTTTCGCCGCGGCGGAAGAGATTATCTTTGCCGCGTGGAGGGCGATTGCGACGAGGGGCTTAAAAGCCTTATAGTCGCTCTGCTCGAAAACGTATCGCTCGGCGATGCCCCGCTCGGCAGGGTCGCCGCGCTTAAAAGCATAGTTACGGGCGACGCCAACGAGATAACCGTACAAAAATATATGCGCAAATACGGCGTGCACGATTTGCCCTGCGCGGTTTTCGTGGTACATACCGTAGACGGTAAAATAACCGACGTACTCGACTTTCTGGACAATTTCAAGACCAGCCCTTGCGACTGCTCCGTGATAACCGACGAAACGAGTTGCGCTTACGTTCGTTTTCAGGACGGAATAAACACCGAAAGCGAATATAAATCGCTGTCCGATTACGCCGACCTTTTAGCGCAGTCTTTAAGCGAAGAACTCGGACTTAACGCAAAAATAGGCGTGGGCAGTCTGGTTTCGGGCTTTGCGGAATCGTCGGTGTCGTACAGACAGGCGTTGTCGGCACTTCGCATGGGCGCGATTTTCGAACAGAACGCCACGGTGTCTACTTACAAAGAATATCTGCTCGTAAAAATGCTCGAAGATATGCCCAAGTACAAATTACAGGAATTTCTGGACATACTGTTAGAGCCCGAGTCGAAAGCGATTTTGTCCGACCCCGAAATGCTTACCACGGCGGAAGAATTTCTGCACACGAGCCTTAACGTGTCCGAAACGTCGAGAAACCTCTACATGCACCGCAACACGCTCATGTACAGGCTCGACAAGATAGAGAGAGCAACGGGGCTGGATATACGTAAATTTCAGGACGCGATGACTTTCAGACTCGTAATGATACTTTATAAACTTATCGTTTAAGGAGAACGCTATGCGACAGAGAACGAAATCGGCGGTAACGGTAGTAGTAGCCGTCGTCGCGGCGATAGGAATGTTTTTAGCCGGATTTTTTGCCGGCAGGATAAAAGACCCCGACGTAGCCGCGCTCGAATTTATAGTAAAAACTTATAAAAGACACTATCTCGAATACGATGATGATTTCGTGAGCGTAATGTCGAAGAGTATTCTCGACGAATATTCTGAATACTACACCAAAGAAGAGTACGCCGAATTGAAGAAAATATCTTCGGGCGTTCGCGGCGGTATAGGCATATCTTACGGCGACAGAAGCGACGGCTCGGTCGTTATAGCGAAGGTACTCGGCAATTCGCCCGCCGAACGCGCCGGGATAAAGGCAGGCTATATCGTCAAGGGTTTCAGAAAATCCGTCGACGAAAACTTTACCGAGATTAACGGCAGACAGGAACTTAGCGACGCGCTCGCTCCGCTCGCGCTCGGCGAAGAGTTCGTGTTAAAACTCGAATATACGGACGCCGACGGCGTTCATGAAAAAGAATGTACTCTTGCGAGAAAAGAGTATAGAGAAACTTACGTTTACTATTCGGATGATTCGGGTTCGTGGCGTTTTACGAACAATAACGCAGACGATATGGACGATCTTGAATTCGAGCGTTACGACGATCCGATTGCGGGTTTCGGCGACGATACGGCTTATCTCCGTTATACGCTTTTTTACGGTACGGCGAACGGAATTTTAGGTTCGGTAGGGCAGATACAGGAAGCGTTGAAGAAATTTACCGAAAACGGCAAACGCAAACTTATACTCGACCTACGCGGAAACGGCGGCGGGTACGTGGATATCTGCCAGTCGGTAGCCAAATTCTTCGTTCCCGCGCCCGAAAACTCTTTTTCGCTGATTGCGACCGCCGAATATAAAAAAGACCCGAAAACCGATAAGAGTAAAACCGAAATTTTCAAGTCTTCCGCGATAGAGTTCGGAACTTATAATTATGATAAAATTATCGTGCTTGCCGACGAAAACACGGCTTCGGCTTCCGAAATGCTCATCGGCGCGATGCTCTCTTACGACACGCAGGATAAGATAGAGGTAGTGCTTGCCCCGTCGAAAGACGACGACGGACAAACCGTGTATAAATCTTACGGCAAAGGCATAATGCAGACGACCTACGTCAACACGTTCGGCGGCGGGGCGTTGAAACTCACCACCGCAAAACTCGTCTGGCCCGACGGGAAAACGTGTATTAACGGAGTGGGTATCACGAAATCGCTTGAAGGCTACGGGGAAAAAATATGGGAGAGCGCGGGACAAGATCCGCTCGACGTCGCTTTGGCTCGTTGTAAAAGCCGGGAGACTGCGGCTTAACCGAAATAACTTGTAAGCGAGTTTTCTATTTCCGACGGAACGACGTTTTCTATCGGCGACAATTTATTCGCGACTTCCGCGGACGACGAATTTTTCGATTCGTCGTCCGCTTTTTCGTTTCGTTCGGGTTTTGCGGCTAAATCCGAAACGAGTTTCATAAGGGCGGCTGCGTCGAGATTACCGTCGACCGCGCGCGAAAATTCTTCCGAACAGAGAAAATCTACGGTTTTGCCGTTCACTCCGAGCAGATTGAAAACGGGGCGAAACGAAGCGAAGTCTATACGCGACAAAAGTTCGGTTACGCTTTTCGTCTTTTCGCCGCCGAATAACACCAAAACCAAAAATACGGGCAAAAGCGCGTTCATTATTTATCCTCGGTAACATTTATACGTAAGTTCGGCGTAAAATATTATATCGGAGCAAAACGAGTGAAAGATTTTTCGGAATTTACGCCGCAAGAGAAGAAAGAAACGAACGGGTCGGGCGATATAAATTCGAAATTTATGAAATTCGCCTCGGCTTACGAGGGTAAAAGCGCGGACGAAGTAATGTCCGCCATACTCGCCGAAGCGGAAAAGGGCAAGAAAAACGGAACGCTTACCGACGCGGACGTAGACAAATTCGCGTCGACGGTTTCGCCGTTTCTGACGGATAAACAGCGTAAAATGCTCAACGTGATAGTAAAAAAGATAAAGGGGTAAAATTTTTCTTTCCGGGAGATGTGGCGCGCATAGCGTGCCGAAGAGGGGGCGACCTGCCGAGGGGACTTCACTACGTTCAGAATGACATGTTTGTTTAGTGTCATTCTGAACGTAGTGAAGAATCTCCCGGAAGGGTGGGCTTCCGCAGACCGTATACGAAAACTAAAAGTCTTTGGCGAAAGAAATTTCGTCGATTGCCGTGATTAACGCCTTTATTTCGCGACGAGTGTTCATCGGCGACGCGCTTACCCGAACGAGTCCGAATTTTTCGGTGCCTAAAAATTTATGCATAAGCGGGGCGCAGTGATATCCGCCGCGTACCGCTATCGCGTAGTCGTCGGATAATCTCGCGGCGATTTCCTGCGAAGGGAGTTCCGCGTGTTCGAACGAAACTATTCCGAACGGGTTAGGCAGGGAATACACCCTTAAAAACGGGCGCGCGGATAGTTCGGAAACGAGATAGTCGGTAACTGCCGAAAGTTTTTCGGCGGAGTAAGAAAGCGTAGACGAAACGTACTTTACGCCTTCTTTGAGCGAGCATATCGCGGGCAGGTTGAGAGTACCCGCTTCGAGCCGTTCGGGGTAGTCCTGCGGCATGTCTTTGTTGAAAGAATCGCTGCCCGTTCCGCCGCGTATAAAAGGTCGTATAACCGCCTTATCGCCGAGTATAAGCAGCCCTACACCCTGAATCGAGCATAAGCCTTTATGTCCCGCAAGGCATAACGCGTCGGCGCGAAGATTTTTAATTCGCAACGGAACGTGTCCGCCCGTCTGCGCTCCGTCCACGATATATTTTATATTCCTTTTTTCGAGCAGTTTGCCGACGGCGAAAATATCGTTCGGCGCGCCGCTCACGTTGGAAGCCGCGCTTAAAACCACGAGTTTGGTGTCGGGCGTAAGAGCCGCTTCGACGTCTTTCGCGGTTACGCCCGAAAGGGCTGAAGCAGGCTTTACGAAACCGAGAGAAATCTCGTTTCGGCTTTCTAAATCGTACAGCGGGCGCAGAACGGAATTGTGTTCGGTAACGCTCGTCAATACCCGACCGCCGCGCTCGTACATGCCGTAAATCGCGGCGTTTATAGCGGCGGTGCAGTTCTGCGTGAAGACGACCCTTTCGACGTTCGCGCCGAATAAATCGGCTACCGTTTTACGGGTTTCGTATACGGCTTTCTGCGCTTTTACGGCGAGTTCGTGTCCGCTTCTGCCGGGGTTGGCGTTAAGGTATTTTATTGCGTTTATCGCCGCTTCGGTTACGGCGGACGGCTTGAAACCGCCCGTGGCGGCGTTGTCGAGATATATCATACTAAAATTGTATTTCATTATCGCGTTATAAATTCGTGTCTGACGTACAAAAAGGAGAAAATAAAATGAGATATTGCATAGCGGTTTTCGCTTCGCGAACGCAGGTGTACGAATTCGTCGACGTCCTGCTTTCGGGCGGAATAAACGCGAGAGTAGTAAACACCCCCGCCGAAGCGCACATAGGTTGCGGAGTTTCGGCGGAATTTCCGTATATAAATTTCCCGTACGCAAGCGGAATAGTAAGAAGGTTTTCGTCCTTTCGGGGATTTTATCTTTTAGACCGCACTCCGCGCGGAATGAGAGTTACCATGTTGTGATTGTTGTCATTGACGAAATGGCTATCTATTTACTGTCATCGCGCCAATGGCAAGTTAAATAACTTGCTTGCAAGGGATTATTTAACGAAGGTATTCATAAGGCGATTGCAATTGTATAACAATTGCTAAAACGTTAGTTTCAAACGCGTTAGCGTTAATCGCCGAATAGCAGTAGCGTGGCGATCCCGAGGATTGGTGTGCGTTCGTTTATGCAGCCGCTCAGGGCGGATATTGCGGGGATTGTTTCGCTAACGCTCAACATGACAAATGCTTGTTTGCTGTGGCTAGTCTTTTGCGACCTGCCGAGGGAATTTCACTTCGTTTGCGATGACGTTTGGATTACCGAAAATAAAAAATACTTTCAAAACGCCCGATTTCTGTTGTGAAATCGGGCGTTTTGTGCTAAAATCAAAATATGACCGAAGATAAAGCGTTGAAATTGGTAGACGCGCTCGAAAAACTTTATCCCGACGCGAAACCCGCGCTTAAATATAACGACCCTTACGAACTTCTCGTCGCGGTCGTGCTTTCGGCTCAATGCACCGACGAAAGGGTCAATAAAGTTACCGAAAAACTCTTCAAGGTCGCGGATACTCCCGAAAAAATGCTCGCGCTTACTCAGACCGAACTCGAAAGATATATCTATTCGTGCGGATTTTATCACGCGAAAGCCGAACACATTTTGTCGGCGAGCAGGGATATCGTCGAGAAATTCGGCGGACGAGTACCCGACACGCGCGAAGAGTTGCAGACCCTTGCGGGCGTGGGCAGAAAAACCGCCAACGTGGTTTACGCCGTCGCTTTCGGCGGCAACGCTATCGCGGTCGATACTCACGTTTTCCGCGTGGCTAACAGAACGGGATTAGGACGGGGCAAAGACCCCGCGGCGGTCGAAAAGGCTTTAATGAAAGCGATACCCGAAAACGAGTGGTCGAAAATGCACCATTGCCTTATATGGCACGGGCGGCTCGTCTGCCATTCGCGTTCGCCGATGTGCCGTAAATGCGAGATAATCGCTCTATGCGAATACGAAAATAAAAACGATTGACAGGTAGAATATGTTCGTAGATAAATTTTTGGACAAAGAAACGATAACTATAAAATCGGGCGACGGCGGCGACGGCGCGGTTTCGTTCATGCGCTATAAAGGCGTTGCCAACGGCGGACCCGACGGCGGCGACGGCGGCAAGGGCGGCGATATATATTTCGTCGCGGACAGGCACCGTTCCAGCCTTATCGACTTTATGTATAAACGCAAATACGTTGCCGAAAACGGCGGCAAGGGCGGCACTAACAAGTGCCACGGCAAAGACGGCGAAGACGTGTATATAAACGTACCGCTCGGAACGGTCGTCAAAGATGCCGCAACGGGTAAAATTATCTGCGACATGTACGAAAACGGTCAGACCGAACTCGTTTTGGAGGGCGGCAACGGCGGTAAAGGCAATCTGCATTTTTGCACGTCGAGAAGACATGCCCCCCATTTTTCGCAGGCGGGCGAAAAGACCGAAGCGAGAAAGATAATACTCGAACTCAAAACCATCGCGGACGTAGGGTTGATAGGCTTCCCGAACGTCGGCAAGTCAACGCTTTTGTCGAAAGTTTCGGCGGCAAGGCCAAAAATCGCGAACTATCACTTCACGACCATGGCCCCCAATCTCGGCGTAGTAAAATATTACGACGATTCTTTCGTCTGCGCGGATATTCCCGGGCTTATCGAAGGCGCGGCGCAGGGCGCGGGGCTCGGTACGGAATTTTTAAGACATATCGAAAGAACGCGTTTACTCGTACACGTAGTGGATATTTCGGGTTGCGAAGGCAGAGATCCTTACGAAGATTATAAAAAAATCAACGCGGAACTCAAAGAATACAGCAAAGAACTCGCAAAACGCCCGCAGGTTATCGCGCTCAATAAATGCGATTTACCGGGTGCCGAAGAAAACGCAAAGATTTTCCGCAAAAAAGTGGGTACGCGTAAAAAGATTTTCAAAATATCGGCAATAAACGGCGAAGGCACGGAAGAACTCGTAAAATATCTGTTGTCGGTGCTTGCCGAAATGCCCGCTCCCGCGCCGATAGAACACGAAGAATTCCGCTACGAGAAAGAGGACGTAAGAAAGTTTACGGCTCGGTACGACGAAGAAGACGGCGTTTACGTCGTGGACGGACCTATCGTCAGATTGCTCGAAAGAAACGTAATTTTAGACGATATGGATTCGCTTGCGTATATGCATAAAACGCTTAAAGATTACGGCGTACTCGACGCTTTAAGAAAACTCGGCGTAAAAGACGGCGACACCGTCTGCATAGGCGAAACCGAGTTCGACTATATCGATTAAAGGAGTAAGGATATGACAACCAAACAGAGAAGTAAATTAAGATCGTTGGCGCAGACTATCGAACCGATCGGGCAGATAGGCAAGGGCGGAATAAGCGACAATATGGTTGCGGGGCTTTCGTCCGCGCTGGAAGCGAGAGAACTTATAAAAGTAACGGTACTTAAAAACGCCGAAGACGAAGCGAAATATCTTGCCGACGATTTAGCGGCGGAACTGAACGCCGAAGTCGTATGTACGATAGGACATAAAATCGTATTATATCGTCGCAGCCTAAAAGACGGCGTAAAACATATCGAGTTCTGAAAACGAGTAAACGGCAGACCTCTTCCGTCAACTCCGCTACGCTCGTTGCCACCTTCCCCGATAGGGAAGGCATGTGGAAGTATGTCATTGGCGCAATGACATTATTCAAGGTGAAAGCCTCTATACTATCATTTTTCGTATTAAAAAGTCGCAGACGGTGCGGCTTTTTTTCGTTACGCTTAAAAAAATTCGTAAAAATCCCCAAAAATACGATTTTTCAAGAAAATATCGGAGAAATAATGTGGAACGGAACGAAAAAATCGTATGCGTATTGTGAAAATGCGAACAAAATCACTTAAAAACCCATGACACGCGTGAAACAAAATGTTAAAATATACGCGCAATATACTAAAAATATAAATATTGCATGTTTAACGGGCATAAAATCATACGTCGGCGCCGTTACGGGGCGGGCGTACGGTTGCAAAATATCAATACGGTTAAGGAGAAACGAGAATATGACTAAAAAAGTAATGTCGCTGCTGATCGTCGCTTGCGTGGCTATGTCTATGATAGGCGTTACCATAGGTATCGTTGCTTATCGGAAAAACAAGTCCGAAACGCCTGCCGTACACTCGTTGAACGCGGAAACGGCAACGACCGTCGATCGCGCGGGCGTCAAAAAGTATTCCGTCAATTTCAACGATTTTAATCCCGGAGTAAAAAGAAGTTACGAAATCGTTCCGGCGGGGGATCTCGACGTAAACCTTGAATTTACCAAAGGCAAAGGTAAACTTGCGGAAGTCGTATACGTAACCATAAAATACGGCGCGAACGAAAAGAACGAAAAGACGGGATTTCTCAAAGACGTTTACGGCAAAAATTTCGAACTTGGCAAAAATGCCGGCAAGATTGAGATTATTTTCGAATTCAGAACGGCGAACGAGCGCGATGATAACCGCGATGATAACGAATATATGGGCGCGACTGCCGATTTCGTGCTGAAGATTACGAGCAAGACGGTGGAAGAAGTCAAATAAACTGTAAGGGTTTAAGTGAAATGGGAGAAGAAGGGCAGAAAGAAGTTGAAACCGTTACGAAATCTCCGAAAAGCGGCGTAACGATCGCAAAGAAGGTTGCGAATATCGTTTTAGACGTGGTAGTAGTAATAGTTTTGCTGCTCGCGTTGTTTACGATGATGGTTACCGTCAACGCGAAAAAGAGCAAAGACGGTACGGCTACGATTTTCGGGTATCAACTTCGTTTCGTTCAGTCGGGTTCGATGGAAAAATGCGCCTACACCGACGTAAGCAAATACAAGGTAAAGAGCATAAAAGTCAAGTCGTGCGTGTTTATCAAGACCGCCCCTACGAGCGAAAAAGAGATAAACGAATGGTATAAAACGCTTAAAGTCGGCGACGTGCTTACTTTCCAGTATAACAGAGAAAGCGCGGCGAATAAAGACAATTACGACGGCGACAGCAAGATAATAACTCACCGTGTTATCAAGATAGAAAAAAAGGAAACCGGCAGCGGATACATAATAACGCTTAAAGGCGATTATAAATCGAGCAAAGGCAACGAACCCGCCGAGCAGGTTATAGATACCGAAGTTGACACTCCCGCAACCACTACTTATATAATAGGAAAGGTTACGGGGCAGAGTTACCTGCTGGGGCTTTGCGTATACGTATTGAAAAAACCCGTAGGCATCGTGTGCGTGGTAATCGTTCCGTGTCTGTTGATGATAGTCATACAGATATTCAGAATAGCGAACGTTCTGGGCGAGGACAAAAAGAACAAACGTAAAGAAGAACAGGCGAATAAAGACGACGAGATCGAAGAGTTAAAACGACAACTCGCGGCTTTTCAAAACAATAAGGAACCTAACAGGTGCAAATATTGCGGAGCAATTATCCAAGATGGGGAAACGGTTTGTAATAACTGTGGAGCGAAACTTTAACGGCAGCAGTGTTTTTCCCGACAGGGAAGAATCTGAAAGATAAAGAGAAAAAATAAAAACGTTGTAATAAATACGGGAGGACAAGAAAATGTACGTATTGATGATTTGTTTCATTGCAGTCGTACTGATAATCGGCATTTTTTGCGTCGTCGTCGTTGCGAGAGATATCGTTAACGAAGAACGCGCAAAGAAAAATGCGAGCGAAGCCGCCACGGCAACGCCCGTAGTCGTATACCAGCCCGCGCCTGCGCCGCAACAGACGGAAGAACCCGAGGTTGAAGAACCGAAGGAAGAACCCGCCAAAGAAGAACCCGCAACCGAAGAAACGGCTGTTACGGAAGAAGTTGCCGAAGAGGCGGAAGACGACGGCGTCGTCAATTTCGCGACCGGCACGAAGACTCTCGACGAGAAGTATCTCGAACTTACCCCCGAGTTCAAGGGGTATTACGACGAGATCGTCCGTTTCGCCAACACGGTAGAGGGCAGCAAGCGTTATAAGAACGCGAACTACGAGGAGTACAAAGTAGGTAAAAACCGTTTGGTAAGACTTAAAATCAAACGCGAAACCGTCATTTGCGAACTCGTAATTCCTAACCTTGCGTTCAAGAACTACGTAAGCGAAAACAAGGTGGAAGTCAAGCAAGCCCCCGCGACGATAAAAGTCGTAGACGATGCGACGCTTTCCGCCGTTAAAGACAGTATGCAGATAGCGATAAACGCGATCGAAGAAGAACGCGCTTATAAGAAAGAACAGGCAAAACTTCGCCGCAGGCAGAAAAGAGCCGCGGAGTCGACCGAAGAGAAGTAAAAAACAAGAAAGGAGGAACTTAACGTGAAAAAGTTAAGAGCATTGCTTTCGGCGGCGTTAATGATAATGCTTTCGGTGTCGATTGCGGTTGCGGGAACGTACGCGTTGTTTTCAGACAGCGTAGAAGTTACTAACCACTTGCAGGCAGGTACGCTCGAACTCGGACTTACGCGTGCTAAACTCGTTAAATCCGTTCCGGACGCTACTACCGGTATGCCGACGAAAACCGAAGACGCCACAGCCAGAGATTTTTCCGCTGCGACGAGTGAAAACGTTTTCGGTATAGGCGACGAAAAAATCGCGCCGGGTTCGTGGTACGAAGTCGAAATGCACGTTATCAACAAAGGCACAGTTGCGTTCAATTATCGGGTTGCGATAGAACTCGACTCCGCTACTACCGCCGAAAATCTCGCGTTTGCCGAACAATTGACGGTTTACGTAAACGGCGCGGCAGAAGGTACGAAGTTATCGGATTGTAAAATCGAAAACGGCAAAATAATAGTTTCCGACAAGTTGGTTCAAAAGAACGCCACGGAAGAAAAGTTTACAGTTAAAATCGTGTTTAACTCTCTTGCGGGCAACGCCACGCAGGGCAAAGAAGTTACGTTCGACCTTATAGTCATGGCTGAACAATACGTTCCTGCCGAAACGACGGTATAATTAAGGTAAAACAATAGAAAAGAAATCTCAAAAGGAGAAAAAGGTATAATGAAAAATGCAAAAAGAAACGTAATCGTTTCGGCGATACTTACTATCGCTCTTTGCTTCAGCCTTATGATCGGCGGCACTTACGCGTGGTTCACCGATTCGGCAAAAGTAAACGTAAACACTATCGTTTCGGGCTCGTTGAAAGTCGGCCTTAATATGTGGGACGAAGAAAACGAACAATGGGTTGACGCAGACGGCAAGACGCTTTCGTTTATCCGTACCGATGCGGAAGACGAAGACAACGGTCTTTGGGCTCCCGGTTACAAGTTCAGACTTCCTAAACTTCAAGTAGTCAACAAAGGCAACTTGAAACTTAAATTCAAGTTGATGTTTAATGCCGGCTCCTCTAAATTGCTTGAGGTTTTGGCTTTCAGCGTTGCCGTTGACGGAAGTACCCCTGTTGAAGTTGATGTAAATTCTTCGATTTTGGAAGATGAAGAACTGGCGAAGGGTGCAACGAGAGAAGTCGAATTGTTCGGTGAGTTCCTTGATGCCGCAGGTAACGTTTATCAAAATCTTCGAGTTTCCAGTTTGTCGGTAACGTTAGTCGCAACGCAGGTTAATGCAACCGACTATCCCATGTACATTAAAGGAAATAAGAGTTATTCGTCCGGTGTACGTACAATAGATAGAGAATTTGCTCCGAACGGTATTATTGCAAACGGGGCATACGGCGCGATTCAAGCCTTCGGCAAGGCGAAAGTAACCATAGACACGGATATAACGGCGGTGGAAAATAAGGACGCTACCGGTAAATATTTTGCTATGGCTGTGTGGGCAGACGGTAGCGCGAAGGTTACGATAAACGGCGGTAATTTCACTCAACAAATCACCGGCAGCGACAAACAGTACGATATGATTTATGCTTCCGGTGGAGCCAAGATCGAAATTTACGGCGGAACTTTTAAGTGTAAAACTCCCAAGTGGACTCTTAACTGTGAAGACAACAGTGGTTCTACTATAACCGTTTACGGCGGTTCTTTCTACGGCTTCGATCCGAGCAACGCCAAGACCGGCGATGGTGAAATAATTGTTGCCGAGGGCTATAAAGTCGTTAAAGACGGTCAATGGTATAACGTTGTTCCTGCATAACAGCCAAATATAATTAAATGGGCAAACGTATTCCCTATCGGGGTCATCCCGATAGGGAAGGCAATGTAGACTCCCCAAAAGGGGAAGCCTAAAACAAACAATATATTTTAATTTTTTTTGAAGAGGGCGCCTCTTTCTTCGGCTTGCGCCGAAGAAATGCTCCTTAATAGAAAAAGGAGAATAAATAATGAAAAATGCAAAAAGAAGCGTAATTATTACGGCTATACTCGCAATAATAATGTGCGCAAGTCTTGCTGCGGGCGCGACGTTCGCGTTGTTCACTTCAAGCAGCAGCGTAAATATCGCCGTTACTTCGGGTAACGTCGAAGTTACGGCTTCCGTCGTCGATATTCAGAAGTCTTACGTAGACGAACACGGCGAAACGGTAAACGGTAAACTCTTCAGCGGCGACGCTACGTTTGACGAAGGTGCCCATACCGTTACGCTCAGTAACGTTTTGCCGAAGGATACGGTAAAATTCAAGGTTGAAGTAGTAAACCGCAGTAACGTAGCCATAAAGTATCGTATGGTTATGTCTTTGGTTGAAGATAACGGGTTGTTTTCTTCGCTCGATATTACTTTGAACGACAAAAAATTCTACGGTTATACTTCCGGCACGAAGTACGCTCTTCTCGAAGCGGGACAGCCGATAGCCGCTATTCCCGTAGTCATCAGTCTTCCCAAAGAGGCTACGTGCAACGGTTCTGCTTGTAAATTGACTTATAAAGTAGAAGCGGTACAAGGCAACGCTTCGGTAGAAGATTTCCCCGAAGTGCCGGAAAACACGCTTGCGGTCAATACTACCGAAGACGTGAGAGTGCTTGAAAAGGCTATTTCCGGTGAAAACGCCGTTCTCGACAAAGACGTAGTTATCACCAAGGCTCCCGACACCGTAGAAAGCAGATTGTCGATAAAAGAGCCTACGACGCTCAATCTTAACGCAACGATAAAGACCCCCAAAGATATGGGGAACAATGATTATAACTTCACTGCGCTTATCGTTGACGCCGATACGACCATCAACGCCGACGACAACGGCGGTATCAAGACCGGTGAAAACGGCGGTTACGGCATAAACGTTCGTAACGGCGCGAAACTTACGATAAACGGCGGTAATTATTACGGCGGCGGCACTGCCGTACAGGTACAAAAGGGCGAACTTACGATAAACGGCGGAATCTTTGCCGTTGAGCCTTACGACAACCCTAATTACGGTTATAACTTCCTGCTTAACTGCATCGATGCCGCATATAAGAACGGCACCGCGAAGATTATCGTTAAAGGCGGAATTTTCAAAAACTTCAACCCTGCCGACAATGGAGCGGAAGGCGAACACACCAACTTCGTAGCCGCCGGTTACACCGTTGTTTCTAGGGAAGACGATGATAGTGGAGATACGTTATATATAGTCCTTCCCGTTTCGGACGTGCTTAATTTTATAAGCCAAGGTGAAGAAGTCGTTTTAACGGGCGACCTTACTATTTCCGCAGATCTTGCAACATCGAAAGAAATTAAAGTCAACGGAAGTAAAGCGACTATTAACGCGAACGGCAAAACCGTTGCAAACACCGTCGACATCTGGAACGAAGGCACCGGAGCATGGTCGCTCGTTTCGGCGCAAGGCGGAGCCGCGCTCACGGTGAAGGGTAACGGAACTTTCAAGGCTAAAGAAAACGACTGCTTTGCGGTTGACGTACAGGACGGTTCGGAACTCGTAATCGAAGACGGTACGTTTATCGGTAACGTTCACGCCGTTTACGTATATGAAGGAACGGCTTACATAAAAGGCGGTTTCTATTCGGTACAGCAGAAATATTCCGACGCAAGCAAGGCAGACGAATTCGTGCTTAACTGCTACGACGCTAACCGTGCAAACGGTACGGCGAAGATAATCGTAACGGGCGGAACGTTCGTAAACTTCAACCCCGCTAATTGTCAGGCGGAAGGCGCGCACACTAACTTCGTTAAAGAGGGTTATAAAGTTCTTGCAACGAAGCAAATGAACGGCGACGTATGGTACACCGTAGTTGAAGAAGGCGCTACGAACGGATTGACTTTCAATGAAGATAAGGATATCGTTCTTAACGAAAACGTTGCGGTAGGCGCGGCAAACGGTATTGCCGTAAAAGCGACTTCGGGAACGGTTACGATCGAAGGCGGTACGTACAACGGCGGCGAAGGCGGCAACAACCAAAGCGTTCACGTTGCTAACGGCGCAACCGTTACCATTAAGGGCGGTGTTTTCACCGTTGGTAGCGACGCTTCTGGCACAGGAAATTCCGTAGTCGAGAGCAACGGCGGCAACGTCGTAATCGAAGGCGGTTTCTTCTATACTCCGTATAGTTGGAACGGTTTCTATTACGTTCTCAATCAGCAGAACAACAACCCCGGAACGATTACCGTTAAAGGCGGAACGTTCGTAAACTACGATCCGTCCAAGGGCGATGATCATCTCGTCGGCAACTTCGTAGCCGAAGGCTATAAAGTCGTCAGCGAAACCAAAGATAACGGTGAAGTCTGGTATACGGTTGTAAAGGCGTAATTATTAAACTAATCTTAAAATAATTTTTATTATTTTTGACGTTTGCTGCGGGGGAAGAGAAATTTCTCTTCCCCCGCAGTTTTTTGTCCGGCATATAAGCCACTCTGCCCATTATTGCAGGGTAAACGTCCCCGCTGAAACGGGGAAAATGTCGCGAAGCGACAAAAGGGGGGCGACCCTGCCTAAGGTT
>ERZ780178.909-NODE-909-length-20453-cov-5.334003_pt1 | contig 20453 bp, 30 predicted proteins | sample MGYA00511018_ERZ780178 | MGnify/ENA primary metagenome ERZ780178 (study PRJEB29588, sample SAMEA2151439) | human gut metagenome | biome: human gut; feature: human-associated habitat; material: faeces | place: Denmark | collected 2008/2010 ...
CATGAGCGGTATAACGAGACCCTGAGCTACATCTCGATGCTGGAGCAGGCCGGCAAGGATTATGTCATCCGCCCGCCCATCCCGCTGGAGATCGGTGCCATGGAGCGTGACCCCGACCAGCTGCGCCGCGTCTATGAGACCGGCCGGGCCGTGGCACAGATCCAGGTGGATAAGATCCGGACCTTCTTTGAAACTGCAAAGGCAGAAGCCGAGGAATAATCACTGTGCTTTACTGGGGCAAATCAAAACAGGAGGCACTGATTTATGAACACTCTGGATGCCATTCTCACCCGGCGCAGCTGCCGGAAATTCACCGACAAGCCCATCAAAAGCGAAACACTGCACCAGCTGCTGGAAGCGGCCATGAGCGGCCCCAGCTGCGTCAATGCACGGGACTGGTCTTTCGTGGTGGTGACCGACCCGGAAAAGCTGGCACAGATGGCCGATGCCAATGGCCGCCCTGCCGAGCCGCTGCGGAAAGCTGCCGCCGGTATCCTCGTCTGCGGCGACCTTGACCGTGCGTTCCGCTTTGCAAAGGACTACTGGGTCATTGACGGAGCCATTGCCGCCCAGAACATCTGCCTTGCTGCACAGGAGCTGGGGCTTGGCGCTGTCTGGCTGGGCACCTGGCCCCAGATGGACCGGGTGGAGGCCCAGCAAAAGCTCTTCGGTCTGCCGGAGACCATTGTGCCCCACTCCATCATCGCCCTTGGCTACCCGGAAGCAGACCTAACTGCCCCGCGTGAGAGCCGCTATGAGGACGACCGGGTGCATTTTAACCGGTGGTAAATCTCCCAGACGAAACCACGAGCATTCCTGCTTGATACTTTACCATATTGCTCCTCTTTCATCCAAGTGGAACAGACTGTGCAAAACAGACTTTCCAGCGCGTTTTCGTTCTTTTCTATTATAACATAAATCAGGGGTGTTTACCATCCCCCGAAACACCTATATTTTCAAGGTTGTTCAATATATAATGCTATGCAAAACCTCGAAAATACGGGGTAATTAGTAACAAATAAGTAACACAAAAATTAGCCCATCAGGGCGTTTACTGCTGCCTGAACTGCGCTGTAATCATACCCCGCCGCAATCAGCTTTTTCTTGCGTTCCTCACCGTTGTCCCACTTCCCGGCAACCACTTCACGGGCGATTTCCTGAACGGATTTCTTCACCGTGACCGCCGTTCCCTGTTCCGTGGTAATGAAGGTATCAAACCCGGCTGCTTTCAGCTTTGCCGCCATAGCAACCGCATTTTCCTTCTTACTGTATGCACCAACCTGAATTTTGTAATAGCCGCCCGCCTGAACCATGTAGGTATCAAAGCCCGCCGCCTTTACCTTTTCAAGCTGTGCATCAGCGTTTGCTTTCTTTGTATATGCCCCGGTCTGCACACGGTACAGAGTGCCGGAAGGATTGGAAGCCGTACCGCCTAACTTTGCCGTTACCTTTGCGGCAAGATCGCCCAAACGGTTATACAGCCAATCGCCCGGACAACTCTTGTTTGCAAACCATCTATGCACGGTGATAATCATTTCATCCGCTGCCGGGTTGTATGCAAGGGTTTTTTCCTTATCGGCAAACCAAAGCAGTTTAGTTTTCCCGTAACGCTTGCAAATATCAGTGCAAAGGTCAATCAGGCTTGCATATACCGCATCCGTCATTGCATACGGTTCAGTTTTATCAGAAGCGCATTCAATCGTGATTGCCCGCTGATCGTTGGCATTGCTGGAAGAACACCAAGAACGGTTTCCTTCATCCACACAAAGAGAAATTCGCCCATCTGTACCGATACCGTAGTTACAACTTGCTTGTCTGTTCGTGCTTGTGAAGCAACCGCAAATGCTTTCACAAGAAAGCTGACCTACAACACAATGGGGTGTGATACGGTCAACGGAATGTGTACGCTTCCCGGAATGGTTCGGGCTAAGTTTCGTGTACGAAATCAAACTTGAATTACTCATTTTCTTTATCCTCACTTTCTGCCTTTTTCTTCAAAACTTCAATCGCCTTGACAATAACGGACGGGATAGGCACACCCATAAGCCCCGCATTTTCAACAATGCTGATTGTTTCGTTCGCAATGAAAGCGATAACCACCGCATCACGAATGAAATTGGAACCCATTACCAAATCAAGGCGGCAACCAACGAGTACAATCAGAAGGGTAACGCCCTTTCTGCAAAGCCCCTTCCACCCGGCAAGGCTTTCAAGACTGCCGTTTTCTGTCTTGTTGGAATTATGGAACACCCCGGCAACGATAAGCCCGGTGAAGTAGTCGATACCCATAAAAATCACAAGGGTAATCAGGGCGGCATCCCACCCGCCAAAAAGGGAAGCAATGAAGCCACCCACAACGCCAATTCCAGCGCAAAAACCTTCTTTCATTTTCGGATTCTTCCTTTCTGTGTGAACTGAACAAGAAAACCGCTATACAGGGCTTCATATACGCCCCATATAGCGGTTTTTACCTTGTCCGTGATAGTTTCCTTGCCCTCGACTTATTCAGCCAGTTCAGGGCAATCAAGGTCAATCAGCACTTCCTTCACTTTATCCTGAATTTTGACAGGAACATCAGCGAAAGTTTTCTTGCCCTTGATAATCAGGGTTGCATAGATAACAGCCATTTCTTCAATCTCCTTTCTGAAAAGTATTTTTATGATAAGATTGAAAATCAATCTGTATCACCGTCCAAAATCTTCTGAACAGCTTCTTTCAGCTTGTCAGGAACATCTTCAAGGGTTTTCAGCCCCTTCTTGATAAGTGCTGCATAAATAGCCGCCATACTGATTCACCGCCTTTCCTTACGCCATCATTTCATAAACTTCCGTCAAGGCAATCTGTGTCTGCGTAATCTGTTCAGACAGTTCCGCATTTTCCTTTGCCTGTTTCAAAATGAATTCGTTCTTGTCATACTGAACCATGCTGAACTCATAGCCCACGAATTCATTTTCTTTACCCACATTTTCGGAAACTTCCTGAATGTCGGTGTGCTGCCAAACGCTGAATTCATCAATCACAATTTCATCAGGTTTGACGGTGCTTCTAACCTTTCCATAATCAATCATGCTTACGCCACCTTTCTTTTTACTACTTCCCGATAATATCTATCGGTGTCCGACTGGATAGGTTCTATGTATTTCTTCTGCAAACGGTAACTATCGCAATGCTTCAACCAACCTTTATAGGAATTCACGCTGCACCATTCGGAATAGTTCATCATCTGTCCGTTTGCGGTTTTCTTTCGGATTTTAACCATTTTCGCCTTGAAGTTCTTGCAACTACTCTTGCGAAGAAGGGTGTAATTCAAAAATGTTCGATAACCCACAAAGTCAACGCCCCGCACATAAGACGGAAAGATTTGCCAATTTCCTTTTATAGTCAACCGTAATTCCGACTTGAAATACAAAGCAATTTCCTTCTGCAACTTGTGAAGTTCTTCTTTACTGCTTCCGAAAATTACAACATCATCCATGTATCGGAATGTGTGCTTCACCCGCTTTTCTTCCTTCAACCAGTGATCGAACGAAGAAAGATAGAAATTTCCGCAATATTGGGAAAGGTAATTTCCGATTGGTATTCCCGTTTCCGGGTCAACATCTTCATCCAGTAGCCAAATATTACGCAAGTCCTCAATGTTTGCGGTGCAAATGCTGTCTATGATTTCATCCAACAACCAAAGCAATTCAGCATCTTTGAACAATCTTCTGAACTTTGCCTTCAAAATATCGTGATTTATGGACGGGTAATAATGCCTTACATCAAGTTTCAAACAATATTGGCAATTCGGAACATCCTTCCACATTGCTTCTTGAACATCGTGCAACGCTTTGTGAATTCCCCTTTTCGGTAATGCTGAATAGGTGTTCTTTGTCATGTGCCGCATCAAATACGGTTCAATCACTTGCAGAATAGCCCATTGGCAAATACGATCCGGGAAATATGGAAGTTTGAAAATTTCTCGTTCCTTGCCGTTTTCCTTCTTGATGAATTTTTCATAATTGGAAGTGTGGTAAGTGTGATTGATAAGCATTTCTTGAAGCTGTTTCAAGTACACTTCAATATTTGCATCAACTTCTTTTACTTCTTCATACCAGCCTTTTCCCTTCCGTGCGTTCTTGTGTGCTTTTCGTAGGTTATCCATAGAATGAATTTGTTCGTATAGATTACCGTAACGCTTCATTGCTGAATGTCCCTTTTGTATGCACATTAAGCCGAACTTTCAACTTTTGAAAATAAACTTTCAAATTTACTAATACAGCCCAATTTTATTTTTAACTTCCCCTTGCGGGGGCTGTCTGTTTCGCCAAGCGGCGGGGTAATTCAGGAATACAGAGAATCTATTTGAACAGGTGGGGATTTTGGATTTTCCCCGCCTGTTTCGTGCATTTACTAACTGCCTGCTGATATTCCGATTACGATTAGAAGTAGCATTATTCAGATTCCAATAGAAAGTACCTGCATTAGCACTGTTATTCCATTTACTGCCTAATTTAGTAACCTTTTTCATGGTTTCTATTTTTGCTCTTGTGTTTAATCGGGTTTGTAAACAACAATACTCCCTGAACTACCCAATATATTTCAGTGCTTACGCTGCCTTTTTGGAAGGTACATACACCAACCGCCCGCCGATCGTCCGAGCACGATCAGAAGCAGCATCACTCAGAACCCAACAGAAAGCACCCGCATCAGCACCGTAACTCCATAAACCGCCCAATCTAGCAACCCGCCAGCCGGGATTTCCGTTCCAATAGTAATCACCAACAGGAAGGCTGCTGTTGCCGTTCTTTTCGGCGGGAATGAACAGCCAATCAAATTCATCCGACCAACCGAAAGCGGAAACATAACCGCCACCGTAGCACGGGCGAATTCCAGTGTTCTTATAAGGGCTTGCGGAAGAATCATCAGCAAAGCCATGATCCGCAACGAACAGCGTTCCAAAATCACCTTCTGCGAAAGTGGAAGGGTTCTGTTCGTTCATGCCGTCAACCCACCACCAAATGTTTCCCCAAAAGTTTTCTTCACCTCGATAGGAAACAATCTGAATAGCGTGTGTTGATGTATTTGGGCTTATCGAAGCCCTGCAGCTGCCAGCATCCGGGCACAGAGATTGCTTTGGGCTTTGGCAACGCCCCAAGCTGTTCCGGGGTCTGTGTATCGGCATCAGCACGAGGAATCAGCGCAAAATCCCAGACTCCATTCAGACAGTGTTCTTTCGTTCGGGGAAATCGGTCAAACCGATAGGGCATTCTTCCGACTGCGTGCGTCCAGACATCCATAGTAGTTCTCCTTCCTGTAGGGCCTTCCGGGGCCATTTCATCCCGGCATTCGGGCATGTTGCTTACGGTAATCGCTGGGTGTGACTCCTTCAATGGATTTGAACAATTTGGTGAAATGCGAAAAGCTGGAATATCCCAGTGCGACAGCCAGATCGCCCACGGGCATATCGGTGCCCGCCAACAACTGTCTTGCTAGATTGATGCGTTTATTCTGGATATAGTCGTTCAAACTCTGGCCGGTCTTGCGCTTGAATAGCCGGGCTGTGTAGTCCGGATTCAGGTAGACGGCCGCTGCAATATTTTCTCGCGTCAATTCTTGATGAATATTCAGTTCGATGTATTCCTTGATTCGGCGGATTACCTGTTCCTCGCCGGGCGAGTGCCGCAGCAGTCTTTCGGTCCGAGCAAGGTTGCCCTGCACCCACGAAAGAAACTGCGGCAGCGATTCAAACACCGGTTTCGCTTCCACAAGTTCTGTTGCCTCCGGGCAGCCTCGCTCTTGTAGCGTGCAGTGGAGCGCTTGTATCAAGGTCTGTGCAATCCACTGCATCCGTTCCTGTGCTGCCTTGAGGGACAGCCGGTTGAGTTCGGTGGTAATCTCTGCCTGCACAGTCTGAGCATCTTCCTGCAAAAGCAGGGTCTTCCAATGTCGGATCCGGGCCTCCTCCGGGCTCTGCAACTCTTTGTGAAGGCTCGTTTCCCACTGTTCCAGCGCATCCGCAGTGGAACAAAGTCCCAGAATGCTGCTGGACACGGCAGGCGAGACCTTTACTGACTGCTTCAGCATCGTCTTGCAGGCCAGACCCAATTCTTCCCCGAAATGCGCAGCCGCAGCAGGTTCCATTCCAGCGCTGATGAGCAGAAAACTCTGTCCACTTCGGCGCTGCAAAGAGGTCCAGCCGGTACCGGTTTTATCCCAAAGCTCCTTGGCAATATTGCACACGCCGTATCCGAGCAGCTCCTGCTCGCTCTGCGGCAATGCAGCAGGCATCTGCACCAATACCCGTACCACCTGCAGCGGCGCACTGACATCCAGCTCCAGATCATACTTCTGTGCACAGTTGAAAAGAGATTCCGCCGTGGATAGGATGTTTTTTTCTAAAACGTCCTGCAAATACTGGTCTCGGCGCAGACTGCGCCCGTTTTCATAGGCGCGGCGGGTCCCGCGCATACTTTCCTGCGTCTTCCAAAGGTTGAGCGCATGTCGGATGGATGCTGTAAGCTCTGCCGGTGCAATTGGCTTGAGCACATACTCCACACACCCCAGCTCCATCGCTTTCTGCGCCATGGGAAAGGATTCGTGGCAGGTCAGGATCACGGCCTCGGTATCGGGACAGGAGGTCTTCATCCATTCCAGCAGCTCAATGCCGGACATCCGGGGCATTTCCAGATCACAAACCAGAACCTGTACCGGTTCCTGGCGAAGGATCTTCTGCGCTTCCACGCCGTTTGCGGCATCCAGCACCCGGTCCACATCAAGATTTTTCCAGTTGATCGAGCGTCGGATGGCTTGGATTGCAAGCGCCTCATCATCTACAATCAGAACGGTCGTCACAGTGTTTCCTCCTTTTCCGGCAGTTCTGTGCCGTAGTTCAGCGGCAGAATCACGCTCACATGTGTGCCGCCGTCAGGCCGATTTTCCAAGTGAACTTCCGCTTTGCCTGCATATAGCAGTTCCAGCCGCTGTCGGACATTAGCGATTCCGATGTGGACCCGCCCATCAAAAAACGGTTGCGCCTTTTGCTGCAGAACCTGCAGCACCTCATCCGAAAAGCCAGGGCCATTGTCCAGCACTTCCAGCCATAAGTAGGTTTCCCCCTCCCGGTTCTGCATCGAGGCGCGGATGTCGATTTTGGCTTCCCTGCTCATATTGCGCGCATATTTCACCGCATTCTCTGCAAAGGACTTGATGACCGAAGGAGGGATGCGTGCCTGCCGCAGAAAGGCCGGGACGGAGATAGTGTAGGAAAAGGCATCGCCGAATCGGAGTTTCTGGATGGAGAGAAAGTCATCTGTGAAGCGAAGCTCCTCTTCCAGCAGAACAAAATCATTTTCTACCTGTGCCATAAACCGGAAATATCGGTTCAGGTAAGTGGTCAGAGCCAACACCTGCTCAAAATCGCCGGTAAGGGAGGCATTGTAAACCGCATTAAAGCAGTTGCCCAGAAAATGCGGGTTGATCTGCATCTGTAGATTTCGCAGCTGGCTCATCTGCTTTTCCCGTAAGATCTGTGTCTGACGCTCCTGCAGCTCAGAGATCTCCTCCAGCGTGAGGTTGAAGGTCGTACCAATGGTGGAAAACTCTTGCAGCATTCCGCTTGTATCCACCCGGACGCTCAAATCTCCCTGTCCGGCTTGGTGCATGATCTGTGAAATCCGATCAATGGGTTCCACAATTTGCAATCGGGCAAAACGGTACAGCAGAAAGAGTGCAGCCAGCAGCAAGAGCGGAATCACCATCATCAACAAGCTGAGCCAGACGATGCCATTTGTAAGACCGGTGCGCACCAGCCTGACCCGGAGTTCAAAGCCGGTGCGCCCGATTTTAGCCGAAAAGCAGTTTTCCGAGCCGGCCTCCACTCCTGCAATCCGTTTGTTGTTCAGGTAGAGGCTGGTCTCCGCATACTGGCTGCTATCCTCTGCAAAAGGAACCGTCATCAGTTTCACTGGATCCAGCAAAAAGCCGAAGTAGGCATCGTTCATCTGATAGCTGTACAGAAGATACTGAGCGGCCTCATCTGTGTAATACTGCCATGTGCCGGTGGGGTAGTCGTCCAGATCTTGGCAGATCGTCTCAATAGCATATGATTGACGTTATTAAACTGCTGCAGGATTCTTTGAATAAAATACCCGATTGCTTCCCGCGCAGCAGTTGTCTGATTCAACGCATGACGAACCGCAGATGAGTTTACATTTGTCATCACGAATCACCCTTTACATTGGCAACAACTCGCTACAGAAAGTTTCGACCTGCTCTGGTGCAGGGCTGACATACGGTTTGAACTGGAACGTATCAGTAGCACCATTTCATCAACGACCTTGCGCTTGATGCCCTTGTTTCGTGCGATAAAAGCACCGTAGAACAGGGCACGAGAATTGGACAGCAGATTGGTCATCTGGGTGTACTGGCCAATCTGAAAACCTGCACGCTCGGTAGCTTCCACGCTGTCACGGGTGAAGGTCAGCTCATAAGTGTTCTTGCCATCGGGGGAATGAAAGTTGATAACCTTAGCAGCCATAATAAATGCTCTCCTTTATAAATAGGGGCAGAACCAAATCCGTTGTTCAGTTCTGCCCAATTTGGTTGATTCGATTTTTGCGGTTTAGCCGCCAGTGACAGTCAGGGTCTCGCTGAACTCAGGCTTCTTGGTGAAGATGCAGTTGATGGTCATTTCCACAACCTCGTCCACGCCAAAGCCAGACAAGCCAACCTGATGCATACCCTGCCAAGTGAAGCCGGAGCCGTCCTGCATCTTCAGGGCGTAGTACTTCACGGCGTTGCTCTCGGAAGTCTCATCGTAACCAGCCGCCTTAACCTTCGTATAGTCAGCCTTGTTGTAGTTTGCGGTGAAAGACTTGGTGTCGCTCTGGATGATGCCAAAGATGTTGACCTGCATGGGGTCAGACAAGGTGGTGGCATCCAGAAGGTTGGGCTCGGAGATCAGGTCGGGCACATCCTTGATGTCGCACAGCTTCGTCAGAGCGGTTGCGCTGTCGCCACAATACAGGGTGGTATTCAGACCGGAGATAGCAGTACTCATAGAATGTTTACCTCCTTAGTTTCGGTAAATCATTCCGTCCTCTCCGATTGTTGCCCCATAGCTGCAATCAATCCGGTAGACGGAATTGTTATACAGCCCATTCAACGGGGCAAACGATTTGCGATAAAATTTAAGTGGTTCAAGAACAGAATCCACGATTCCAACGATGGAACGTGCCTCTGCAATGCGCCCGGTATTCTTGTTAGAATAGACACGCACACGTAAGGAAACGGTAGCGTACTTGCTATGACCAGCAGAATCAATGTGTACAGGAAGGTTGCTGTTTTCCTCTATCTGCACGCACGGAAACTTCTTGACGTTGCTGTCGTTGATTTCGCCAGTGACGAAAATGCCAGGGACTTGCTTTCGCAGTTCCTTAGCAACAGCCGTGAAGATAGAATTGAAGTAATCGATCAACTATTCCAAACCTCCCTCCACGTTGCTTCGACTTGAGAAGCCATTTCCTCAACAGCCCCCCACATAGCCATAGCTGCATCGTTGCCGCTGGTGTAATTCAACTGACCTTTGCCGTCTACTTCCTTGACAGGCGTACCAGCATTGCCAGATTCGCCGTAGTAGTACCAGCGTTTGTGCTTGCCATTTTCCTTGCCGTATGTGCCGTGCTCGCCAATGTTATCAGGCAAAGGGAGCGGGCCGACTGTTCCGGCAGCGCCCCAGCCCTGATGTGTAACACCTGTGCCGAACTCAATGTGAGCAACCGCCTGCCCCTCCGCTAGGATGGTGCAAGAAGCGCCGTTTTGGATAACTTCGCACTTAACATCGTTTTTGCCAGCGTATTGGGCATTGGCAAAACGGATTGTTGCAACAGCAAGACCTTTATCGGCAAGCGCCTTTGCGAATAACTGCGCCTTTTGGTTCAGGGTGGTCTTGTATTTGCGAATATCTTCCTCAGCCTGTTTAAGTCCGGCATCGCTCAGCCTCACTTTAATTTTCACTTGCGGCCACCTCTTTCAGCGCATACAGCGTATCCGTGATATGCTCTGCGACCTTGACCACAGTGTAATTGAACGGCTTTGAAACGTCCGTCTGAAACCAGACGTGTGTGCCTTCATAAAGCGGTGTGTTGCGCTTTTTGCTGGACGAACTGACAACGTAGCTGTAATCCGTGAACGCTCCAAAAGGGTTTGCTTCCGCAGCTCCGTTAGGCGGGCTAACGTTTAGCATCAGTTTTGCGGGTTCGCTCCACGATTCGTATGCTGATTCGCCAGTCTCGTTGCCCCACTCGTCCACAACAGGCGTTTTCTCGCCGACCGGGTTTGAATACCACAGCGGGCGTTTGTCCAGCGGGCTTCCATTGAACATCAGCCGATAACACCTACTCTCGGAACTACTTCATTCAGCAGGGACTGCGCCACATCGGAGCTTTCCCACACACGAGTAATGCCATTGTTGGTATAGCTCGTTTGTCCGTTTGCGCCGATGTGGTTGTACAGTTCCGCTGCAATGCGTATCTGCAACGACTGATACTGCGAGGGTAGCTCGTCTGGTCTGTTACCAAAGGGGTAGCCCTGCGCAAATATCTTGTCTTTGGCAAAATCAAGCAGCAGGTCGAAGAGTGGGTAGTCCTCGTCCGTGATTTCACGGTCAAGTGCAGGGGCAATGTACTGTCCCAGCTTTACTGCCGCTTCGGAATACTGGTCTCCCATGCTGCTTTCCTCCTTTCGCCTTAGTAAGCCTTGATGCAGTACACAGCGTCCATGCGCTCAAAGGACGGCAGGACGATTTCGGAAGCAATAATGTCGGTGCTGACAGGATGGGCTTCCTGCTTCGTAGTAATGGCAACGCCGGTGTTCACAACGGAGACCTGTGCGTTGGAAATGCCAGCCATCAGGTCAACCTCTTCCGGGGTCGCAACGTAGTACATATTGCCCAGAGAACCAGAAGGAGCCAGCACAACATAGCCATCAGGCAGATACTTCTCCGCAGCTGCGGTTTCTTCCGGCTTGAACATCTTGTCGTACAGATGGATGCGGATGCCGGATGCGTTTTCGACAACAGAACGTGCCTCGGAATCGATAAGAACGGCGGTGGTGGTTTTCATAACCGTCAGGAAACGGTTTTTGACCTCGTCCGCAGCAATCATCTTGTGGAAGGTGTTCGTATTCATGTAGGCTTCGGCAATGACTTCGCCAGTGTTCGCAAGAACAGTGTTTGCGGCAGTAGTCATCGTGGCGATGGGGGTTGCAGTGGTAGGAGCATCCCACTTCTCCTTGGTAGTCAGAGCCTTGTAATTGGACTGCTGCCAAGTGCCATCCGGGTCATAATCATAGACGTAGCTCACGCCGTTAGATTCGATAGAAATACCGGGCTTGCCAGTCTTGGGAGCCAAAAGCTGCCATACCATGCGCTCAGGAACGATGCGAGCACCAGTGATAAGCTGTGCAGTATCGTCGTAGACACGATTGATAACATCTGCCGCGAACTCCTGATTGGTAGCCAAAACAGAAATGATCTTGCGACGGTCGCTCTCGTCGATATGCACACCCTCACGGAAGAAGGGCATATTCGTCTCCGTCACCTGAATACCTTTACGGGTACGGAACGTAGCCTTAGTGTCAAATACGCTAGGCTTCAGCGAAACGCCAACGCCCTTGTGACCACGCAGCCACTTCAGTTCCATGCTGACCTTTTTGCGAGCAGGGAACAGGGCATCAGAAGCATAGGGCTGCGCATTGGTCGGGTCATTCGTCCAGTAGGCGGCAATCGCAGCAGGGGAGAAGATTTCATTCAGATTCAGTGCCATAATTTAGTCCTCCTTACTCGCTCTTTGCGCCAACATCGGTACGGCAGAAAACGGCGGGAACAGCCTTTTTCAGAGCGGCAATATCGTTTGCAGAATAGGTAAAGCCAGACAGCTTTGCCTTGTCCACATCAATAACGCCCTGAATCAGCAGTGCGCCATTGGGGTTGACGGCAGGGTCAACGGTGTGCAGCAGAATGCCAATGGCATCGGTAGCTGCATCAGCAGCACTGGTGCCAGTAGTGGCAGCAGCTTTCAGGCCAGTCTTTGCCATAGGATAGCCAGCCGGAACAGCGTCGGTCTCCTTGACGGTAAAGGGAATGGCAACGTAGGTATCAGCAGCCAGAATAGTGCTTTCAGGAGCCGATACCGGAGTAGTGGTATACTTCATGTTTTCCTCCTTAATGGAAAGCGGTCATTGCGTCACTCGATGCCTTATTTGCGTCTGCGCGCTCCTTCGCAAAGCGTTTAGCAAAGGAAACACCTGCGCTATCTGCGCCGTCACCATTGCCATCCGCACCCGGAGGTGTGGGCATATCCTTCAGCAGAGAAGCCTTGTATGCGGTGTCGTGGGCAGTCATAAACTCCGACTGGAACTTAAACACCTTGTCCATGTCACCATCAGCCAGTGCAGATGCAGCCTTGTTGGCAAGTTCAGCATCATAGCCCTGTGCAACGAACTTCTCACGGTAAGATGCAAGGGTCTTTTCCTTGACGAGGTTCTCTTTGTCGGCAGTCAGGGCTTCAATCTGCTTCTGCATCTCTGCCAGCTTGTCAGCCTGTTCCTGTGCGGCATTCTCGTCATCGGTACGCTTTGCCTTGAGCTGCTTCTTATACTCAGCAGCTTCGCCATTGGCTTTCGTCACGGCGTTGCGCAGCTTCTCAACCTCTGCGCTAGGGTCTGCAACCTTTTCAAGCGCAGAAATGATTTCATCGGCGGTCATGCCCTCTTTGTAGGCATCACCAAGCAACACATTGAGTTTCATTTCGTTAATTTCCTCCTGCGTTTTTTATCGTTGCTTCCCTGCAACGCTGCGAAATTTGTATCCCGGCTTCCCTGCCGGAATATATCAGCCCGCTTGTGCGGATTGATTTCGATTGAATTTGGCAAAAACATTGAACTCATTTCGTACTCATTAACGAAAACAGGGTATTTCTGTTAATGAGTTCAACTTTTCAAGCCCAAAAAGTTCAATTCGTTCCGATTTTGTTGACGTTAACAAAATCGTCAGACCGTTCTGTGTTCCCGACATTTGCGTCGGTAGCATCCTGTTTGGGCTGTTCCTGTGGCTTCGGTGCTTTCCCGTCCTCGCCCAGCTTGCCAGCGGCAATCAGGAAGGGCTTGCTCATTTCGTAAGCAGCCTGCGGGTCAGGGAACAGACCGGGCGTAGTGAACGCCAGCTGCGGATCAATCGGCTGCTGAATCATCTGCGCAAAAATCTGAACCTTGCTCTGCTGGTTGTCGTACTGACGGCGAGGCAGTTTGATATTGATGTCACTTGCCATCAGCTTAGAACCAGCCGTATCACGCAGGATTTTCAGCATCACAGACAGGCTCTGGCGCTCAGCGTACTTGAACATATTCTCGTACTGCTGCGCCCTCGCTTCGGTGTGATTCCAGCCGTTGCGGACGATGACTGCGCCCACGTTGTCGGACGTTGCATTCTCGCTGCCGGTGGCGCTAGGCATGGCAGTCAGACTGCGGTACACGTTCAACATGGAATCAAGCAAGGTCTGGCTCTGTTGCTGGTCAAGCTCGTTTGCAATCTGCGATACAGAAGCGGGCAGACCAGAAGTGGATTTCAGGCACATTGCGCCAAGCTCTTTTACTTGGTCAAGCGCATCCTTATCCACAAGGCAGTTGGTAAACACCATGATGGACTGGATAAACTGTGCCACACCATCAAGGCGGTTGCTTTCAAGGTCGTTGATGGCATCCAGCACAGGGATAGCCGGTTCAAACAAGCCCATTCGCTCCGGGTTCAGCTTGTATTCGACCATCGGTAGCATTCCCAGAGAGTGATTCTCAGACTTTGTAACCTTGCCGTTGTCGATTTCAAAGTACTGGTTCGGCGTATACACGCAAATCAGGTCGTTTAGGTCATTCTGATAATTGCGTGGGATGTGCAGCACGTTGGCGATGGGCTTGTGCCCGATGCCGGAGTTGTAAATCACATACGCCATGTCCGGGTCGGGAACGTCCACTAGCAGGGGCGTTTCGTCCGGGTAGTTACCGTTGTACCCCTTGTCAGGAAGGACAATGCGGTATCCCTGTCCGCACTCCAACATCCACTGCCAGAGCCGCCGATCAAGCGCGTCCTTGCCCTCATACTGCAAGGCGTTGGACAGGCGGGCGATTTCCTCACCGTCACCAGTTGCCGTTTCAGACCGCACATAAGAGCAAGGAGTGCCGCTCATGTAGCCGGTGTAGAAGCCCACGCACTCGTTGGCGTGGTTCTCTACAATGCGATTGGTGATTTCAGCGTGGTACTCCTTCGTGCGATGGAGGACAGGCTGACTACCCAAGTAGTAGTTGTGCAGAAAGCGAATCTCGTTCTTGTTCAGCAGATGAATAGGCTCTGCTTTGCCCATAACCACTTTCAGCGCGTTTGCCCGATTGATTTCCGTCTCCGGCGTTTCAATCGGTCTACGTCCTGTCAGCGGTTCATTCAAAAAGCCGCCAACAACCATCTGATACTCAGCCATGCGTTCCTCCTTTCCGGCAAAATAAAAAGCGCAGCAAGACAAACCTGTTAAGGTCTATCTCACTGCGCTTACAACTGCGCTTCAAAAGCTATTCAGTTTTTAAACTTTGGTACGGAGACCCATGTATCTTTTGGAAGGTTGGAATCTCCAATTGTAATCCAATGGCAAAGAGGACACAGAAGGGAGAACTTACCTTCTACTTCGCCAAGATAACGTCCGCAATCACACGGATTACCGTTTGTGTCTTTTCGAGGACGCTTGCATCGTACTTTTGCTACCATCTGTGCTCCTTTCGTTGAATTTCTGGAAACAGGCTGTTGAGCACAGACCTGTCAGAAGCTACTGGGAAACTATTCGCACTTCCAGCCGTGCTATTTTCCGCCCCGGAAAACCTTCACAGTCTTTTTGTTTGCCGGACAGGCAATGATTCGGACTGCGATTCGGACGCGGAAGCCGGATTTGAACCAGCGACCTCTTGGTAACCAAGCGAGCTACCTGACTGCTCCACTCCGCGATAGAAACCCGGCTTAATGAATAACCGCTGCTCTTTGCAAATCCTTTGATATATGCTGTTTCTCTAATTTGACTTCAAATCCATGTTGCAGCAGCCAAGAAATTGCGGCTTCTTCATGCTTGCTAAAATCCCATTTCTTGCTTTCGAGACCTTGTAAAATAGCTTTCATGTTTTACTCCTTTCACCTATTCTGTTCAGCAATCCGATACCATGTCTGGCGGGTCACACCAAGCTGTTTGGCAGCGTCCGTGACTGTGAGAATGCGCTTCTCAACTTGCTCATGGAGAACGTCAAAGAGGTTGCGGTCATACTCGGTGGGCTTGCGGCCTTCCCTGTAATCGGGACGTTGGCTGGCGATCTTCTTGCCCTCTCTGGTGCGCTCAACAATCATGTCGCGCTCAAACTGGGCAAACACAAGGAACATACCTCTCATAGCCCTACTAGCAGGGGTGTTGTCCATTACACCAAGATTCAGCACGTTCACTCTGATTCCTTTTTCAATCCAAGAATCAATCAGTTCATACCCACCAACAAGGCTTCTGGCAACACGATCTAGCTTTGTCACAACGATTGTATCGCCGCTCTGGACTTCCGCTTCCAGCTTGTCCAGTTCCTTGCGTTCCATTTTAGTGCCGGTATATACCTCTTTGAAAATCTTGGTTGCGCCAGCAGCCTTGAGGGCTTCTTCCTGCGATTCAAGGCTGTTGCCGTCAATCGCCTGACCAGCGGAACTGACACGAGCGTAACCGTAAATCATTCGGGTTCACCGTCCTTTTCAAAGCGTGGATTTTTCCTTAAGTTCTTTTGCTTTTCGAACAAAATAATCGTTCTTGAATTCTTCCAGCCCATCATCAACCAAGTAGCAGCCGTCTTTTACAGGTTCATCACTTTTCGGCTCGATTACAACACGATAACCAAGCAACCAGCAAAATTTCACGAGAGTTTTAACCGAAAGGCCATTTCCCCTCAATCTTTCAGTCACGCAAGAAGGACGTTCCTGCCCAAGTTCGTTCGCCCACCAAGCCCAAGTCTTGTGCGGGTTTCCGGCTCTAGCGTAATCTATCAACTCTTTGACAATTTTATTGCTTTGCATACAGGCATCCTCTCTTTCTTGATGCCATTGTAACACTTTTTAATGTAACTGTCAACACTTTTTAGTGTAAGCCAAATTGGCTCTATGCTTATATAATATATAAATATACTCTAGTATGTATTTATACATACTAGAGTAGTATAAGGATGTTTACTTAGTTAATCGCAATCAGGTAGAAAATTTTCTATAATAAGGAGTAATTCTTCCAAACTTCATTTCCGTAAAACTTTGGGTCTTGACAAGCATATTTTCACGCTTTATACTTGTTCCAGCGAAAGCGAGGTGATAGGCTTGGCAAGACGAGCAGAAACCTCGGAACGTGATAAGCTGCACATGATAAGCACCCGGCTCACAGAGAGCCAGATCGCAAGCATGGAGAGCAGCGCAAAGGCATTGGGCATCTCAAAGGTTGATGTTATCCGCATGGGTATCGAGTGGGTAGCATCCTACGTTGAGAACATCAAGGCATAAAAAATAAGCTACCAGCGGAACTTTGGACGGCAACGCTGATAGCTTATCCACATCACGAAACGAGAACCTGCAACCACCAAGGGCGCAGTCTCCCTTTTCGGAATCTATTATACCAAAAAGGGCTGCTCTCCGCAAGAGTTAGGAGCAAAAAACATGAACTTCCCCACGAAAACCGAAGAATTTCTGAAAACCCTCGCACACGGCAAAGAGCCGACCAGCGAGGACAAGGAGTACGCAGAAGCGCTAGGCAAGCTGTCTGAACTGAACTATCGGGCAGGGTACGAAGCGGGGCGCAAAGAAAAGTAACATAATTTCGGCAATTCGTATGTATTATAAATTACATCGTAAAATCGTTTGAAATTATTTACTTCACAAGGAAAAGTGGTATAATATAATTACGCCGAAAGGAGGTGAACAAGTATGACGTACAACAACCCGAATGGTGCACAGTGCAACGCCAACGTCAGCAAGGAAATGCTGGCAGAGATCAATCACTACTGCACCGTATGCGACCTTAACCGAAGTCAGTTTATGCGCAGAGCCATTTCAGAGTATCTGCAAAACCATCCGCTGCTCGATGAAAAAGAATAAGACGCTCGCTAAAGTTTGCCGACCACAGCGAACGTCTTATATGCTCAACAATGGAAATGGAGCCATTGCGCCCTTATTATAGCAAATTGGCTCAGTTTCCGCAAGCTATTTAAGGAGATTCTATGAACCATAGTATCACAACTAAGACCGAAATTCAACTGATCGAGGGTGTTAGCTGCTACGAAGAAAACGGAGTGGCTTACATCCGTCTGGAAGATGCTGCTCGTGGACTTGGCTTCACTCAAGAGAAAAATGGAGTTGAATACGTCAAATGGGAACGTGTTGAAGAATATATTCGTAGCTTCGCAAATTCCCCACTTGTGGGGAAAAGACCTGAATACATCCCCGAAAACATCTTTTACCGCCTTTGCATGAAAGCCAATAACGAGACGGCGCAGAAGTTTCAGGCGCTTGTATGTGATGTGATTCTTCCCGAACTTCGCAAGCGTGGTTATGTTGCTCTTTATCCGAATGGACAGCCGAGCAGCTTGCAGATTTTGAACATGATGGTTCAGGCTGTGAACGAACAGGCTGCACGAAGCGCAGAAACCGAAAAGCGTGTGGATGCCATTGAATCCAGTTTCAACAATATGTGCTCGATTATGACTATCAGCGTAAAAGACGATGCACGAAAAGTCTGTCAGCGCACGTTGAATGCCATTGCAACCAAGCGTGGAGGTGGTACGGCTTACGCAGACGTATGGAATGAAGTCTACGATGAAATGAAGGAAAACGGCTTCGATGTTCGCCGCCGTTTGGATAACCGCAAGAAGGATGCCGCGTCTAAGGGCATGAGCAAGACTTTTGTGCGGAAAATCAACGCTGTTGACATCATCTTCGACAGTAAAGACAAGAAGATGGAATCTGCGTTCATCAACTCCGTGCGCCGTCTGGCAGCTGCCACAAACGTGAAGTTTGAGGTCAAGGAAGAAAAGCAGTCCGCATAATACATAACAGCCAATAAGAAAAGCCAGTGGTTAGAGAACATCTAGCCGCTGGCTTTTTTGTGTTATGGGTCAATCCTGTAAAGCAATGACTTCGTAGGAACTATATCCAACAAATCCGGACGATGGGTAAAGTTCAAATGTTGTTGTTTGCCCAGACGGAAGTGCATCGGTTATGTATGTGCAATCGCCACCCACAGGGACTTCGTTTCCTTCGGTGTCTTTCATTTTATAAATGACGATAACTTTTATCCAGTTGCTCGTGAACTGGCTATTGTTTGTAATTTGACCTGTGTAACGCAGATCGTACCCAGAGCCGCGTTTAGAAACATTGGTGACGGAAAGTTCACCAGCACGAATAGCCTGATTGGATGCGCTCGCTTTGTGGAAATTCCGCTCATTTGCAGTGATAGTGTATTCCATTCTGGTTGGAGTAATGCCTTCGGAATCAAACGACACATATCCAGCGTACCAATAAGAGTCTCCCTCTGCAATCCAGTCGAGGGTTTGTTCATCGGTTTTTAATACTGAACCGTCAGAACCGAAAACAGAGGCCTTTAGAGATACAAAATCAACGGCGTAATCGGGGTACGTATTCTCAACCAGTACAGCGTAGTAGACATAGTATCTCGTTTTTCCGTATTCGTACTTGGTTTCAAGGTGACTATGAGATTCCTTAATTTTAACAGTTCCTTCTTCGTTAGTTTCTTCTAGCTGAGCAGGGGATGCAATCTCATCCGGCTTTTCGACAGCTATTGCACATAAAGGCGACATTAAAAGTACGACCGCTGCCAGAGCTGCCGCAATGATTCTCTTTCTCATTTTTGATTCTTCCTTTCTTTGGTCAGAATTTTATATAACGTTTGAAATACCATGCGCCATAAGATACACACCAAAAACCAAAAGAGCGGCGCCGATAATGATGCCCCATATTGAAGCGGCAATCTTTTCGTTCTTTTCTCTCTTTTCTTTATTCTTGTCATTCTTTTGGTTCATTGCAGATTCCTCCCTTTCAAGGCTTGTAAGGCAAGTATAGCACAGAACGCAGACCCTTTGTAGGGGTCTTTTTTGTTTTTGCGGGAAATTTTTGAAATTGACAATGGGGGTGGGGTGATTTTTTGAGCCTTTTTTATTTTTTCGGTGGTTGAAAGACTGACCGGGCGGGGCTGGGCGGCGGCTATATACCCCGCCGGTGGAGACCCCAGCCCCAGCGCACCCGGACAGGCTGCACAGCACAGGCAGCAGGGCAGGCCGTGCCAGAAGCAAGGCAGACCATGCAAGGCAAGGCGCGCACGCTGCACCGGGTAGATCGCACCAGCGGCGGACGCTGGAGGCTGCGCAACGTGTCCGAAACTGTGCCGTTTCGGACAAGGTTGTTGGCAACACTCAGCAGCACAATGAGCGTGAAAAGGACAGCTATCGGAACCCCGATATTATCCCCCAGCGCGCTGCATGGAACGTCCACTTCAAGAAGCCAACCGCCAGCTACACCGACCTGTTCTCCCAACTGGAATCCGATGGAACCATCTCCACGCGCGGCCTGAAACCGGATGCCACCCACTACTGTGAGCTTGTCTTTGATGTCAACTCGGCCTACTTTGACAACCACGGCGGCTATGAGTTCGCCAAGCAGTTCTATGAGGATGCCTACAAAGCAGCCGTTCAGATCGTGGGTGGTGAGCAGTATATCCTCTCGGCAGTCATGCACGCCGATGAGATCAACCGTGCCATGACCGAAGCATTAGGCCGTGAAGTCTACCACTATCATCTCCATGTGGTCTATGTGCCTGTGGTGGAAAAGCAGATCCTCTGGTCGAAACGCTGCAAGGACAAGGCACTGGTCGGCACCGTCAAGGAGACTGTCATGCAGGTCAGCCGGAGCAAGAAGTGGGCATCCAAGCCCCTGCTGGACGATGCCGGAAAGCCTGTCCTGCAAAAGAACGGCAAGCCAGTCTTGAAGAAGTCGTACAGTGTCCTGCAAGACGATTTCTTCAACTATATGCGCAATGCCGGGTACACGGATGTAGAGCGCGGTGAGCGTGGCAGCACCGAAGAACACCTGACCGTCACCCAGTTCAAAGTCCAGCGAGAGCAGGAACGGCTGGACGCCCTGACCGCCCAAGCCGACCAAAAGGCGCAGTCGCTTGCCAAAACCAGTCAGACCCTCTCCAAAAAGGAGAAGGAACTTGCCGCTGTGCAGAAAAAGACCACGCTCACGAAAGAAGCCCTCATTCATGCGCGTGATCTGGATTATATCGGCAAGCGCACCTTCCTCGGCAACTACTCGCTGACCGAAGAAGAATTTTCCAAGCTGAAAAAGCAAGCCGACCACG
>ERZ780178.917-NODE-917-length-20334-cov-7.424183_pt1 | contig 20334 bp, 21 predicted proteins | sample MGYA00511018_ERZ780178 | MGnify/ENA primary metagenome ERZ780178 (study PRJEB29588, sample SAMEA2151439) | human gut metagenome | biome: human gut; feature: human-associated habitat; material: faeces | place: Denmark | collected 2008/2010 ...
GGGGCGCGATTTTCGCGACCCACGCCTTTTTAAGTTTATATATCTTTTCTTCCGACGATATAGTCGATATCTACGTTAAAATAATCGGCTAACAGCCATAAAGAGCGAATGCTCGGTTCTTTCTTTTCCAAAAGCCACGCGCTGATAGTGTTTTGTTTGACCCCGATTTTTGCCGCAAGGGCGACTTGGGTAAGATTTTCTTCTTTCATCAACTCTTTTATTCGTTCCGCAACGATAATTTTCATAAAATACCCCTCCTTACGCTTGACATTTTAGCACTATGGGAGTATTATTTGTAATAGTAGCCCCATAGTGCTACACAAAGGAGGAGTTATGAAATATTGTGTTAAATGCGGAGCCGAACTTTGCGACGAAGCGGTTGTATGCCCTAAATGCGGTTGTATGGTAGACGGCAGGTTGGTTGAAAAAGATTTCCCCGGAAAAATCGCGGAAAAGAAAATCGAGCCTACGGTTGCCGGCAATCAACAAACACACACGTGGGTATCTATGGTGTTGGGAATACTTGCGTTGATTTACTCTTTGTCATCGTTGATTTTTAGGGTTTCATTAGGTGAACTGTTTAACTATCTTGTATGTTTATCCGACTCTATTATTCCTGTTGCCATTATAGTTTCAATATATCAATTAAGAACGCCAAAGAAAGCGATGCCGATAATCGGTCTTATTTTCGGTGCTGTTGCATATATAATGCGAATAATAGTTTTTTTATGTTTAATGGTGTTTTAATTAAAGTCTAATTAAGCAAAAAGCGGGGTGTCGCGAAAATCGCGACACCCCGCTTTTGCGTGTTATATAAAAATCATTTATCGAAATAACCTATTACTTTGTTGACAGATTCGACGTAGGCGAAGCAGTCGGGGTGGCGTTTGAGAATTTTTTCGAATTCCACTATTTCGGCTTTCGTTACGAGGCACATAAGCGATTGTTTAGCCGCGTTCGAATAAGAGCCGTAGCAACCGAAACGGGTAGAGGTATGTACCAGATTTTGCGCTATATCCTTTTCGATGGGGCTTACGTCGTCGGCGATAACGAAAAATTTATAAGCCGATTCGCCGCCTTTGATGATTTTGTCGCCGATAACGTTGGCGATAAACTCGCATAGAACGCACATACATACGGGTTTGTAGTCGAACGAACCCGCTTCCGCCGCGAATATAAAGCCCGAAACTGTCGCAATTACGGCGTTTATGAAAAACGTAACGTAAAAAAAGTTGAAACGCGGATTTTTCTTGTGTACGAATCTCGAAACGATGTCCACTCCGCCGCTCGAACTCTCTTCTCTGAAAAGTATTCCGTAAGCAAACCCCGTGATAACGCCGGTTAAAACGACGGGGTAAATGGTGTCGTAAATCGCGTTATAGGCGAATTTATCGAGATTGCATACTCCGCATAACCAGTATGCGAGCGAGTACACGAGAGAATATACTATCGTGTTTACGGCAAACAGTTTACCTACGCAAAAAAATGCGAAAATCGACAAGGGGATATTGAAACAAAGTTGAACGTATTGAAGTTCGAACTTTCCGCCGGACGCTTTCTGTACGAGTACCGAAATGCCTTCGACGCCCGCCGAAGCAAACGAATTCGGTACGATAAACAGCCTGCAAACGACGGCGTTTACTACGGCGAACAATGCGGAAACGAGCAGTCCGCGGATAACGGTGATTTTATTGACTTTCATAATCGTATTGTACAACATTTTCAGTCGAAAGTCAAAAATAGTCGGGGGTATTTAATATATTTATTTCGAATCGTTCGTAAATCTTTCGGGTTGAATTACCACGCCCGACAGAGCGATATTCGGTTTTTTTCTGCGTCGCTTTTTCTGCGGCTTTTTGATTTTTTCGGTAATGTAGTAAACTTTCGGGTCGGACGAAGGGGCAGGCTCTTTCGGCTCGTTTTTGTACTTAAAATAAGAATACGCGATTTTACATGCGACTGCGAGCAGAAAACACACCGCGAAAACGAGAATTATATACAAAAAACCTATCATAAAACAGCGCGTTTCTCCTTTTTATTCATACTTAGAATACCTGTCATTCTGAGCGAAGCGAAGCCCCCTAGGCAGGTCGCCCCCCTCTCCGCCACGCTACGCGTGCCACCTCTCCCGCTTCAACGGAAGAGCATACTCCCGGAAGGGTGGTTTTCCGAGGAGTATATACAACCACGTCTTTGCGAGACCCCTTGCGGGTCGCGGCGATCCTGCCTAAGGTTGCCACAGTCGCTTTGCTCCTTCGCAATGACAGATTAAAAAGTGTTATTCCGAAGCGAAGTTGACGGATGAGTTCCCGGAAGGGCGGTTTTCCGTTGACTTCGATTCCGTAACCATAATACCATATAAATGCCCGCGATTTCAGGTAAATACGAAAGAAAAACCGCAAAATATGTCGATTCCGAATCAAAATATTCCTTAAAACGGCTAAAAACGAAAAATAAGGCAATACTTAAAATATGATAGAGACCGAGTTGGAAAAAGAAGAAAAAACGGAAGAAGAAAAGACCGAAACGGAAGCGATAGTAAAGACAAGCGAAAATTCCGAAATGCTTAAAACCGCGCTCGTGTTCGGTCAGAGCGAAGACGAATTGCGTCGTGAATTCAAGGAGTATAAGGCTCTTAAACTCTTTCGTAAAATCTATTGCGACTTAACGAGAGTAAAAACCGAATCGTTTGAAGATAAACTCGACGAGGTAGTGTCGCTCGGTTTCGGCGGAGTGATAGTTTTCCCCACGCAGGTGAGAAAGGCGAAAGAAAAAATCGGCAAGGCCGACGTAAAAGTCGTAGCCGCCGTGTGTTATCCTTTCGGCGAAGAGGGCGCGAACGTAAAAAAGACCGCCACTAAAAAAGTGTCGGCTTGGGGCGCGAACGGCGTACTCGTTCCCGTGGGGATAAACTCTATAAAAGCGGATAATCTCGATTTTATCCGCCGTGAAATCAAACGCTGCGTAAAAGTAAATAAATCGCTTAAAATAATCGCGCTTTTAGAGTGCGGCGAACTCACGGGCGAAGAGATAGAAAGAACGGTTAAAACGCTCTGCGCCGTCGGTGTAAAATCGTTTTGCAGCGGCAGCGGCTTTTTCGGCGGCGTCGACGGAATAAGTCTTAAAAGTATGCGGTCGGGATTGAAAGCCGACTGCGAGATAGTCGCCACCGAGAAAAAGGGCGAGGGCAGCGACGTTATAAGCCTGTTTTCGATAGCGGACAAAGTAATCACTGCCGACGGCGAGCGCGTCGCCCGCGAAATCCGCTCCCGTTTAGGCTATTAAGATTGTGAAAGTTACACTTGTAATGGCAAGTGTCATTCTGAGGCTTTGCCGAAGAATTTCCCGGAAGGGTGGATTACCGCGGAGCAAAAACTATTACGACAACCTGTGTTCTATTTTCATTTTAGGTATGCAATTCGGCTCTTCGGCTTCTATGCGGGTCGTAACGTAGTTGCGAATTTCCGCTATATCCTGATTTTTCTCGTAAGGTATGACCAGATCGAATATCAGATTCGCGTGCGTATCTCCCTCGTTCATGCGAAAATCGTGTACTTCGTACCTTTCGTCAAGTTCTTTTACGATACCGCGAACCAATTCTTTAAGATAAGCGACGCGTTCGCTTTCGTTGTCTACGGGGTCCATGTGTATTACCGCCATACAACCGAATTTTTGCGATAAAGCGTTTTCGAGATTGTCTATCGCGTCGTGTAACTGCATAATATCGCCTTTCGCGGGTACTTCGGCGTGAAGAACGATTATTTTACGTCCCGGACCGTAATCGTTTATTATCAGATCGTGTACGCCTATAATCTTCGTCTTGTCATAGTTAAGCGCGAAATCGGTAACTTCTTTTACGAGTTCGGGGTCGGAAGCAGTTCCGATAAGCAAATCGGCGATGTCCTTTGCCGACGAAATTCCCGTGTAACCGATAAAAACCGAAACGAGAACGCCCGCTATTCCGTCAAGCGGAACGTTCGGTAAAACTCTCGAAAGTCCTACGCAGATCAAAACGACCGCGGTGGATACGCAGTCGGTTAAACTGTCGAGCGCGGTCGCGCCGTTCGCAACCGAATTTATCTTTTTCGCTATTTTTTTATTGAAAAGAGCCATCCATAATTTTACGAGTATAGAAACGCCGAGTATGCATATCGTGATTATAAGGAGTTTATCCGACGAATAATCTACGATTTCGCGTCCGGCTATTTTTTTAACCGAACTTATAAACAATTCGACTGCAACCACGACTATGATCGCCGATACGGTAAGCCCCGCGAAGTATTCTATTCTGCCGTGTCCGAAAGGGTGTTCTTTGTCGGCTTTTTTACCCGCGAGTTTGAAGCCGAGCAGGGTAACGACCGACGAGGCGGCGTCGGATAAGTTGTTGATACCGTCGGATAAAACGGAAATTGCGCCCGTAATCGCGCCCGTAAGGACTTTCGCCGCGCTTAAAAAGACGTTGAGAATAATACCCACCACACCCGAAAACACGCCGTATTTCTCTCTGACTTTCGGGTTTTCGGTATCGTCCGCGTTTTTAACGAATTTTTTAATGAATTTTTCAAACATGATTTAATACACCTGTTATACGCCCGTCATTGCGGGCAAAGCGTGGCGAACCCCGAAGATCGGAGTGTATCCGCCTATGCAAGCCACTCCGCCCGTTATTGCGGGGATCCTTCGCAAGTTTGCTCGGGATGACAAAAACGGTACTGTCATTCCGAGGCTTTGCCGAAGAATCTCCCCAAAGGGCGGTTTTACTCGAAGCGAATATCATCGACGCGGGCTGTCAGTATCTGGCAGCCCGCGTAAAAGTTATTCGTTATCGTCTTCGTCTTGATTTTTTTCTTTGTCGTCTTTCTCTTCTTCGTCTTCGTCTTTTTCGGGGAGAATCGTAACCTTTATTTCAAGGATACGCTTCATCGTCTTTTTAAGCACGTCGATCTGAAGATTTTCAAATTCGAACGAGTAACCGATAGGCGGTATGTCGCCTAAATGTTCGATAATCCAGCCGCTCACGGTGTTAGAGTCGCTTTCTTCGTCGATGTCGAGCGAGAACAGTTCGCAAAAATCCGAAATGTCCGCGTTACCGTCGACGAGATAGGCATCGTCGGCTATCTTGGTGAAATATTCCACGACTTCGTCGTGTTCGTCCCAGATTTCGCCGACCAACTCTTCGAGAATGTCTTCGAGCGTTACCAGACCCAAAGTTCCGCCGTATTCGTCTATAACCACCGCCATGTGCACCTTTTGCTTCTGCATACTGCGCAGCAGTACGGAAATCTGCATGTGTTCGGTTGCTATAGCCACCGTAGTCAGGATATTTTTAATGCTCTTCGCGCCCGAAACGTAGGCGTTGAAGAAGTCTTTTTCGTGTATCATACCGACGATGCTGTCGATAGTGTTTTTGTAAACCGGTATACGCGAATAGCGGTTTTCGAGGAAAACTTTTTTAATATCTTCCATGGTGGCGTTTTCGTCTATCGCCACTATGTTTACCCTGGGTACGAGTATGTCGCCGACTTCGCAGTCGTTGAATTCTATCGCGCTCGAAATAAGTTTGGTTTCGTCTTTATCGAGCGTACCGTCCTCGTTGGCTTCTTCCACGTAGGTCAGTAATTCGTCTTCGGTGATAACGTCTTCTTTTTTGAATCTGAAAATCTTACCGAGAAGGAACTTCCAGCCCTGAAATAAAAGCGTAAGCGGATAAAATATAATAATGAAAAACGATATTATATGGCTTACGCCCGAAGCGAATTTTTCGGGATATTCTTTCGCAAGCGTTTTCGGAGTGATTTCGCCGAAGATAAGTACGAGCACCGTCGAAACGATCGTCGAAACGGTCGCCGCGAGGTTTTCGTTGTAATATATAATCGCCGCGAACAGTAACGTAAACAGGGTGGTTAAAAGAATATTCACGACGTTGTTTCCGATCAGAATCGTAGAAATAAACCGGTCGTAGTTGTCGAGAATTTTAAGCGCTTTTTTCGCGCCTTTTTTGCCGTCTTCCGCCGCAAGTTTGAGCCTTGCGCGGTTAGCGGAGGTAAACGACGTTTCTGTCGCCGAGAAAAACGCGGACATAAAAACGAGTAGAATTATCGCGATTATGTAGGCCGCGTAATTCGTATTAGGGGGAGGTTGACTGCCGTCTGCTTCCATTTTTGCTCCTTTAGCCACAGGTAATTGCGTTTGAACCCGCCAAAACGCCGATATTTACGCGCTTTTAGGCAAATCCGACTTCGCCCGTACGGGCAAGTACGAACAAAGCCGTCTTTACCAAAAATCATCGAAAATAGCGGTGTTTTGGTCGCGAGCAAGTCTTGCGTCGCGTTTTTAGGGTAAGACGCGGCGCGCGAACGCCTTAATATACGAATATAAGACGGTCGCGGAACAATGTATTAGCCTGAAAACACGGCGCAAGACCGAGTTCAAACGCAATTTCCTGTGGCTATACAGGCATATATATGCCGTTTTTTCCTATTCCGTTATTCGAAAAATAAGAATTAGTTACCATTTTAGCATAAAATTGCAACTTTGTAAAACGTTTTACGACCTTTTATCAAAATATGTAAAAGAAGCGAAAAATGCGACAGAGGGTAAAAAATCGTTGACTTTTTTTTGCGGACTTTATATAATTATGGCAATCGAATACGGTGGAGTCGGTCGCGGTGTGCGGCGCGTTCGTGCGTCGCATCTTGCGACCTTTTTTCAAAATTATGATAGAAGAAATGATTAAAAAAATCCGTGCAACCGAAGAGGCGGCGGCAGAGAAAAAAACGCAAGCCGAAGAAAAGGCGAACGAGATTCGTCGCAACGCCGACGCGGAAAAGGCGAGAATCGAAGACGAGGCGGCAAAGAACGCCCGCGCAAAGTCCGAAGGGATAATTTTCAGGGCGAAAGCCAGAGCGGACGAACTTTTCGCTGCCGAAATCAAAACCGCGGAAGCCGAGCGCAAAGAAATAATTTCCGAAAAAGAAAAACTTGCCGCCGATTTATCCGCCGAATTGTTGAAGGGGGTAAAAAATGGCGATTTCTGAAATGTCGATAACGTCGTTTATCGCTCTTAAAAAAGAGCGGAACGCGCTTTTCGACGTTTTGTCGGCAACCGGCGCGGCTCAGATTAAAAAATGCGCCGACTACGAATTCCTCGCCCCTCGGAGCGTGGCGGCCGAAAATATCGGCAAAAGCGACGAAGACGCGCGTAAATCGCTTAAATTTCTCGATTTTTGTTACGAAGAATTGGGCGATAAAAAGCGCGCGCCCGTAATTAAAGACGGTTTCGGGGTAGGGATAAAAGATTTTATAGATTTCGGAAAGAAAGCCGGAGAGGTCGAAAGAGAAATTAAAGAGATTCTCGACCTTTCGGACGAATATTCCGTCGTAAAAACCGAAATTTCCAAACTCGACGAAACCGTGAAGGCGTATCTCGATTACGAGTGTTTAAGCGAAAAATTCTCGTTTTATTCGTCTACGAAATCGACTGCCGTATTCGTCGGCGTTTTATCGTCCGACAAAGCCTCGTCCGCGATAACCGCTTTGAGCGAAATCGACGGCGCGATCGCCGAAATAGCGGGCGAAAACGGATCGAAATGCGTTCTTACGGCGGTGTGCCTTAAACGGGCAGCCGAAGAAGTCGGCGCGACGCTCGCGAAGTATTCGTTTACGAAATGCCCGTATACCGATGACAAAACGGCTGAAGAAATAATAGACGACCTCGGAAAAGAAAAAACTGAAAAAGAAAATCGGCTTAAAGCGATAATCGAAAGCGGCGTCGAAAAAATCCGTTATTCTGCGGATATTAAAACGTACGTGGATTATCTCGGATTTGTCGCCGAAAAAGAGGCGGCGGGCGCGGACTGCGGCGAAACGCGGGAAACTTTCCTTGCGGAATTTTACGTTCCGACGGAAGCGGTCGAACGCGTAGAAAAGACTGTCCGCGACAACGCGAGCGCGGTCTATATCGAAAGTAAAGTCGTGCCGAGAAGCGAATTTGCGCCGACCTTAATGAAAAATAAACGGCCTACGTCCGATTTCGAAGCGATTACGAATATGTACTCCGCCCCGGCGTACGGCGCTCTCGATCCTAACTGCGTAATGGGTATTTTCTTCTCGCTGTTTATGGGTATCATAATGGGCGACGCGGGTTACGGCGTATTGATGATAATCGGCGGATTTTTAATGGCGGCGAAAAGCCGTAAAGGAACGTCGATATACCGTATGGCAAGGGTGTTCGCGTACGGCGGTTTCTTCGCCGTGGCGTTCGGAACCCTGTTCGACAGTTTTCTCGGATTTCAACCCTTACATAATATTCCCGCGTACGTGGAATTTTACGATAAATATATCGACCCGATAAGGGCAAAATGCACGCTGGCGGGTATTACCGTTCCGTCCGCGCTTATGTGGTGTCTGGCGATAGGGACTTTTCAGATTGCCGTTTCTCTTTTGATGAAAGCGGCGCAGTGTTTCAGGCGCAAACAGTACGTCGAAGGTATCTTTTCGGGTATAGTGTGGTCGCTCGCGCTTATCTGCTTTATACTCCTCGTATTCTTTATGATAAAGGGAGATAAGGCGATTACGAACTATTTACTCTATCCTACGCTCGCGTTGTTCGCGGTCGGCATACTCACTTCGGGTATAACCGAAAAGGGCTTCGGAAAAGTAACCAAAACTTTCGGCTCGCTGTACGGGCTTATAAATTACGCGTCGGATATTTTGAGTTACGCAAGGCTTTACGGGCTGATGCTTGCAGGCGCGCAGATAGCGTCTATATTCACCAACTCAATCGCGGTAGGGATGTTGTTCCCCAAAGGCGTGGGCGGAATTATCGGCGGCGTTGTCGTCATAATCGTCGGCAACGTGTTCAACCTGGCGATGAACCTGCTCGGCGCGTTTATACACGATTCGAGGCTTCAATACGTCGAATTTTTCGGACGATTCTACGAGGGCGAAGGCGAACTTTTCGCTCCTTTGGGGTCGCAAAGAGAATTCATATATTTCAAATAATTTAGTAAACCATTCGGAGGATAAAAAAATGGATGGAAGAGCAATTGCTATCGTAGGTTTGGCGATCTGTATGATTCTGTGCGGATCGGGTTCGGCTATCGGACTTTGGAGAACGGGTACGTCCGCTGCGGGCGTTCTCGCCGAAGACGGAAAGAAGTTTTCAAAGATTATAGTCTTGTCGCTTCTCCCCGCAACGCAGGGTATTTACGGTTTCGTTCTTGCCGTTATGAACATACCCGAAGCAGGCGTCGCGCTTGCTGCGGCCGAAGGCTGGGCTGTTTTCTGGAAAGCGTTCGGCATGGGCGTTACCGGTCTTGCATCGGCGGTTTTACAGGGGGCTACGGCTTCGGCTTGTATTTACGCGGTAGGCAAAAACAGCGCCGGTTCCGGTAAATACGTATTGTTCCCCGCGATGATCGAGTTCTACGCAATTCTTGCGCTCGTTCTCGGAATAATGATGTAATCGGGATATAAAAATGTCTGAAAATACGAAAAACGACGTTCTGGAAGCAATCGGAAAGGCGGCGGCGGAAGAGGCGGAAAATATAATCGCTTCCGCCGAAACTTACGCCGAAGAGAGGCGTTCCGCCGCGATGAAAAACGCCTACGAACTCGGCGAAGCCGAGGAGAAAAAGGCGAACGCGAAAGCCGACGATATACTTAAAAAACGCGCGACGGCGGCGAGAATGGAAAGAAACAAAATTATTCTCGACGCGAAGCGTAAAGCCGTCGACAGGGTTTACGAACTTTTGCTCGACGGGCTTAAAAAGTCGAGCGAAGACGAGTTCGTAAATCTCGTGCGTATCGCCGTCGAAAAATACGGCGAATACGGGCAGAAAATACTTTTATCCGCCTTTGCACCGACTAAAAAAGAAAAAATCGAGTCGCTTGCGGCGGTTAAAGAAAAACGAATGACCGTCGAAACGACGGATAGTCTTGAAGACGGTTTCGTAATAAGCGGCGAAATTTTCGATCGCGATTTTTCGTACGCATCGATAGCACAGTCTTGCCGCGAACGCACCGAAAACGAAATCGCCGATAAACTTTTAAGGTAAAAAATATGAAGGTATCCCTTTCCTACGCCAACGCGGTAGCGATATCGGCGCAGAAAAACTTAATACCGAAAAGCAGGTTCTATTCGGCTGCCGAGGCTAAAACGCCCGAAGACGCGTTGAAACTTTTAACTTCGGGTTCGTTCGGAAACGGTGTAGAAATAAGCGGCGTAAGCGATTACGAAACGCTCGCGACCGAAGAAACGCTTAAACTCAAAGCGTTTCTCGGCGAGTATTCGCGCGGAAACGCCGTAAAGTTTTACTGCTTTCTCAAAAGCGACTTTTTCAACTGCGACGCTGCCGTAAGAACAGTTTTGCTCGGCGTTGCGTGCTCGTACAAAAAAGACGGGCTTACGGGCGCGGACGAAATCGAAACTTACGTAAAAAGCGGCGCGGGCGACCTGCCCGATTATCTGAAAATCGTTATCGAAGAGTTGAAACTCGCCGCCGAAAAGCCGAACGTAACGGGCGCGGAATTGTCGCTCATAACGCTCCGCAACTATTACGCTTCCGCGCTTAAACTCATTCGCAACGGCGTAATACGCGACCTTATAAGGACGGAAATCGACTGCGCGAACGTTTCGGCTTACGTCAGAAGTAAAGACGGCGAAACGGCGGAAAAGCAATTCATAAGCGGCGGAAAACTCAAAAAGGAGAAACTTAAACTCCTTCTTTCGGGCGATGCGGGTAAGGCGCGTGATGCGTTCGTATTCACTCCGTATATCGATTTCGTCGATACGTGCTTAAAGGCGAAACGCGAAAAACGCCCGCTTTCGGAATTTGAAAAGATAAAGGATGATTACCCGCTGAAACGGCTTGACGGCAGGCGTTACGACGTGGACGGAATTATTCCGACGCTGTTGTACGCGGTGTATAAACGAGCCGAAATAAAAAATTTCAGAACGGTAATTTCGGGTAAACTCGCGGGCGCGCCCGCGGAAGTAATAACGGGGAGGTTAAGAAACGGATATGTCGGCTGATACCGCAATGCTTTCCAAAGGCGAAAGCGCGCTTGCGTTCAGGGCGGCGGGCGTAGAAACCTACACCGAAACCGACCCCGAAAAGTTAAGGGCTACGTTCAAAAAACTTTTAACCCGTTATAAGGTAATTTTCGTTACCGACGACGTGGCTTTCGAGTTGGACGATCTGATAAAGAGAACGCTCGAACAGCCTTACCCCGTGATAGTACCCGTGCCGAGCGACAGCGGCAGAAGCGAATACGCGCAAAAGCAGATTCGCGAACAGACCGAACGCGCTCTCGGCGTGGACATATTTAATAAGTGAGATAAAAAATGGAAGGAAGAATAGTCAAGGTCTCCGGACCGCTTATCGTTGCCGAAAACATGGCGGACGTCAAGGTATACGACGTCGTTAAAGTCGGCGAAGACGAACTCATCGGCGAAGTAATAGAACTTCGCCGCGACAGGGCGTCCATTCAGGTATACGAAGAAACTTCGGGCTTGGGCGTCGGCGACAAGGTCGTATCGACGGGCGAACCGCTTTCGGTCGAACTCGCGCCGGGCATTATCGGCGGAATTTACGACGGTATTCAACGTCCCCTTGAAACGATAGTAGAAAAATACGGCGACCGTATCACTCGCGGACTTCGCGTAAACAAGATCGACAGAGAAAAGTTATGGAACTTCGTTCCGACCAAAAAAGTCGGCGATTACGTCGAAGCGGGCGACCCGATAGGTTACGTCAAAGAAACGGCTATCGTAGAGCATAAAATACTCGTGCCTTACGGAGTAAGCGGACGGATAGAGAGCATAGAAGCGGGCGAATTCAACGTTACGCAGACGATAGCGACGGTCAAGACCGAAAACGGCTTGAAAGCTCTTACGATGCTCACGCGCTGGCCTGTAAGAAAGGCAAGACCGTATAAAGAAAAGCGAACTCCCGATATGCCCATGGTAACGGGTCAGAGAGTTATAGATACGCTCTTTCCGATAGCGCGCGGCGGCGTGGCTGCCGTCCCCGGTCCTTTCGGAAGCGGCAAAACGGTCGTTCAGCACCAACTCGCGAAGTGGGCTGACGCGCAGATAATCGTCTACGTAGGCTGCGGCGAACGCGGTAACGAAATGACCGACGTTCTCAACGAGTTCCCCGAACTTAAAGACCCCGCCACGGGCGAACCGCTCATGAAGAGAACGGTTTTGATCGCCAATACGTCGGATATGCCCGTTGCGGCGCGCGAAGCGTCCATTTATACGGGTATAACGATAGCCGAATATTTCAGAGATATGGGCTATAACGTCGCGATAATGGCAGATTCGACTTCGCGTTGGGCGGAAGCGCTCCGCGAAATGAGCGGACGACTCGAAGAAATGCCGGGCGACGAAGGTTACCCCGCGTACCTTGCTTCCCGCCTTGCGGAATTTTACGAAAGGGCGGGTATAGTCAAAGTCCTCGGCAGCGAAGATACCGTCGGGTCGGTTTCGGCTATCGGCGCGGTTTCTCCTCCGGGCGGAGACTTGTCCGAACCCGTTTCGCAGGCAACTTTAAGAATAGTTAAAGTATTCTGGGGGCTTTCCGCCTCGCTCGCGTATAAGAGACATTTCCCCGCAATCGACTGGCTTATAAGTTACTCGCTTTACGCCGACCGTATTGCGGAATGGTATTCGCAAAAAGTCGGCGCGGACTTCGTCCAGTTAAGGGCGTTTATAATGAACGTCTTGCAGGAAGAAGCCAATCTCGACGAAATAGTAAGACTCGTCGGCGTAGACGCGCTTTCGTATAAAGACAGAATGACGCTCGAAACGGCGAAGATGGTCAGAGAAGACTATCTGCATCAGAACGCTTTCCACGAAGTAGACACCTATACTTCGCTCGATAAGCAATACAGAATGTTAAAACTCATCAAAAAATTCCACGATTTGGGTATAGAAGCGGTAGATAATTACGCCGAACTCGACGATATACTCGCTATCCCCGCGAAAGAAAAAATCGGCAGGGCGAAATATATCGAAGAAAGCGCGATAGGCACGTTCGACGAAATTTCGAACGAACTCGAAACCGAAATGCGCGCTCTGATAAGCGGAGGAAGAAACGATGAATAAGGAATATAAAACCATAAAAGAAGTCGTCGGCCCGCTTATGCTCGTCGAGGGCGTAGAAGGCGTCAAGTACGACGAACTCGTCGAAGTAACGCAGGAAGACGGTAGCGTCAGAAGAGGTAAAGTCCTCGAAGTAAAAGACGATAAAGCCGTAGTGCAACTTTTCGAAAACACGCAGGGGCTTAAAATTTCGACTTCCAAAGCCAAATTTTTAGGCAGAAGCCTGTCGCTCGACCTGTCCGAAGACATGCTCGGCAGGGTATTCGACGGAATGGGCAATCCCCGCGACGGCGGCGCGCCCGTAATACCCGAAAAACGCAGAAACGTAAACGGCGAACCGATTAACCCCGCCGCGAGAGATTACCCCGACGAATTTATTCAGACGGGTATTTCGGCTATCGACGGACTTAATACGCTCGTAAGGGGTCAGAAACTCCCGATATTCTCTATGAGCGGACTTCCGCACGCCGAACTTGCCGCGCAGATCGCAAGGCAGGCGAAAGTCAGGGGTAAAGACGAAAAATTCGCGGTAGTATTCGCCGCGATAGGCATAACTTACGAAGAAGCGCAATATTTCGTAGACGACTTCAAAAAGACGGGCGCGATAGAGAGAACCGTGCTGTTTACGAACCTTGCGAACGACCCGGCAATCGAGCGTATAGCGACTCCGCGTATGGCTCTTACCTGCGCCGAATATCTCGCATTCGATAAGGGCATGCACGTTCTCGTAATAATGACGGATATAACCAACTACGCCGAAGCGCTCCGCGAAGTTTCCGCGGCGAGAAAAGAAGTTCCCGGCAGAAGAGGTTACCCCGGTTATCTCTATACCGACCTTGCGCAGATATACGAAAGAGCGGGCAGAATAAAGGGTAAAAGCGGCTCTATAACGCAGATACCGATACTTACGATGCCCGAAGACGATAAAACGCACCCGATTCCCGACCTTACGGGCTATATAACCGAAGGACAGATTATCTTGTCGAGAGAACTCTATAAAAAGGGTATAAATCCGCCGATAGACGTTCTTCCGTCGCTTTCGAGATTGAAAGATAAAGGTATAGGCGACGGCAAGACGAGGGAAGACCATGCCGACACGATGAACCAACTTTTCTCGGCTTACGCAAAAGGTAAAGAGTGTAAAGAACTTTCGGCTATACTCGGCGATTCCGCGCTTTCGGCTACGGATAAACTGTATGCGAAATTTGCCGAAAATTTCGAAAAAGAATACGTTTCGCAGGGCTTTACGACTGACAGACCGATAGAAGAAACGCTCGACATCGGCTGGAAACTCATGAAGATTCTTCCCCGATCCGAACTCAAACGTATCAAAGAGAAATTCCTCGATAAATATCTCGACTAATCGGCATTTTCGGGCGAAAAGAATGACAGATTACTTGTTTACCGTCATTTTGAACGCGGCGAAGAATTTTCCGGAAGGGTGGTATTCGGCGGAGTATATACCACGGTAACATAAAGTCCGCAGGTTTTGCCTTTCCAGGCGATCCTTCGCAAGTTTGCTCAGGATGACAATATAATTACTATCATTGCGAGGGAGCGTAGCGACCGCGGCAATCCCGAAGATTGAAGTACGGATGACAATAGTTCTTGCCTTCCCTATCGGGGAAGGTGGCGGCGTAGCCGACGGAAGAGGTCGATTGTCCTAACGTCAAACACAAATTCAGGCATAACAAAAATCAAATAAACGAGGCAAAAATGGCAAGACTTAACGTCAATCCGACGCGAATGGAATTAAAACGCCTTAAAGGCAGACTTTCCACGGCAACGCGCGGACATAAACTCTTGAAGGATAAATCCGACGAAATGATTCGTCGATTTTCCGTTATAATAAAAGAGAATAAAACGCTTCGCACCAGACTCGAAGCCGAACTTAAAGACTGTCTGGGGCAGTTCGCGTTCGCGCGCGGCACCGCCTCGCAGGAAGACTTCGATAAGGCGTTTTCTCTGCCTTCGTCGGGCGTTTCGGCAAAATACGAAACGGGCGACGTAATGGGCGTTACCGTTCCGAAAATCACGGTCGAAAAAACGGAAAACGACTGCGATTATCCTTACGCCTTTGCCGAAATCTCTTCCGAAGCCGACTATTCGGTCGCAAGAATCAGTTCGCTGATCGGCGATCTTCTGAAACTCGCCGAAATCGAAAAAACGGCGGCTATGCTGTCGGTAGAAATCGAAAGAAACAAACGCCGCGTAAACGCGCTCGAATACATAATGATTCCGCAAATCGAAGAAACGATAGCGTATATCAGAAGCAAACTCGACGAAAACGAACGCGCCGCCACTACGCGCCTTATGAAAGTAAAATCAATGCTTTCGGCAGAAAACTAAAAACGAAGATACTCGGTATCGAAATAGATAAAGAATTTCGTAATTCCGAAACGTTTGATTTTAATAAAAATAGCGGCGTGGAGTTGATTTTTTAACTCCACGCCGCTATTTTGGTTTTTATAATGTTTCTACCATATTACGGGTTTGTCGTTTTCGTCATAATGCCAAAAATTGCCGTTTTCATTTATCACCGACAGCGTTTTGCCCGCAAACGCTTGATTTTATAGCCCGATTAGGGTATACTTGAACCGATGAGAATTTGCGTAATTTCGGATATACATAGTAACGTTTTCGCGCTTAAAGCCGCTCTTAAAGAGATCGACGCTCTGCGCCCCGATAAAATCGTCTGCCTGGGCGATATCGTCGGCAACGGAGCGTTCCCCGAAGAAACGGTTTCGGTTTTCAGAAGACGCAGAGATATAAAGGCGGTAAAGGGTAATCACGACGCAATAGTGTTGCTCGACTTGTCGTCGTGGAATAACGGCGATCCGCGTATCGACGTGTTCCGGTGGCAGTCCGAAGTCCTGTCGCCCGCGTCAAAAAATTATCTCGCGCGGTTGCCGAAAGCAATCCGTTTCGAAGCAGGCGGAAAAGAAGTCGTTTGTTTTCACTATCCGATTGCAAAAGGCGGAAGATTTTATCCGCCCGAATATCTTCCGACCGACGAGCAGATAAAGGCTATGTTCATTCGCGAAAAAGGCGATATATTCCTTTTCGGACACGAACACACGGGTTCTTTTCACGAAATCGGCGGTAAGTATTATCTCAATTTCGGCAGTACCGGTAATCTCGTCGAAAAAAACGCGGCTCGTTACGGCGTAGTGGATATCTCGCCCGACGGCAAGGTGAGTTACGAACTCAAAAAGGCGTATTACGACGACAGCGAGTTCAGAGAAGAAACGAATAAAATGACGGAAGCCTTAAAAAAATCGTAATCGTAAAATAACCGTGGTATGAAAATCGTCCGAACGGCAATAATATAGTCGGGAGGACGAAATTTATGTTCAGATGTAACGAAAAGATTAAATGCGACGTATGCTCGTGCGAGCATAACGTAGGCGGAAGAAACTGCCAACTCGACACCGTAAAAATTACTTGCGGCGGAGCGGGTTGCACTTGTTGCGACGATTATTGCAATAAAGACTGATTTTGTAACGAGTTCAGGCGAGCGACCGAAAATTTCGGTCGCTCGCTTGACTTATATGCGCGTATATGCTAATATATTCACGAATAAAAGCGGAGGCTTTTTATGAAAGAAACTTACGAATGGATACATAGTTGGTGCGACGAGGCGGGCAAACGCGATTTGCCGAGAGTGCTTCTCGTCGGCGATTCGATTACTCACTCTTATCAGAACGAAGTAAGAGAATTATTAAGGGGCAAAGTTTACGTCGATTACGTAGCAACGAGTTACGCGATCGATACTAAAATGTTCGAGCGGTTAATCGACGCGTTTTATAAAGACGATAAATACGATCTCGTGCATTTCAATAACGGACTTCACGGCGAGTTTATCAACACCCGTACTTACGCGGCTAAACTCAAAAAAATCGTCGGAAAGATGACGAACAGCAAAGTCGTGCTCGTTACGTCCACCGTCGTGAACGAAGGCGAAAATAAAATCCGTCATCCGAGATGGCATAAAATCGTCAAGGCGAGAAACGCCGCTGTAAACGCCATCGCAAAGGAGAAGGGCTATACGGTAGACGATTTGTATACCGTGAGTTTAGGGATAAAGAAGGAAGACAGACTCGCCGACGGAACGCATTACGATAAAGGCGGGGTTAAAATTCTTGCGGAAGCGGTCGCGAAGAATATCCTTGAAAACCTCGGTTTATAAGCGTAAAAACGACTGTTTGAAGCGGGCGAAAAATTTTTCAAAAAAAATTTGAAAAACCCGCTCCAAACAGTTGCGTTTTGAAAATAAATATGGTATATTATACAAGCATTCAGCGAACGGAAGCATAGCTCAGCTGGGAGAGCATCTGCCTTACAAGCAGAGGGTCATAGGTTCGAGCCCTATTGTTTCCACCAATGCGGGAATGGCTCAGTGGTAGAGCGTTGCCTTGCCAAGGCAAATGTCGCGAGTTCGAATCTCGTTTCCCGCTCCACGATAAGCGACAGGTTATATGCCTGTCGCTTTTTTTCAACAGGGAGCAGATATGAAAGAGGCTTTTCAGAGAACGGAACTTATGCTCGGCGGCGAAGCGATGCAAAAACTTGCGTCGGCGCGCGTAGCCGTGTTCGGGGTCGGCGGCGTCGGAGGTTACGTCGTCGAAGGGCTCGTTCGCTCGGGAGTGGGCGCGATAGACGTAATCGACCACGATAAAATCGATATATCCAACGTAAACCGACAGATTATCGCCACTTGCGAAAACGTCGGTAAGTATAAGGTAGACGAAGCCGAAAAACGGATAAAGTTAATCAATCCCGACTGCAAGGTTACAAAATTTAAGATATTTTATCTGCCCGAAACCGAAAAAGAGTTTGATTTTACGAATTACGACTATATCGTCGACGCTATCGATACGGTAAGCGGAAAACTCGCCTTAATCGTAAACGCGAAAAAAACGGGTACGCCCGTAATTTCGGCTATGGGGGCGGGCAATAAGACCGACCCTACGGCGTTTAAGGTGGCGGATATTTATAAAACTTCGGTTTGCCCGCTGGCGAAAGTCATGCGCAGGGAATGTAAAAAACGCGGAATAGATAAACTGAAAGTGGTGTATTCCGACGAAGAACCGGCAGAAAAACTCGGTAAAACCGAAAACGTCGTTAAAAAAGACCCGGATAAACCGAGAAAGGATACTCCCGCGTCGCTTGCATTCGTTCCGTCGGTCGTAGGTCTTATAATTGCGGGCGAAGTCGTAAAAGACGTAGTCGGGCGGCGATAAACCCCACGATTGCGGTTTTTGTCTAAAAAAGGTGTGAAAATCAACAATCGAAAGATAATTGTCGATGACAAACTCTGAAATATATGATACAATACGCTTATGGATAAACTTAACGGCGGATATAACTTAATATTTATGTATTTGTTGAGCGCGCTTGCCGGCAACGTTTACGAAACCATTATGTTTTTATTCCGCAGGCATAAGTTCGTATGGTCTAACGGGTCTATTACCACTCCTTTCAACTTCGTTTACGGAATAGGGGCGGTTGCGATTTGTATCAGCACTATCTGGGTGTCCGATCATTGGTGGGCGGTAATGATTTGCGGAGCGTTGCTCGGCGGAATCGTCGAATATATTATTTCCTTTTTGGAAGAAAAAATCCTGCACACGAGAACGTGGGACTAGCATTACATGAAGTTCAATATAAACGGTCGTACGGGGCTTTTGCCGATCGTCGTGTGGGGGCTATTAAGTTTGCTGGTTCTGTACGGAGTATACCTTCCGCTCGTAACTCACGTGGTCGAACCCATATTCTTGGCTAACCCGGAAAACGCGAGAATATATCACACCGTTCTTATCGTTATGATTTGTTATTGCGCGTGCGATCTTGCGCTTACCACGTTCGTGGTCGCAAGGTATCAGCGCAGAAATAACGGAGTCAAAGCAAAGAACGGATTTATCAGAATTATAGATAAAATTTTCAGCGATCGCTATATGGAAAGACATTTCGAAAATACGAAAGTCGTAAAAAAGCAGACCGAACCTCAGACGGACGGTACGGCCGCGGACGAAATGCCGATCGTTTCTGAAGAATAAAATTATACGCCGACCGAAAATTTTCGGTCGGCGTTTTTGAAATCCTTGACTAAACGGCTGAAAAAGTATAAAATATCTTAGACGAGTCGGGCGTACGGTTGCGGGAGAGAAATCTCACGAGGAAAGTCCGCGCTCCTCACGGCAAGGATGCCGCCTAACGGACGGTGAAGGCGACTTCAAGGAAAGTGCAACAGAAACAGACCGCAGAGCAATCTGCAAGGATGGAAAGGGGAGGTAAGAGCTCACCGGCGCTTCGGTAACGGAGCGCGCTGTGTAAACCCCGTTCGGTGCAAGATTGGGCGCATGTCGCATAGGGTTGCTCGCCCGATGTGCGCTGTTAATATCGCTTGAACGCATCGGCGACGATGTGTCTAGATAGATGACCGTACACGACAGAACTCGGCTTACAAATCAAGCTCGGAAATTTGCGAATCGTGCGCATATGCGCAAAAAAAGAGAACTGCCAGGCATCGGCGGTTCTCTTGCGTTATAACGGAATAAAAAATAATCGACAATTTTTGATTTATTGTATTCTATCGGCTATTATCGGCAGCATTTGTTCGCGGATGGGCATTTTAGAGCAGAATCTGTATATGTCCGTGGCGAGTAAATCTTTCGCGTATACCGCTCGGGCCGTTTCGCCGAGCGTGTTCAAATCGTTTTGCCTCGCCAGCAGAGGAAATTCTGCTCTGCCCAATTCGCGGAGGAGCGTATCGGCGGTGCTCTTCCGCAGCGCCAAAGGTTTGAGATAGAGCGGCGATTGCAGTGCGCCGTGCACGAGCGTTTTTGGAATTCCCAAAACGGCCGCCGTCAGGATGCGCCGTATGCGCGAGGAGATGTACCGTTTTGTCGTGACCTTTGCGATGAGGTCGTCAAAGTCTTCGGCTTCCCGTGCATAGGTTTTGATGCGGTTTTCCAAGCCTTCCGTGCAGTCGCCAATCTCCGCGAGCGTTTTTGCATCCGCAGTCAGAGCGGCGCTGTGCGCAATTTCTTGAAAGAGCGAGCCGTCCGTAAAACGGAGCATATCATCAAAGACATAGGGGGGGACAGGCGGTTTTGCTTCGTGCAGCCTACCGCCGCGCGCCGCCGCCCGAATCGCCGCCGCGGAGGAGAATTTTTCTCCCAGGTCGGTCGAGCCGTGCGATGCTCCCGTGCGGCGGATTG
>ERZ780178.921-NODE-921-length-20290-cov-6.191698_pt1 | contig 20290 bp, 15 predicted proteins | sample MGYA00511018_ERZ780178 | MGnify/ENA primary metagenome ERZ780178 (study PRJEB29588, sample SAMEA2151439) | human gut metagenome | biome: human gut; feature: human-associated habitat; material: faeces | place: Denmark | collected 2008/2010 ...
CTATGAAACGCTATGCAGCGTCCAAGGATAAGAACATTCACAAACTGATGCAGTACGCAGACCAGCTTCGCGTGAAGCCTAAGGTGCTGCGATACATGGAGGTTTTGCTATGATGACTAAAAATCCGATGCAACAGAAAGCCTTTATCAAAAACAAAGCGGCAGAGAAGCATATCTCGGCGCAGCTCGTCATGCAGAACTATATGCTCGAACGGCTGCTGGAACGGATTTCGCTCTCGCCCTATAAGAACAATTTCATTCTCAAAGGCGGATTCCTGATTTCCGCCATTGTGGGGCTGGACACACGGGCAACAATGGATCTGGACACAACGATCAAGGGCTTCACCCTGACGCATGAAGCAATCCGCAAAATCTTTACAGAGATTTGCGCTGTCCAGATTGCCGACGACGTGCAGTTTGAGGTCGTCGGTATCTCTGACATTCGGGAAACCGACGATTACCCCGGCATCCGGGTCGCGCTGAAAGCGAACTATCCGCCGATCAGCGTACCGCTGACGGTGGATGTCACCACGGGCGACATGATAACGCCCCGCGAGGTGGAATACACATTCTCGCTGCTGTTCGATGACCGCACGATCAGTATTCTTGCCTATAACCTTGAAACGGTGCTGGCGGAAAAACTGGAAACTGTGCTGTCCCGCAACATTGCGAATACCCGTCCGAGAGATTATTACGACGTACATATCCTGTACGCGCTGCGCGGCGCGGAGTGTGACAGAGCGACGCTGCGCAGAGCGCTGGAACGGACGACGCAGAAACGCGGCAGCGGCATGATCCTGACAGACTACCCGGAGATTATGAAAGAGATCCGCGGAAGCGATACGCTCCGTAGGCTGTGGGAGAAATACAGCCGCGAGTATGAGTACGCAAAGGATATTTCCTTTGATGATACCTGTAATACCATTCAGACAATTATGGACGCAATCATGGTGTAAACGAAAGGGGGCTTCTTTATGGGTTGGCTGGCAGCGCAGGGCGCGATTATGGCGATTGGGCTTTTCATTGGGCTTGTCTGCTCGGTGATCGGACTATTCTTCGGGCATATCATTCTCTTTGACAGCATCGCTCTCGGCATTGCCGCCGGAGTGTGCTGCAATCAGTTCACCGCAATTCATCCAGCGCTGTGCCTTGTGATCGGCGTTGCAACATTCCTGCTACTGTTGTGGCTGCAAAATACCAGCATCGGTTTCTGGCTCGTCGGCGGGCTGCTTACGCTGATCTATGCAGCGGTATTTGGGCTGCTGGCCTACTTCATTTCAGAGCATGATCCCATTTGGGGCTGGGTGATTTTCGCTCTGGTATTCCTCGTGGTCGGTGCGCTGCACCTACGCGCACGGGATAACTAAAAGCAAGTACAAGGTCACGGCTTAAAGTGCCAATATGCCTTGCTGAGAGCGGCTTTACAGCGTGGGAAACACAAAGGGCGTATGATTTCCTGCCAGTTATGAAAAACGAGTTTGAAAGCGTGACAAATGAGATTGAAAGGAATGATTGTATATGTTCAAATATCCTTTGGCAGTAACGATTGATACAAACATATTTGACGCAGCAAAATTCGACCTGTGTGATGCCAGTCCCCTCAAAACGCTCGAAAACTATGTTAAAAACGGGAAAATCAAGGTTGTTCTAAGTGATATTGTTGTACGGGAATCAAAAAGGCATATTGCAGATCAGGTCAAAAAAATATGTGGGATTATGCGAAAAGCAAGAGCTGCCGCTTTGGAGGAATCTACTGAACATCTCATAAGCACTATTGGACTGGGCGAGATATTGAGAATCGTAACAAACAAAGGTGAACTCATATCAAAAGGTGAGGAACTGTTTGATGATTTTCTCCGAACGATCAATACCGAAATTCTTGGCGCAGATTTAATAGATGTAGGTTTGGTACTCGGTGATTATTTTGAAACTAAGCCACCATTTGAAAACAGCGAAAAGAAAAAAAGTGAGTTTCCAGATGCATTTATTGCTCAACAGATCAGAAAACGATTTGGCGAGACAGAAGAAGTTGTAATTATCAGTAACGATAAAGGTTTTATAAGGGCTTGCGGAGAAAGTGAAAATCATCTTTTCTTCAGTTCCTTAGGCAAGCTATATAATGCAATAAGTAAAGAAGATGCAGCGTATGATGAAACAATGGCCGTTATCAAGGACCTACAATTACGCATAAGCGCTGCTGTGAAAGAGTATATCAAAGGCAACGAAAATATAGATGTGCATGGTCTTTCATACGACAAAGACGGGATAGAATCCGGGTACGATTACAGTGAAGTTTATCTGCATAGCATTTCAGATGTGACATTTTCTGTCCATTCCGTAGATGAAATTTCCGAAAATAAATCCATCGTCACGCTCTCATGTAAAGCAGATATTTCCGCTGATTGCTATTATGAGGATTATGCCAATGCCCCTTGGGATCCGGAAGAAAAAGAATATGTATTTGTTGATACAATAAAAATGCGCGAGGAACATAAAGCACGGTTTGGGTGCAGAATTGAGATTGACCGAGAAGCAAAGACATTCAAAGTGTTTCCGTTTATAGTTGCTTTGGGTGGTGATTCAAGAAGCAACAGGTATGAAGTTGAAGAACACCCCGGCGAAGATGATGAAGAAGAAATTCGGGATATGGACAGAGAAGCACTTGGATTCCAGGCGCTCGGAAGCTATGAATCATACTTAGAGGATAATTTACCTGATTCACATTTTTACGCAGATATAATCGCAAGGTTTGAGGAAATAAATGGCTTATACCGAAAGTATGATGACTGCTGTATTAGTTTTGATGACTTGTTGGCCGAACTCAATGCTGCCAATCCCAAAGAAACCATCAAACTGATATATGAAAGATTGCTGGAAGTATCAGATATACCGCGCATTGCCAATGTAGAAAATATCACAGATTCCGAGGTTGAAGAAATTCAAGCATGGGCAAATGCCCAATATGAACGGGCGTCTGAGATCGCGGATATAGACACACTGCCGGATGTAATTGCTTTCGGGGAAACGATTACAATTAGAGGTGTGGACGGAAGCGAAGCATCGTTGTCCATAGGAGATAATCAGATAAGCCCTGACGAGGGCAGCGAAGAAGTTATTGATATTTGCTTTTCTAACGGGGATGAAAATACGACCAGCGGATATATAAAACTGACTGTTGGCTATTTGAATTTTGATGAAGATGGTGGAGCTGCGGATGGTCTAAGTGATGATGTCGAATACGAATATGACGATATACTAAAAGAACTGGATAATTTCATTTATGCTCAAAATTGTCTTATTGAAAAAGACACTCGTATTGCTGAAATTATCAGCGAAGCCATAAAAACAAATGGTGACAATACCTAAAACAAAAAACGCGGGGCGCAGCAGCCATCATCGGCTACCGCGCCCCGCGTCGTCTTTTACTCTGCGTCGGAAAGCGTCATGGTGAACTGCGCTTCCTCAAATGCTGCGTCGGTCATGTTGTGCAGCTTATGGATCGTCTGCTCTGCCAGCAGGCGCATACCTGCGTCCATATCAAGCAGTGCGTCGGAAATCGTTGCAATCGTTCTGCGGCGGTCGTGCTTGTGGTAAATGCAGATCAGATTTTCTTCCTCAATGGTGAACGGAACATTGCCCATGCTCATACCTCCAAATCATTATTTTTTGTCTTTGCCGCTGCCTTTTTGGGTGCAGCGGTCTTTTTTGACTGCCCCTCTTTGAGCTGCGCCAGGACAGAGGGACGCTGCTTGCGCAGCGGCAGATCGCGCCGCTCGTCCTTGCTGATAAAAGCGAAAACGCCGTGTCTGTCCTTGACCGAGGAAAGATACAGCGTCTTATACGGAAGCAGCGCAAATAGCCGCTCATGCTCCTTGCTGGATGCGATACGCTCAAACCGCGGTGATACTTCTGCGACAAAATGCGTTCCGTTAGGGCTGTTGGGCGCTTGCAGGGATTGGAACGCCGCCGAAAGGCGCTGTGCTTCGGCAAGCACCTTTTCGTCGGAGAGCCGCCCGATATGCTCTCTGAAATTTCCGGGTTTCAGCCGTTCACGCTTCCGGCTTTCATCGCGCAGCAGATCCCGCAGCGCGTCCGGGTCATGCGGAACGGCTTCATAGCGCACGAACTTTCCATACTCCCGATCCGGCGTTGCTTCAAAGCGGTATTCCTTGGGCAGCTCTCGCGAGCCTTTTTCATAGATCAGACGGTTATTGTCTGTCCGCAAGGCGGTCTGGATTGCAAGCTCGGCTTTCGTTGCATAGTCCAGCTCATAAATGCTGCCCTTTACCTTGCCGCTTTCCATGCCGGACAGCACCACGGCATAGGCAAGCACACGCTCCTTGGTCTGCTCATGGTAGAAACGGAATGTATTATGCTCCCGCGTTCCGCGCAGAAACACGTCCCGTTCCCGCAGACAATGCGTTCCATTGGGACGGGAAAACCATAAATAGACTTTATCCTCGGCATTTTTACTCTTTGCCGCCTGTGTCAGAATCTTCTTGTCAATGTCAAAATCGTTCTGAAAGGCTGCTGTGTTCTGCTGCATAATCTGTTGCAGGGATGCCAGCACATCCACATTTTCAAATTTATTCATAGGTCACTCCATTTCCAAAGCCTGTCGGATGCTCCGTTTGGCTTCCTGTTCCTTTTCTCGCTGCTGCGGCTTGCAGGACTGCGCACGATCCGCTTTGAGCTGCGCACGGATAGATGGCTTTTTGCCGTCCGGGTCGCGCTGCGGCGTTCTGCCGTCCTCGGCCTTGACCGCTGCGGCAAGCGCAGAGAGCGAAATCACCTCGCCGCGCTTTGCCTTTTCTTCCAGCTCGTCCACGGACGGGGTGTTGTTGATCTGTCCGTCAATCATGTTGTAGTTCTGTTCGGTGGACAGCTCCGCCGTGCGCATATAGTTTTCCTGCTCCCGCTGCTCGGCGGCAATGGCAAAGGCCTGTGTGCCGTTGCCCATGATAAGGTATTTGCCGTCATCGGTGCTATGGTGATACCCATAGCCTGCGGCTTCCATCTGCTCACGGGTCATATCGGCAACATGAAAGCTGCCACGCGGCGTTGAAACGCGCTTCCCGGTCAGGTGGGCGTCAGGGGCAGCGGATTCCTGTTGCTGGGCGCTGCGCTGCACGTCAATGGGCTTTTCCCCGGAGATAGGCTGAATACAGGAAATGTACCCTGCGGCGTAGTATGCGTTTTTGTTAAGCTGGCGCTGCCATGCGCCGACGCTGGGTGCCCAGCGGAAGCCGTTTGCTTTCAGTTCGTCCCGTGCTGCTTCATCCGGCTTGCCGTCAAAGAACACTTGCAGACGGTTATCCGCTTTGTTGGCTTCCACGCGCCCGCCGTCAAATTCCCATCCGGCAAAATTGGTGTCCCCGTGCTGCCGTATCTGTTCAATGCGTCCACGGATGCGGCGGATCTCTGCATTGTTGTTGGAGAGCATATAGGCGGGGTACGGCCGGCTCTTATCCAGATGCCAGGACTGCGCCATTTCCTGCTGCAATTTGGTGATCTGCTCCGGCGTCAGACTGGGGCAGCCCTCCAAAGTCTTATTCTTACGGAAATAGGCGTTGACGGCTTTCATGGTTTCCTGCGCCGATTCCAGCTTGACGAGCTTGGCTTCCAGCTTCGCCGCTGCCTGCGGATCGTCCATGCTGATACCGCCCATGCCTGTGCTGCGGATCTTGTTCAAAATTCCCTGAACATCCTGCCATTCCTGCATATTGCGGTCACGGGCGGCGTTTTGCTTCTCTTTCTTGCGAACAGGGAAATTGCTGCCGCCTGCAACGAGGATCGAGGGAACATGGGCTTCAATGGCATAGTGGTCGTTCAGATTTTCCGCCAGCTTGCGGGCGTAGGTGTCCAGCAGCGCGTCAATTTTCTCATGGTACATGGGATCGACGCGCTCTTTCTGCCGCTGCGCAATCGCCGCTGCCTGATCCACCATCTGCCGATATTCGGCGGTGGCGCTGCCTGCGGCGTAATCGCGGTAGCTGTTTGCATCGTTGGCACGGCGGGCAGCGCCCTCATTGATGGTGTAATACCTGACGGCGGTTTGCTCCGGCGCGGTATCTGCGGGCGGCGCTTTCTCCGGCTGCTCCTGTACGTCGGCGGGCGGTTCCTGCGGCTCGTAGCCATTGGCGGCATATTCCTCCACGGTCATGCCTGCGGCTTCGGCTTCCTGTGCGATCTCACTTTCTGCATGGGCTTTGTAGTCCTGAAGCTCTTTATCAAAATCGGAAAGCTGCGGTGGATCGGGCAAGTGATAATCGCCCGCGTTCAGCTTTTCCCGGCAAGCGTCCACATAGGCAAGAACCGCATGAAAATATGCTGTCTGCTCCGGCGTCAGGGCTTCTCCATTTTCCAGCATATCCGCAGCGGTGCGCTCCTGCTCGGTGAGATTGCAATGTAGCCGCATATACGGTACAAACTCGGTGAGAAGCGTTTCACGCTTGGCCTTGTCCTTTTCCCACGCTTCCGTACCCTCGTTGTGCAGCACAAAGTTTTTCCAGTTTTCGTCCTTGGCGTAGTATTCGTGATAGGCTTGGATATGGTCGATCAGAGCGCCGTCCCCGTCGCCAAAGTCCTGCCGCCCCTCGTAGCTGTCACGTTCCCCGTGGAATGTGCAGTCAATGCGGAATTTGGTTTTATCGTACCAGCCGCCTGTGTAACCGGGCTTCTCACGCTCAGAACGCTTTTCCTCGTCCAGCGCCTTAAAAAGTGCGTCTGCGCGGGCAAGCGGGAGCTGTTCACCCTCTTGCAGCTTCTCGCTTTCGCTCCAAAGAATCGTCACGACAGGCTGTACCGCAGGATCAAGAGAGGGTGCTTCCTTGCCGGACGCTTCCTCTTGGGCATGGAACATGGCAATCTGCTCGTCGCTGGCATAGGTCAGGTCGCCAAACTCCAAATCGTTCAGCTCGCCTTGGATCAGCGCAGCCAGCGATTCATACTGTCGGCTTTCAATCAGCACATCACCCAAATATTTTTCAATGCGGAAGTCCGCCAGGTTTGCGTATGCCTGAATGGGGATTTCATCATCCGTAACGGTCGTGTGTCCAATACCAACGGCGGACAGGTCGCTGAAATCTGCGCCGGAATGAAATTCTTCGCGGCAGTAATCGTCGATTAGCTTTTTCGCAAGCTCCAATTCGGCGCGTCCCCGTGCGGCGTCGCTCAGATGCAGAGAGTAAAGGCCGGAAGCAGAGGAAAAGCCGACGTTGTTGAAAACATAGTCCACATCACTTTCTTTCAGCGCTCCGGCTGCGTAGTAATTTTCCCGCGTGGGTGTCGGGCTTACGCTGCCGGATGCAATGTCGTGATTCAAGCCTGTTTCTAAATGCGTACAGATTTTTCCGTCCACCGCCAGCGTCGCATAGTACCAGCCTATGTAACCGCTGCTTTGCTGATCTGTGCCGTCGTTGAACTCCACATTCAGCAGCGTGTAGGGCTTCAAGCCCTTTTCTCCGGCAATGGCATTGTCCTGAAGCTCGCGTTCTTTGAGGGCGGTATAAGCAGTTTCCTTTGCAACACGGATGATTTCAGGGTTATACCGCACCAACGCGCTATCGACAAGCTCCTGCTGTACCTTTTTGGTTTTGGCTTTTCGCGTCATGTGGTTGCCCAAAAACAGAGAGCTGCCGTTATCAAAGCGAATGGAAATATCACTTGTGCCGCGCCATTTTCCCGTGCAGCGCGAGGTTTCAATCGTGCCGGATGTGCAGCCAAACGCCTGCGCGATCACGCCGATTTTCTCCTGCATGGAGAGCGTTTCATACCTCTTGGCAATTTCAACAGCCTGTTTCTGTAACTCTGTCAGCGGTCGTTCCACTGGCGGAGCGTCAACCTGTGCTTCCTGCTGTGCGGCCTGCTCCGGCTGTAAAAACTCCGGCACTTCGGTATAGCCGCCGCGATCCAAATAGTGCGCCGTTTCCTGCTCGCCGCGATGCAGCACAATGACATCGGACATGGAAAGGCTATGCCCGGTAAAATCCTGCGGTCTGTCTATGTTGAAGCGAACAAAAATGTCCTCCAGCGTGTCCGTGTCGGAGAGGGGTGCGGTATAGACCAGCTCATAATTTTCGCGGTCAACACGCAGCCCGGCGGCCTTTACCTGTTCCAGCGGCTCAAATCGGAGATCCCGCGTTGCGTCGCCGTCTTTAAGCTGATAAATGGAAAAGGTGTTCTCCGGCACATCCTGCGCAGCAGCCTGTTCCTGCTCTGCGGTGTGCTGCGCCTGAAGCTCTGCAAAGTGCCCCTCGATTTCGGAAATAAGATCGCTGGCGGCGGTGCGGATAGTTTCAAGGGATGCTTTCAGCTCCTTAATATCGCGGCCGCTGCTCCACCCGGCGACATAGCCAAAGGAGTAGTCCGACGTGTCCAGCCCGAAATGCTGGCACACCGTATAGGCAACGCTTTCCGCCTGCACTTCGCGGGTGCTGCGGTCGGGGCGCTCCGCCTGCTCCGGCGCGTTCAGGTCAATATCGTGCAGCTTGGCATGGGCAATCTCATGGATCGCCGTCTTGATGGTTTGTAGCTCGCTCATGCCGTCATCAATAGCAATGCGCTTTTCTGCAAGGTCATAATAGCCGTGTGCGCTGCCGTCGATTTTTTCAAGCGTCACGGGAACGGGAGAGGTCAGCTTCAAGGCTCGCCAAAAATCTTCATACTGTTCCACATTGCCCGTGAGCGCGTCCACGGCAATGTCGGGAAGCTCCTTGCCCTCGGTCTGGCTCACATCAAATACCGACACCACCTTGAACGCCGGAATCGTCACCTCCTGCTGCTCCGTGACGGGCTTACCGTCTGCGCCGATCACGGGCTGCCCGGTGTCCGGGTCAGTTTTCGCCACATCCTTTTTGATTTTATAGGGTGCGGGTGCAAGGATTTTGATGCCCTTTTCGCCGGATTTGACATGGCGTTCAAATTCGTCGCGCCACTTTCCGTAGCCTGCGATAAGGGATGCGTCCGGCTTCTGCATGACAATCAGCAGCGTATTGTTCAGGCTGTAATTGTGGAAGCGGGACATGGCTTTCAGGTAATCCTGATACCGCTCACTTTCAAAAACCTCCTGTACGCCCTGTTCCAAATGCTCGGTGATCTCCTTGATCCTGCCCTGTGTGTCGGTGGCGGTCAGCACCAGCGGACGCACGGGGATTGGTTCCGCGGGCAGCGCCGCGCCCTGCGGCAACTCATCCATATCTCGCTGGGGGCCGGGCTGCGCAGTCAGACGATATTCCTGCGGCACTTGGTTGGCTTTGTACCACTCTGCATAATCGTTGCCGTTGTTATAGACATAGCCATAATCGGTGAAAATGCCGCGATCCTCTTTGACCGCTTCGCGCCCATAGCTCTTGTAATCAAAGAACCTCTTGGCAGCGTCCGGCAATTCCAGCTCGTCCAGATCGTCAATGAGGTAATGTCCGTAATCGTCGGAATTGTGTACGGTGGGATAAAGCCAGTAGCAGTCCAGATTGTGCGTCAGGTTGATTAAGTCCGCCGCGCTTGCCGCATGGTCGCCGTACTGTGCGGCAGCGGCAAACTTGTCGCGTTCCTCGTCGCTGCGCTGGGTGAGCAGCGCGGCAAGATAGTTCAAATCGTCCAGACTTTCGCCGGGCTTCAAGGCTTCGCTCCACCCGTCCAGAGAGGAATGAAAGGCAGATACCTGATACTGTTCCGTGTCGCTCCCGTCTACGCCCAGCCGTTCAAAAACGGCTTTCATCGTTTCGGCGTCGGTGGGCAGCGATACCCATTCCGCAACAGGCGTTTCCTCGGTATGCCGTGCGGTGTTGATAAGATATACTTCCAAAAGGTGTTCGTCCACGTCTGCGCTCCTTTCTGACATAAGGGTTTGGGACTATCCCAACAAGCAATCGCCGCCCGGTCTGTGCCGGGCAGCGATTTTCGGGAGTTGTAGCCACGCTCCCTATGCTTGCTGCGTTACTGAATCGTTCTTTTATCTCCGTAAAATGCGTTCTGTCACGCTTTCAAAGCCGTTTTCCGTAGTTTCCATAGGAATACCCTGCATACTCCAAAAGCGCATCTGGAAAACCGCTTGCCGCAAGGCTTTTGAAGCCCTTAAACCGTGACACACCGCGCCTTTGCCCGCTGGCGGCGCTTGCGCTCGGCTGCATTGCGCCGGGCAGCATAGGGCGCACAGCGGTCACAGTATTTTGCACGGTTGCTGCGGGCGGGAAAGGGCTTGCCGCACAGCTCGCATTTCTTGCGGGTGTCCGCCGTGGCTGCAAGATCTGCGCATAGCTCCCGGTCTGCGGGCAGCACCGCTTCCCGGAAGTATCGGCAGAGCAGCGAATAGCTGATGGCCTGCACACAGACGCACGGCTCGCCGTCGTCCAGCAGCAGACAGCATCCACGCACATTGTTGGCGCAATGGCAGCGGGTCAGCTTTTTCACTCTGCGATGCTGCGCGTCATTCAGCCGGATCATTTTCTCTGCTCGATACGGTAATTCACATACTTCTCTCCCGTATCACACAGCAGCACCGTCCCGTCATAGGTCTTGCCCGTGCGCTCAGAGTACAGCCCCTTGACTTTCGCCTTGCCGTCCTTTAGGAGTGCGGCGGCGATTTTCTTGGAAAAGACGGTTCTCCGGCTTTCAAAGAACTTGTCATTCTTCCACATGACAAAGCGGCAGGAGCGGTCAGAGCAGTAGAAATTCTTCTTGCCCTCATAGACAGGGCTTTTGCAGCGTGGGCAGATGCCGACTGCTTCCTTTTCCGGTGCGAACAGCTTTTTACCGTCCTCGGTGATGTGGGAATACTGCTTCACCAGCTCCCGCGTCATATCCTCGATTCCCTGCATGAAGCTCTGCGGGTCGTCGCTGCCCTTGGCGATCTCCGTCAGGCGGGTTTCCCATTCAGCGGTGAGCAGCGGCGATTTCAGCATATCCGGCAGGATGACAGCGAGATTGATGCCGTCCTTGGTCGGCACAAGACTTTTGCCCTTGCGCTCGACAAATCCGGCAGAGAGCAGCTTTTCAATCATCGCTGCCCGCGTTGCCGGAGTTCCCAGCCCTTGCCGCTCTGCATCCTCCGGCATATCCTCCTTGCCCGCGTTCTCCATTGCGGACAGAAGCGAATCCTCGGTGTAAGGTTTGGGCGGCGTGGTGTAATGCTCGGAAACGGATGCCGTGACCGCTTCAAAAATCTGCCCCTCGGAAAGCTCCGGCAGCGCCGCATCCTCTGCGCCGTCCTCGTCCGGCTTTGCTTTGAGCGCGGCGCGGAAACGGGCGTCAATGTCTTTCCAGCCTGCCATCAGGATCGTTTTGCCCTTGGCGGTGAATTGCTTGCCGCCGCAATCAAAAACCGCCGTAACGGTTTCATACTCCTGCGGCGCTGCAACGGCACACAGCAGCTTGCAGCAGACAATGGACATCAGCTTCTTTTCACTCTCCGGCAGTCCGTCAAAGCCGCTGCCTGCAAAGGCCGCCGTGGGGATAATCGCGTGGTGGTCGGAAACCTTGGCGCTGTTGATGACACGCCCGATCTCCGGCGTAAGCTCCGCGCCCTGCATAAAGGGAAGCACAGGCAGCAGTGCCGCAACAAGGTCGGTTGCCGTCTGCGCCATATCCTCGGTGAGATAATTGCTGTCGGTACGGGGATAGGTCAGAAAACGCTTTTCATACAGGCTTTGCGCATAGTCAAGGGTCTGCTTGGCGGTAAAGCCGTAAACGCGGTTGGCTTCCCGCTGCAACAAGGTAAGGTCAAATAGCTTCGGCGGCAGCGCGGTTTTCTTCTCTTTTTTGAGAGAAACGCAAACGGCCTGCGACGCTTCGCAAGCCGTTCTCAGCGCATCCGCAGCGGCAGCGTCGGAAATGCGTTCACTTTCCGCGTCCACGCCGCCGCAGCCGATATGCACGATGTGGTATTTCTTCTTGTGGAACATCGTAATTTTTCCGTCGCGCTCCACCAGCAGATTCAGCGTAGGTGACAGCACCCGTCCCACATTCAGGGTCTTGTGGTACAGCACGGAGAAAAGCCGCGTCGCATTGATGCCAACAAGCCAGTCTGCCCGCGCACGGCACAGCGCCGATTGATACAGCGCGTCATACTCCGTTCCGGCTCTGCGTCCGGCAAAGCCCTCGCGGATGGCGCTGTCCTCCATAGAGGAAATCCAAAGACGGGAAAAGGGCTTCGTGCATCCGGTCTGCTCATAAACAAAGCGGAAAATCAGCTCGCCCTCACGTCCAGCGTCACAGCCGTTTACCACCTCGGAAACGTCGCTGCGATGCAGCAGCTCTTTCAAAATGGCAAGCTGCTTTTCCTTGCCGGGGGTGGGGGCATATTTCCATGTCTGCGGCAGAATGGGAAGATCCTCATAGCGCCACTTTTTGTATCGCTCGTCGTAGCTGCCCGCATCTGCCATACTGATAAGATGCCCGATGCACCACGACACCAGCAGCCCGTCGCCGGAAAGATACCCGTCCTTTTGCTCCGCAGCGCCCAGCGCAAGGGCAACGGTCTTTGCCACAGAGGGCTTTTCACAAATAATCAAAACACTCATTCTTCATTCTCCTGTTCGTCGGGATCGCTGGCGCTGTCTGCGTCCTCATCATCCCCGTATTCTTCGGCTTCGTCATCCTCGTCAAAATCGAACTCGTCCAGCTCGTCGCCGCCCTTGACGCTGGATTTCGGCTTGCGCAGCTTGAAGTACCACAGCGCACCGCCGCCACCCGCAGCAAGAATCAGTACAAGGATCAGGATGCCGCCCACATTGTTTTTCTTCTCAGGCGTCGGCTCGTCTGACTGTTCCGTTTCCTCCGGCGTCGCTTCCTTTCCGGCACAATTCGTCATATCCGTTTTGCAGAGGGCACAGTTCGTATTGACCTTGCCAGCGGTGCATTTTTCGGTGCAGGAGCAGACAACGGGCGTGTTCTGGCTGTCGTCCTCCAGCAGCGCCATCAAGTCGGCTTCGTCTACGGGATTTAAGAAATATGTCTGATAGCGTTCTTCTTCCTCGTCCAGCAGCTTGTCATAGTCAATGACGATATACAGCGTATGCCCATTTCGGGTTTCCACGGTGATAAACTGCTTATTGGTGTGTTTATCATAGAGAAGATCGCGGGTCGCAGCGATGCCGTCCTCGGTGAACGGAGTGCCGGGGACAATCGTGTTGTCCTCCGGCTGCGTTTCCTCCTGCCACGTTTCAGGCGGCAGCTCGTCATCGTAGTAGTCGCCGCCGTCCGCATACGCGACGGTGGCAAAAGCCGTCATGCACAGCACCACGCAGAGCAACGCGGCGAATACAGAGCGAAAATGCTTATTCTTCGTCATCGGCCATGTCCTCCTGTTCGTGATAGGCGGTTTCCACGGGCGGCGCGTCATTTGCGCCGCCGCGCAGGAAATTCATCAGCTCGTCGCGGCTCATGCACATCGAGCGGACAAGATTGACGATTTCAAAGTTCTCCTGCTCGGTGCGCTGGGCTTCCAGCTCTTTCAGTCTGTTTTGGTACTCGGTGATTTTGCCGCGGGTCTTTTCAATCTCACGGTCAATGCGGTCAATTTTGCTCATAGCCATAGGTTAGCAGCTCCTTTCATTCAGCCGCTTTTCATAGCGGTATTTCATTTGCGCCGGATAGAGCGGCTGGGCAGGACGGCGGCTGCCTGTCCACGCCTTGCCGCCCGCAAGTCCGGCGTTCGTCCAGCCTGCGGCGCGTAGGCTTGCGCCGCTTTCGGTGCCTAAGGTATAGGTGACAATTTTGTGGTAGCCCATCGCCCGCGCAGCCCGTGCCGCTGCCGCATAGAGGATGCTGCAAGCGTTCTTCGTGCCATCGCTGCACAAGCGGTTGACTTCCAACGTAAAGCCGTCGTCCAAATAGCGGCTCACAGGCCGTCCCACAATGGCAACGGCACAAAGCCGCCCATTTTCAGCACAGCCAATGGAAAACTTATGTCCAGCAACGGGCTTGTGATGGCGGTGATGCTGCCGCACAAACTCGTTCGCCTGCGCAAGAGAAACGGGAATCAGCGTCAGCATAGCCGTCCTCCTTAGTTGTACGGCGGTCTGGCGTAGGCGTAGAAATGTGCCTGCCAATAGCTGCTGTTCAGGTTGGAATAGGAAATCGGATCTCCGCAATGGATCATCATGGAATTGCCGACGTAGATTCCCACATGGCTAACGCCCGGAGTATCGTATGTCCCGACGAAAAACACGAGGTCGCCCGGCTGCGGGTTGGAAACAGGGGTGGAAATATTGTAAAGCCCCTGTGCGCCCAGTCTGCCCGTATTGCACACGCCGCTGTTTGTCAGCACCCAGCTCACGAAGCCGGAGCAGTCAAAGGAGGTGGACGGGCTGCTGCCGCCCCACACATAGGGGTACCCCAAATATTTTTCGGCTTCTGTGATAACGGCGGCAAAGGTTTCGTCCTCCATTGCAGAGGGCGGGATCTCATATCCCTCTGGGCGGTTTGTGATGTACTTGGGGATATACTCGCTATCCCCGAACAGCTCCGGCTTGTTGCCCAACACCGACATATACAGCGCATATTTGGACAGCGTTTCTTCGTCCATGATATAAACGGGGATATGCGAGAGATTGAAGTTTTCCAGCTCGACGGTGCAGATGTAGTAGTTATACGGAACTTCTACATCGTACTCGTTGCCCGCGCTGTCTGTCCGGGTAACGGTGCGGTAGCGCACCTCGGTCACGACGGTTTCTGTGAGAATATATTGCTTTTCAAAGAGCATTTGCAGCGTCCCCTGCACCTCGCTTGCCGTCCATGCGCCGTCATGTAGCGCGGAGAGGATCGATGCCAGGACATAAGGATCGTGCTTGATCTCGTCAAGGTCATAGTGGTATTCGTCGTAATCATGGGTGCGTTCATAGGTGTCGAGATATTCTTGCAGCTCGGCTTCCAGCGCACAGTAGGCGGCTTCGGCGGCAAGAATGTCCGCGTCCTCCGACTGATAGCTGGATGCCGCCACACCGCCGCCAGCCGCGCCCACCAGCGCAGAGCAGGATTGCAGCCCGCCGATTAGCATGACAATCAGCAGGAAACCAGCCAGAACGACCAGCGCACCTTTCCCATCTGGACAGACTGCCCATCCGGGGAAAGCTGCTTTTCCGCGTCACGCTCGGAAATATGGATTTCTTCACCCGTGGTCTGATTGTCCAGCACCGCGCCGTCGCGGGTCATGCGCTGGGTGAGCTTATCGCGGGGCTTAAATTCTTTCAATGGGTATCACCTCCGATCCGTTCCCGTGCAAGGGAACAAAACTCCGTGTTCAGTTCAATGCCGATGTAATGCCTGCCGTGCCGCTTCGCCGCAAGCCCCGTTGTGCCGCTGCCCATGAACGGATCAAGGACAATGCCACCCTTGGGACAGCCCGCCAGAATACAGGTTTCTGCCAGCAGGGGCGGATAGGCGGCAAAATGCCCGCCCTTGTAAGGCACGGTGTTGATAAACCACACATCGCGCTTTGCCCGGACGGGCGAGATCATGTCGTCGGTGATGCTGCCTTTTTCCCTCGGCTTATTGATATTCTGCGTCTGCGGCTGTCCCGGCACGGGAGCGGAATACTTGCCCACGCCGCGCCCCGCCTTTTTGCGCAGGGCGGTCGTGGGGGCAATGGGTTCGGCTATGGCAAGCCAGTCATAGAAATAGCGCCTGCTCTTGGTGAGCATGAAAATATGCTCATGGCTGCGGGTGCAGCGGTCTTTGGTACTCTCCGGCATGGGATTTCCCTTTGCCCAAATCACGTCATTACGCAGATACCAGCCATCGGCGCGGAGCGCAAAGGCCAGCATCCACGGAATCCCGATCATGTCCTTCTGCTTGCAGCCCCGTACCGTTTGGCAGAGAGAAAAGTTCTGCCCGTTGCGCCCCTGCGGATATTTGGGGTCGCGGGCATCGCCCTTGCTGCCTGTGCCGCAATAGCTGTCCGCGATATTTACCCACAAGGTTCCGTCAGGGCGCAGCACCCGGCGCACCTCACGGAATACCGCTGTCAGCCGCGAAATGTATTCCTCCGGCGTGGCTTCCCGCCCGATCTGTACGTCCATGCCGTAATCCCGCAGCCCGTAGTAGGGCGGCGAGGTCACGCAGCAATGGACGCTGCTCTCCGGCAAGGCTTTCAGCACATTCAGACTGTCGCCGCAGAGAATGGTATCAAGCTCCATCATCATACGCCGTTCACCTCGCTTGGCTTGGTGGACATGATGCGGTAAAGCTCGGTGTCCCGTGGGAACTTGTCTGCAAAGGGCAGGATCACATTTTCAAAGAACAGCAGCCCTTCGCCGGGTGGGGAGTTGGTAACGAACTTTAGCTGCTCCGGCGAGATATTCAGACGTTCAGCAAGAATTTTTCGGTCGCCTGCCGCTTGGTTGAGCATACAGATGAAGTCTGAATTTTCCAGAATATTTTCGATTTCCGGGCTGGACAGCAGATCCTTGACGTTTTGCGTCGCACCTGTTGGCACACCGCCCCATTTTCTGAATCGCTTCCAGATCTCCGCGCTGTATGCTGCGGTTTGCGGCTCTTTTAATAACAAATGAAATTCGTCCGCGTAGTACCATGTCGATACGCCTGTGTTGCGGTTGCGGGTGACACGATTCCAAACCTGATCCTGAATCACCAGCATACCCGGCTTTTTCAGGTTCTTCGGCAGCTCCTTGATGTCAAAGCAGACAAAGCGGTTGTCAATGTCAACCGTCGTTCGGTTGTTAAAGAAATTGAGCGATCCCGACACATACAGATCAAGCGCCTGTGCCACACGGTCGGCTTCCGGCAAATGCTGCGCTGTCAGCGCGGCATGGAGGTCGGAGAGGATCGGCATATTCTCTGGGCGCGGGTCTGCAAAGTAGGGCTGATAGATACGCTGCACAGCGCGGTCAATTACGGTGCGCTCGATGGCTTCCAGCCCGGTCTTGCCGCCCATAATCAACTCACAGAGGGACAGCACAAAATCGGATTTAAGCGCCAGCGGGTTTTCGTCCTCGGAATAATTCAGGTTGATGTCCAGCGGATTCAGGTAGTCGCGGCTGGTGGGTGAGAGCTTGATGATCTGCCCATGCAGCAGCTTTACCAGCGGCGCATACTCGCCCTCCGGGTCACATACCAGCACATGATCGTGGGTTTTCAGCAGCACACCGATCATTTCCCGCTTGCAGGAGAATGACTTGCCGCCGCCCGGTGTGCCAAATACAAGGCCGTTGGGCGAACGTGCATTTTTGCGGTCAAGCATAATCATGTTGCCGGACTTGGCGTTTAGCCCGTAGTAGAGGGAATCGCCGCCTTGAAATAGCTCCTGCGTCACAAAGGGAACGATGATTGCCACGGCCGAGGTCGTCATGCCCCGCGTGATATGGATTTGATTTTCCCCCAGCGGCAGCGAGGACACAAGACCGCGCTCCTGCTGGAAGTCCAGCCGCGTCAGGGTGCAGTTGTGCTTTTGCGCTACGCCTGCTGTACGGAACACTTCGTTTTCCAGCTTGCGTTTGGTATCTCCGTAGTTCAGAACAAGAAATGTCAGCAGAAAATACCGCTCGTTGCGGCTTTGGAGATCTTGCAGCAGCTTTTTCGCCGCACCGCCGTAGGTAGCAAGGTCGGACGGCAGAATATCCATATCGTAGCCGTCCCGGACAGCCTTTTTCTGCTCCTGAATCTTCATTGCATCGAGGTCGGTGATTTTGCGCTTCACCATTTTTACGGCTTCTGTCTGCTCCAATGCCTGAATATGGACATTGACGACAAGGCTACTGTCCGTATCAAGAAAATCGGTCAGTATACGGTCGGTCAGCTCCGGCGTAATGATCTGCAAAAAACTTGCAGCGCAGAGCTTGCCGCCCATCTGGAACATACGGCTATTCTTGAACGCAAAGGAGGATGGCGCGATAAAGTCCTTTGTGGAAAGCCCACCAGCGGCAAGCCACTTCCAGTCAAAGTTGAAGCGTTCCCCGTCTGGGTGCATGATGCCGTGCAGCACCTCTAAACGCTCCTTGCCGTCCAGCACACGGGATACCGCACCCATGATTTTGAAGTAGCCCTGAATATCCAGCGAGATACGCGACAGCCTTGCCCGTGCCGCCTTGAGGTTATCGGCTTCAATGGTATAGGTGATGTACTTGGTTTTCCCGCTGCCGTTGTTGCCGCGGGCAAGCTGCCGCTTGAGAATGTCCGTCTGCTCCTGCCGGATCGGGTCTAAGCCGTCATTGCAGGGCGGCATTTCAAAGCTCCGAGCAAGCTGCTCCCGATTGGACTTACGGTTGGGATAGGTGAACTGCACATGGATGGAAGAATCCAAATAGTTATACAGATCGCAGAGATATTCAAAAATAGCCGTCTGATCGTCAGGCTGCGCAAGCAAATAGTTGATGTCAAAAAACTCAATGCTCTGCGAATAGCGCCTGTTTCCGAGATAGCAGATGCCGTCCGGGTACATGATCTGATAGGGTATCGTGTCCTGCGCGGTATGGGGCTTGCCGTCACCGCGATATTTACGAATGACGGCTTCAATCTGTTTTCTTTCGGCGCGGGTGAGCTTGGGCTTGTCCGCCATGCTTTTTGCTTCCGCGCTGTTTGCTCTTTTCGACAATCGCCTTTACCTCCTGTTCCATTTGATATTGACATACAAGGGCGTCGTATGCGTTGACGGTCTGATAGGGGCGCTCCTTGGGGCGCAGAAAGCAGCTTTCTATGATTTGCCGCCCCACCACTTCAAGGGGCTGCCCGTTCTTCTCATACACCCCAAACAGAAAACCGGGGAGCATGACAACGATCATCACCATTGCCGCAGCCGTCGTCCCGATGCCGCCTTTGAGCAAAAAGAAAAGCGGCACTCCCATGAGCGCCGCCAGCCCAAAACAAATAAGCTGCCGCTTTGTCAAATTGAAAAGCACCTTGGATTTAATTTTCGTCAAATCCTTTGGCACGTTTACATAGGCCATGCGCTAACTCCTTTCCGCAAGCGTAATATCGCTTGCAATTTCATTGCCCCATGCGTCCCAGCCCGGCGTTTTCTGCCGGGCGAACAGCTCCACGCGGGGCAGATTGCCCATGAGCGCAAGAATCTTGTCCCGCGCTTCATCCGGCTTTTTACTATGCTGCTCAATGGGGCTGATAATAAACTGATGTACGCCTGCCGACTGCCGTTTGGGTTTGCCCTTGGTCGCCAGCAGACAGATTTCCGCATTGCTGCGTGTCCAGTAGCCCATGCCGTAAAACCATGACGGACTTTTGCGGTTGCGTTTGAGCCAGACGAACGCCACGGTTTTATACCGAAAGCCCCATGCGCGGATCAGCCGCAGGGCTTCGGGAAGCTGCGGAAAGGTCGCCCACAAAAACAGGGCGCAGTCCTTCGCCGCCAGCTCCGGCACGGGCAGGGCGCACAGCTCGTCAATGCTCATGGTGGGATAGTGCTTTTCCGCTGCGCCCTGCACCTTGCTCCGTTCATACCGCCACGGGGGATCTGCGTAAATAACGCTGTATTTCTTGGTGATGGAAAACCTCCTTTTAATGTGCATGGAATAATGATTTTGCCAGTGCGCCGGATTTCAAAAGGTTAAAGCAAAGCAGCACCGTATAGGCTGCGATGGAGAATATCGCGGTGTGCAGATTGTCCGCTATAACCATGTTGTTTACCAAAACCGCGTAAATGCCGACGCATATCATAATGAGGAAGCCTTGAAAGCCGAGGGCAAACAGGCCTTTTAAGTAGTTGTTTCCGATTTGCCCCCATTCCCGGTTTGTCATGGTGGCGAATGGAATAGGCGATACGGAGCAGTATAGGTAAATCTCAATCATACGCCCGTACAAAACAACCGTTATCAGCACCGACATGATTTTCATGCAAAGGCTGACAAGGCTTGTTTCGAGCATAAGCAAGAGCAGTTCGGGGATTTCCATTGCGTCAAGTCCGGCTTGCATGGACGAGAGTGCGGCGGCAACATCAATGCTGGTGCTGCCGCCGATCACGCCCGCCGCGCCGGAAACAATGTGCTGCGCCATGTCGAATACCGCCATAGTGATGTCAAAGGTATGCGTGACGATAAACACCGCAACGAACGCTTTGAAAAACCACTTAAAGAACATGAACGTGTCAATGTCGTGCATATTGTTCTTTTCCGTTACCATGCTGATTAGCTCCACGCATAGAACGTAGGTAATAACAAGCCCCGCAATGGGGACGATCACATTTTCCGATAGCGTCTGTATCATGGAAAATATGCTTGCGTTCCACCCCTGCGGGGTCTTGCCTACCTCGGCGGCAATCGTACCGACCTTTTCGTTTACGTCCCCGAACATAGTTGACAGATTACCGTTTATGGCTCCTATGAGGA
>ERZ780178.922-NODE-922-length-20279-cov-5.243720_pt1 | contig 20279 bp, 15 predicted proteins | sample MGYA00511018_ERZ780178 | MGnify/ENA primary metagenome ERZ780178 (study PRJEB29588, sample SAMEA2151439) | human gut metagenome | biome: human gut; feature: human-associated habitat; material: faeces | place: Denmark | collected 2008/2010 ...
CGCCCGCCGAAGCATAAGAGCATAGCAAAGCCCGCCCCGCACAGCCGTGCGGGGCGGGCTCTTTCTTCCGGCAGACTCAGGCGGCCTGCCGATCTTTTTTGCTGCCGATGCCGCCGTGCAGGACAAAGCGGCAAAAGCCGTTGTCCGGGTGCGCGGACACAATGCGGTAAATGAGCAGCGTGATCGCGTAGGCGATCGTGGCTGCGACCAGACCGACGATCATCGCGCCGAGCACGTCGGACGGGTAGTGCGCCATGAGGTAGTTGCGCGCGATGCCCATCACCGGCACAAACAGAAACGCCCAGTAGCGCGCGGGCTTTTTGCCCGTGAGCACGAGCGCGGTCACACCGGCCATCGCGGCCGTTACATGGCCGGAGGGGAAGGAGTATTCACTCTCGGCATACGCGCCGGCGGCCTGCCACCAGGTGCGGAAAGGTTCCACCGTCAGCGGGCGCGGCCGGGCGACGAAGTCCTTGAGCCAGAAGTTCGTGATGAGCGCACTGCAGCACACGGCACCGAACATGCAGATGCCCGCCTTGCGCGTTTTCGGAAAGAGCATCAGCACGATGCCGAGCACGAGGAAGAGGAGACCCTTCTCACCCAGCAGCGTGATGATGTAGCACAGCGGCGTGAAAACCCCGCCCGCGGCCTCGGCAAGTTTGTGCAGCGCCTGCAAAATGGCGTAGTCATAGCCTGCAAATGCGGTGTTGAGCCACTGCGCGATCGCAGTCAGTTCCATAAATAATCACCGTCCGGAATCAAAAAATTGCGGCAGTGCGGCTGAGCGCCTGCCGATGAGCGGCGTCGAAACACGCCGCAGCGTAGCTTTGACATCATACACCGCCTGCGCGGCTTTTGCAACCGTTGCCGCCGGAACGGAGGGTGAAAGTTTTGAATGAACGATTTTTATCAAAAACAAAAATGGAACGTTTTCTGTATTTTGAACCGGTTATTCTGCTGCGGGGCTTGACTTTGGCGTGAAAAATCAATATGCTGGTAAACGGAAATTCAATCTTTAGATAGGAGCGATTTTTGCATGATTCTCGATTGCAGCAAGTATGTCGGCCCTTGTAAGTGCGGCCGCGAGCACACCCTGGAGACGAAGAAGGTCGTCGTGGAGTATGACGCGCTCGATAAGTTCGACCAGTATATGGACGAGGTCGTCCTGACCGGCAAGCGCGCTGTCATCTATGACACGAACACGTATAACCTTCCGACGCTCAAGCATGTGCGCGCCGATCAGGAGATCGTTCTCAATGCTGAGGGGCTTCACTCCGAGAAGGGGATGATCGAGGACATGATGCGCCAGCTCGACCATCCGGACGTGATCGTCGCGGTCGGCTCCGGCACGATCATGGACTTCGGCCGCTACCCGGCGTACCAGCTCGGCATCCCGTTCGTCGCCGTGCCGACGCTTGCGAGCTCCGACGGCTTCACGGCCAACATCTGCTCGATCATCATCGACGGTCAGAAAAAGTCCATCCCCATGCAGGCTGCGGCGCTCGTCGTCTGCGACCTGAACGTGGTCTCCGGTGCGCCCCTGTGGCTGACCGTGAGCGGCATTTCGGACATTCTGGCAAAGTACATTTCGCTCGCGGACTGGAAGATCGCACACCTCGTCTCGGGCGAGTATTACTGCCCCATGGTCGCCGATCTCGCCGAGGAGGCGCTGACCATTATGCGCAAGGCTGCCGATGATATGGCAGGAGTCGCTGGATCTCATGGCAAAGTGCGCGGACGCGATGCTGCGCGGGGGCGAGCCGGACTACGAGGCCATGACCATGGCGCAGATGATTTCCGGCCTGACCATGCAGCTGCTCAACCACTCCCGCGCTGCGTCCGGCGCCGAGCACCTGATGGCGCACCTTGTGGAGATGAAGCCGCCGCGCTTTGAAAATGCGCACGGCATGCACGGCCAGTGCGTCGGTGTGGGCACGTACCTGTGCGCCAAGGAGTACCATTACCTTGCCTCGCTCCCGACGCCGAAGGCCAAGCCCTTCGAGCCTCTGACCCGCGCGTGGGTGGACGAGAAATTCGGTCCCCTCGCCGACGGCATCATGAAGGAGAACGAAAACGACGTGCTCGGCACCTTTGATCCGCAGAACATCGTTGACCACTGGGACGAGATCCGCGCCATCATCGCCGAGATCCCCTCGGCCGAGGAGCTTGCCGCCCTGTGCGAGAAGCTCGGCGCGTTCTACAAGCCCGAGCAGATCGGTATCGACCCGGCTCTGTCGGAGGATATGCTCAGCGTTTCGGCTGCCATCCGCAACCGCCTGACGCTCATCCGCATGCGCCGCGTGCTCGATTTCGGCGAATAATTGCAGATGGAAACCGTATGTGCCCGGAAGCAGCTGCTTCCGGGCGCTTTTCGCTTGTGAAACAGGGCGTATGGTGGTATAATATTCTGATTCTAATTTTGTAAAAGGAGGCCGTGCCATGCCGGATTTTGAAGTCGTTTCGCCCTACGAGCCGTCGGGCGATCAGCCCGAGGCAATCGACGCGCTCGCGCAGGGCGTGGAAAACGGCATTGACGAGCAGGTGCTGCTCGGCGTGACCGGCTCCGGCAAGACGTACACGATGGCCAAGGTCATCGAGCGCGTCCAGCGGCCGACGCTCGTGCTCGCACACAACAAGATCCTCGCGGCGCAGCTGTGCAGCGAGTTCAAGGAGTTTTTCCCGAACAACGCCGTGGAGTATTTCGTCAGCTATTACGACTACTATCAGCCGGAGGCATACATCCCGCACACGGACACGTTCATCGAAAAGGACGCCTCCATCAACGACGAGATCGAGCGTCTGCGCCACTCGGCCACGTCGAGCCTGTTTGAGCGGCGGGACGTGATCGTTGTCTCGTCCGTGTCGTGTATCTACGGTCTCGGCGACCCGATCGACTATGCCAACATGGTCATCTCGCTGCGCACCGGTCAGCAGCGTGACCCGGAGGAGCTCATGCGCAAGCTCATCGACATCCGCTATGAGCGCAATGACATCGCCTTCGCGCGCAATATGTTCCGCGTCCGCGGCGACACGATCGATATCTACCCGGCCTATTCGTCCGACCATGCCGTGCGCGTGGAGTTTTTCGGCGACGAGATCGACCGCATCTCGGACATCAACGTCGTCACCGGCGCGCCCATCCGCACGCTCAGCCATGTGGCGATCTATCCCGCGTCGCACTATGTCACGACGCATGAAAAGATGGAGCGCGCCATCGGCGAGATCCGCGCCGAGTGCGACGCGCGCGTGAAAACGTTTGAGCAGCAGGGCAAGCTCCTCGAGGCGCAGCGCATCCGCCAGCGCACGGATTATGACATTGAGATGATGCAGGAGCTTGGCTACTGCTCCGGCATTGAGAACTACTCGCGCATCATCAGCGGCCGCGCCCCCGGCAGCGCGCCGATGACGCTGCTGGACTATTTCCCGAAGGATTTTCTGCTCTTTGTCGACGAGAGCCACGTTACGCTGCCGCAGGTGCGTGCCATGTACCGCGGCGACCGTGCGCGCAAGGACTCGCTCGTCGAGTACGGCTTCCGCCTGCCGAGCGCGTACGATAACCGTCCGCTGAAGTTCGAGGAATTTGAGCAGCGGGTGCATCAGGCCATCTATGTCTCTGCCACGCCGGGCGACTATGAGCGCGAGCACGCGGGGCAGATCGCCGAGCAGATCATCCGGCCGACCGGCCTGCTCGACCCGCAGATCTTCGTGCGCCCCATCGAGGGGCAGATCGACGATCTCATCGGCGAGATCAACGCCCGCATCGCCAAAAACGAACGCGCGCTCGTGACCACGCTCACAAAGAAGATGGCCGAGGATCTCTCGGCCTACCTCACGAACGCGGGCATCCGCTGCCGGTATCTGCACCATGACATCGGCGCGATCGAGCGCATGGAGATCATCCGCGACCTGCGCACGGGCGCGTTTGACGTGCTCGTCGGCATCAATCTCCTGCGCGAGGGACTGGATCTGCCGGAGGTGTCGCTCGTGGCGATCCTCGACGCGGACAAGGAGGGCTTTCTGCGCAGCGAGACGAGCCTCATCCAGACGATCGGCCGCGCGGCGCGCAACGCCGAGGGCACGGTCATCATGTACGCGGATAAGGAGACGGCCGCCATGCACGCGGCCATCATGGAGACCAACCGCCGCCGCGCCAAGCAGGCGGCCTACAATCAAGCGCACGGCATCGTGCCCAGGACGATCGTCAAGGGCGTTCGCGAGCTGCTCGAGATCTCCGGCGACGTCGAAGCGCCCAAGCGCGCCGATGGTGTGAAGATGACGGAGGCCGAGCGCCGCGCCGAGATCGCGCGGCTCGAGGCACAGATGAAGAAGGCGGCCGAAATGCTCGAGTACGAGTATGCCGCCGTGCTGCGCGACCGGCTCATTGAGCTGCGCGGCCAGTGACGCGCAAGGAGGACACCTGAATGAAACTCATGATTCTCGACGGCAACAGCATCATCAACCGCGCCTTTTACGGCATCCGGATGCTCAACGCGTCCGACGGCACGCCGACAAACGCAGTCTACGGCTTTCTGAGCACGTTCCGGCGCGTTTTCGACCTGGCACAGCCGCAGGCGGTGTGCGTCGCGTTCGACGTGCACGCCCCCACGTTCCGCCACGAGCAGTATGCGCTCTACAAGGCGCAGCGCAAGCCCATGCCGGAGGAGCTCGCCGTGCAGATGCCGCTGCTCAAGCAGACGCTCGACTATATGGGCGTGCGGCGGCTGGAGCTGGCCGGCTGGGAGGCCGACGACCTGCTCGGCACGGTCGCGCGCCGCTGTGAGGCCGCCGGTTGGACGTGCGACGTTGTCACCGGCGATAAGGACAGCCTGCAGCTCATCACCGACAGCACCCATGTCTTTAACGTCAAGACCCGCATGGGGCAGACGGATACGATCGAATACACGCCCGAGCGCTTTCGTGAAGAGTACGGCTTTGACCCCATCCGCATGATCGACCTCAAGGCGCTCATGGGCGACAGCTCCGACAACATCCCCGGTGTGCCGGGCATCGGCGAAAAGACGGCGAAGGATCTGCTCGTGCGCTTCGGCACGGTGGCGGACATTTACCGCGACCTCGATGCGCTGGACATCAAGCCCGGCGTGCGCAAAAAGCTCACCGAGGGGCGCGAGAGCGCGCAGCTCTCGTTCGACCTTGCCACCATCCGCACGGACGCGCCGATCGACTTTGCGCTCGAGTCGGCCGTCTGGGATCACGACTATCAGCCGGAGCTGTACGACTGGTTCCGGCGGCTCAACTTCACGTCACTGTCGGAAAAGTGGGGGCTGCAGCCGGCGGACGACGCGGGCGTACCGTCGAGCGCGCTGCCGGCCGTGGATGTGGCGGACAGCGCCGCGCTGCGCGCGCTTGAGCAGGCGGTCACGGCGGCGCCCTATGTCGCGGTGCTCGCGCCCGACGGGCTCGACACGCTCACGCTCTGCGACGGTAAGGCGTGCTATGCGCTCTCGTGGGCGCAGCTCGGCGATGATTATAACGCATTTTTGCGCCTGCTGTTTTCCGCGCGCGTGCGCAAGGCGGGGCACAACATCAAAGACCTCATGCGCGCGCTGCTCGACGAGGGGCTGCCGACGGACGGCTTCGTGTTTGACACGGCACTGGCGGCCTACCTGCTCGATGCCACGGCCGGAAGCTATGACCTGCCGCGCCTTGCGCAGACGTATCTTGGCGAGGAACTGCCGGATGTGCAGAGCATCTGGGCGCTGCAGCCGGTGCTGCACGAAAAAATGGATGCTCAGGCCATGCTGCCGCTCTACACGGACATTGAGCTGCCGCTGTGCCCGGTGCTGGCGCGCATGGAGCAGGCGGGCTTTCTGGTCGACCGCAAGGCGCTGTACGACTTCGGCGAGAGCCTCACGAGCAGCATCGAGCAGCTCCAGCAGAGCATCTGGGCGCTCGCGGGCGAGCCGTTCAACATTCAGTCGCCGAAGCAGCTTGGCAACGTTCTGTTCGAGCGGCTCATGCTTCCGGCCGGGAAAAAGACCAAGACCGGCTGGAGCACGAACGCCGCCGTGCTCGACAAGCTGCGCGGCAAGCATCCGATCATCGAGCAGATCCTCGATTACCGCACGCTTACAAAGCTCAAGTCCACCTATGCCGACGGGCTGCTCAAGGAGATCTCCGCCGACGGGCGCATCCACACGAACTTCCAGATGACCGTCACAGCGACGGGGCGCCTGTCGTCGACAGAGCCGAACCTGCAGAATATTCCCGTGCGCCGCGAGCTCGGCGCGCAGATCCGCAAGATGTTCGTCGCCTCGCCCGGCAGGGTGCTCGTGGATGCGGACTACAGCCAGATCGAGCTGCGCCTGCTTGCGCACATCGCAAACGATGAGACAATGATCGCCGCCTTCCGCAGCGGGGAGGACATCCACGCCGTCACGGCGTCGCAGGTGTTCGGCGTGCCGCTTGCGGAGGTGACGCCGCTGCAGCGCTCGCACGCGAAGGCCGTCAATTTTGGCATCGTCTACGGCATCTCGGCCTTCAGCCTCGCGCAGGACATCGGCGTGTTCCAGAGTGAGGCCAAGGCGTATATGGACAGCTATTTTGCCAAGTACCACGGCGTGCGCGCGTATATGACGCGCGTCGTCGAGCAGGCCAAGGCCGACGGCTATGTCACGACGCTCTTCGGCCGTCGCCGCGATCTGCCGGAGCTCAAGTCCTCAAACTTCAACCTCCGCAGCTTTGGCGAGCGTGTGGCGCTCAATATGCCCATTCAGGGCACGGCGGCGGATATCATTAAGGCCGCCATGGTGCGCGTGGATGCGCGGATGCGCGCGGAAAAGCTGCAGGCGCGGCTGCTGCTGCAGGTGCACGATGAGCTCATCGTCGAGTGCCCCGCGGCGGAGGCCGAGACGGTCAAGGCCATCCTCGTCGATGAGATGGAGCACGTGGTCGATTACCGCGTGCCGCTGCTCGTGGACGCGAAGATCGGCGCAAGCTGGGCGGAGGCGCACTGATGGACGTCGCGATCTGTGATGCGCGCAGCGTGCACCTGCCGCAGCTCGAGGCGCTTGAGTGCGCGTGCTTTTCTGCGCCGTGGACACGCGCGCAGCTGGCGAGCCAGCTGCCGGACGACCGGCACGTGTTTCTCATCGCCGCGGCGGGGGAGACGGTGCTCGGCTACGCAAACTTCCTGCACGTGCTCGATGAGGGCGACATTGGAAATGTCGCCGTCGCGCCGGAGTACCGGCGGCAGGGCATCGCGGATGCGCTGCTCGAGGCGCTGTGTGCGCGCGCGGCGGCGCTTGATCTCGCATTTTTGACCCTGGAGGTGCGCGCATCGAATGCGCCCGCCATCGCGCTGTACCGCAAGCACGGGTTTCAGGCCGTCGGTCAGCGCCGCAATTACTATCAGAAACCGGACGAGGATGCATTGCTCATGACCTGGTTCCGGAGAGAGGCGGAGACAATATGATTATTCTTGCGATCGAATCTTCCTGTGATGAAACGGCCGTCGCCCTCGTGCGTGACGGGCGCGAGGTGCTGACCGACCAGGTCTTTTCGCAGGCCGACCTGCACGCCGTCTACGGCGGCGTCGTGCCCGAGATCGCGTCGCGCTCGCACGTGGAGGTCATCTCCCAGCTTGCCGACCGCGCGTTGCAGGTGACCGGCCTGAGCCGCGGCGACATTGACGCCGTGGCCGTCACGTGTGCGCCGGGGCTCATCGGCGCGCTGCTTGTCGGCGTGAACTTTGCCAAGTCCGCCGCGCTCGCGCTCGGCGTGCCGCTCATCCCGGTGCACCATGTCCGCGGCCACATCGCGGCAAACTACATCGCCTACCCGGAGCTGGAGCCGCCGTTCGTGTGTCTGGCTATCTCGGGCGGCAACACGCTCATCTGTGACGTGCGCGACTATACGGATCTGCGCATCCTCGGCGCGACGCGCGACGACGCGGCCGGTGAGTGCTTCGACAAGACCGCGCGTGTGCTCGGCCTGCCGTATCCCGGCGGCAAGCCCATCGACGATCTGTCCAAGACCGGCGACGACCGCAAGTACAAGCTGCCGATCGGCCACGTCGACGGCTGCCCGTATGACATGAGCTTCAGCGGGCTGAAAACAGCCGTCATCAACCTCGCCCACACGGCGGAGCAGAAGGGCGAGCCGCTTGACAAGGCGTCGCTCGCCGCGTCGTTCTGCCGCGCCATGAGCGAGAGCCTTGTGCCGCGCACGATGGCGGCGGTCCGGGAGCTCGGCTATGACAAGCTCGCCGTGGCGGGCGGCGTCGCGGCAAACTCCTGCATCCGCGGTGATTTTCAGGCCGCCTGCGATGCGGCCGGTATCCGCCTGTTCGTCCCGCCGCTGAAACTCTGCGGCGACAATGCCGCCATGATCGGCTGCCAGGCGTACTACGAGTACCTGCGCGGTGCGCGCGCGGGCAGCGAGCTCAACGCGTGGGCGAACATGGAGATCTCCGAGGTCCCGTTCTATGGGCACGCATGACGGGCACCGCGCCCGCATGAAGGCGCGCTTCGTGCGCTGCGGGCTCGATAATTTCGACGATCACAGCGTGCTCGAGCTGCTGCTGTTTTATGCCGTGCCGCGGCGCGACGTCAACGAGCTCGCGCACGCGCTGCTGGACCATTTCGGCACGCTTGACGCGGTCTTTGAGGCAAGCTTTGAGGACATGATGCAGGTGCCCGGTGCGGGGGAGAACGTGGCGACGCTGCTCACGCTCGTCCCGCAGGTCAGCCGCCGCTATCAGCTGGCCAAGCGCCGCCAGCAGAAACTCCTGCGCTCGAGCGAGGAGGCGGGGCGGTATCTCGTGCCGCTGTATCTGTATGAGCGCGCCGAGGTCGTCTACCTCCTGTGTCTGGACGCCAAGGGCGGCCTCATCAGCTGCCGGGAGGTCGGGCGCGGCGTCGTCAATGCCGCTGAGGTGTCCGTGCGCACCATCGTCGAGACGGCGCTGTCGCAAAAGGCGGTGTCCGTCATCCTCAGCCACAACCACGTCGACGCCTACGCGCTGCCGTCGCGCGAGGACGAGCTGACGACCAAGCGTGTGCGCGATGCACTTTTGCTCGTAGGAATCACGCTGGCGGATCATATCATCGTCTGCGGCGAGGATTATGTGTCGTTTGCCGACAGCGGCCTGCTCTGAATCATCACCGGCGGCGCAAATCCTGCATTTTGCCTGTCAAGCCTTTTTTCAAATCTCTCGCTCACGCGAGAGATTTGTATTATGGTAACAAAATTGCGGTTTATAAAATCCACAAAGTCCGTTTCCGGATTTGGATGTTTTGTGTAAAAGAGCGGCAATGCATTGAAAACACTGGAATATTTGCGTGTTGAAAACCCTGTTGAAAATGTTGATAACTCACAGCAAAGGCGAAGACGATAGAATGTTATGTAAACATAATGTCACGAAAATGTAAGAACTTCGATTTGCACCCTATCCGCAAATGCCTGAAATAACGCGGGTTTGCGGCGGCGGGTAACAGTGCAAATTCTGCACAAGCGACATGGATCGAAGATAACCGACAAAACGTGCAAAAAAACAACATTTTTTCATGCATGAAAACAATTAGTAATCATCGAACTTTGGTGTTGACATCCGCAGAGACTTGTGATAGAATGTGCAAGCTGTTAGAAATTCGCTAGTGTAGCTCAGTTGGTAGAGCAGCTGATTCGTAATCAGCAGGTCGTGTGTTCGAGTCACATCACTAGCTCCATTAAAAACCCTGTAATTCCAATGGTTACAGGGTTTTTTCTTTGCTTTGAGGCTGTAAAAATCTAGGAGTAAATTGGGCTCCTTTCGGCTATAAAATGCTCTGTGATGCTGCACCTGCGATGCACCAAAACACTGGGCAATTGTCCGTAAATCACTCCGTGCGACTGCGTTTTCACAAGCCGTGACATAGACAAATGGTGCGCAGGAGGACATGGATTGCATTGAAATGAAATACTTGTTATAATATTTTGTATAGTAATCGACCAGGGGGAATTGCTTGTGGATTTCAGACAGCTTGAGACATTTGTGGAAGTCTGTGAACAGATGAGCTTTACAAAGGCGGCGAGCAATCTGTACATCAGTCAGCAAGGGGTCAGCAAGAGCATAAAGACCCTTGAGGACGAATTAGGTGTTTCTCTGTTTCTGCGCACGAATTCTTCCATTTCGCTGACGAATTACGGCGTGATACTTCAGCGCTATGCGGAGGATCTCGTTAACAACTATACGAAAGTCCTTACAGAAATCAATACTGAAAAGAACCGCGATAGAAATGGTATAACGCTTGGCTTCCCTAACGGGATTGCGAATTTTTTTCCGGCAGAAATCTTTGAGACTTATCTGAAAAGCCATCCGAACGTCCGGATCTCAATCAGAGAGTATACAGACACAGAGGTTGATGAAGCGCTGGTGAGAGGAGACATTGATATCGGATTCTGTGTTGTTCCGGTAGACAAAGAGAAGCTGAACATACAGCATACACATAACATGAATCTTTATTTCATGCTTAGTGAGGCGCACCCGCTTGCCGGAGAGGCATCACTCGATCTGCGCCAGCTCAAAAACGACAGCTTTATCGCAATGGGAGACGAGGGGAAAGGACGCACAAGCTTTCTCGAACGCTGCCGCAAAGCGGGCTTCTTTCCCAATATAAACGTGACTGTTGCAGATACGGAACTGATGATGGAGCTGTGCCGCAAAAATTTGGGAATAGGGGTGTATGCGGGGGAACGCCCGTTGGAACTTCCGGGACTCAGAATCGTCCCGGATAAGCTGCACGTGTGGGAATTTTCAATCTGCATTTGCACTGCTGCAGGTCACGGCGTGACTGCACAGGAGGCTGAATTGATCAAATGCTTCCGCAAATGGTGATATACGCCTTATAATATCGCCTGCATGTTCCATGGCAAAGCCTATAATTATTTCTACAGCGCAAGCTACCGGCAGATTCTTTGCCGGTAGCTTATCTTTTTGCATTTGCCACAACTACTTGTTGTGACGAGTACAAAAAGGTCTCACTGTCAAACGTTTAACAGGCGTGCTATAATCAGAACAGCAAATGACAATAAATTAACTTTTCCCGGGAAGAAATCAGAAGCAGATCGTGCCATCCAAAGAAAGGAAATCATAGATATGTACGAATGCCAGTATCCAAATCTTTTCAAGCCGCTTAAGCTGGGGAATACCATTTTACGCAACCGGATCTTTGCAGCTCCTACCGGTTACTGCGACCTTACAGTCGAGAATATCGCGACCGAGCCCCTGATGGCATACTACGAGAGCAAGGCGCGCGGCGGCTGCGCTGTTGTCCATGTAGGGGAGGCATACATCGATTCCGTACATGGTGTGGATATCCCTAAATATCTCAAACTCGACAGCGACGACTGTGTGTCCCACCTTGCAACAGTTGCCGATGCGATCAATAAGCACGGTGCCATCGCCTCTATTGAGCTTATGCACGCCGGTATGTTTTCCAGTCAGTCATATATTGAGGGGCATCAGGTGTGGGCGCCGTCGGACACGGTCATTAAGACCGACAGCGACAAAGCAAGCGCGCGTCTCAACGGCGCGTTTCTTCCGGAGATGCCTGAGGAGGAGATCCTGAATACCATTGAGCTTTACGCGCAGGCAGCAAAGCGCGTTCAGCTTGCGGGCTTCAAAATGGTCCTTCTTCACGGCGGCCATGGCTGGCTGCTTCATCAGTTCATGAGCCCGCTTACCAATCACCGTACCGATCGATGGGGCGGCAGCGCGGAGAACAGATGCCGCTTTGCGGTCATGGTCTGTGACAGGATCAAAGAGGTCTGCGGCAAGAATTTCATGATCGACTTCAGAATGTCCGCATCCGAGGTCAACTCTGTCGGTTATGGTATCGAAAATGGCGTTGCGTGCGCAAAGCAGCTTGATGGTCACTGTGATATCATCCATTGCTCTGTTGGCAACCACGAGGTCATTGAGTCGTTTGTTGTCATGCACCCATCCATGTTCCTTGAGGATGGCGTCAACATGAAGTTTGCCGCTGAGGTCAAAAAGCATGTTAAGACCCCTGTTGCGGCCGTTGGTTCCTTCAGCGACCCGGCGATGATGGAAAAAGCGCTTGCTGACGGATTGGCAGATGTCATCGAAATCGGCAGAGGCGTTATTGCCGATCCCGACCTGCCCAACAAAGCGAGAATGGGTAAGGCGGACGAGATCAACCAGTGCCTGCGCTGCTACACCTGTTTCAGCCAGCTTATTACCACCGGACAGTACGGCTGCGCGATCAATCCCACCACAGGGCGCGAGCTTGAGTGCAAATATGATACGCCGCCCGTGCATAAGCGGAATGTCGTGGTTGTCGGCGGCGGTATCGGAGGCATGGAGGCGGCGCTGATCGCTGCCGAGCGCGGCCATAAGGTCACGGTCATCGAGAAAGCTGACAGACTCGGCGGCGTGCTCCTCATTGAGGAGGACGTTTCTTTCAAAACCAAGCTCAAGCTGTATATCGACACGCAAGCCAGAAAGGTCATGAAGAATGACAACATCACTGTGATGCTCAGCACCGAGGCTACGCCGGAGCTTGTCAGCAGCATGGAACCTGATGCCGTTATCGCGGCTCTTGGTTCCCGGCCTGCGATTCCTACCTATCTGCCTGGCTACGACAAGGCGAACGTCATGCCTGCGGAGTACGCCTACACCCATGCCGATGAGGTTGGCGGCAAGGTCGTTGTAATTGGCGGTGGTCTCGTCGGTGCAGAGCTTGCGCTTCATCTGGCAAGCTGCGGCAAGGACGTCACCATCATGCATCGTCATGCGTGCATCAAGTGTGGTGCAAACGGTCTGCATGGTCAGGCGATCAATGAGCAGATTCGCATTCACAAGGTAGGTACGGCCTTCAACACCAGCCCCGTTGAAATTACCGATGACGGAGTTATCGGCAGAAATGCGGAAGGGGAACAGCTCTATCCGGCAGACACCGTCATTTATGCTGTCGGTCAGCGTCCGCTTGCCGAGGAGGCGGAGCAGTTCCATTTCTGTGCGCCGGAGTTCTATACGATCGGGGACTGCGTGACTCCTGCGACGATCTATCAGGCAACATCTCAGGCTTTCTATGCCGCAAGAGATATCGGCCGCCTTTGAGTGTTTGTATGTAACGAGGTGTTCAGACTATGAGCTCATTCAATAAATATCCGCATGTCTTCTCGCCTATAAAGATAGGCGGCATGGAGGTCAAGAACCGCATGCAGTTCTCTCCTATGGTCTCCAGCCTCTCAACGCCCACCGGCGGCGTGTCTCCGGAGCTTCTCGGATATATTAAGTATCAGGCCCAGAGTGGTGTGGGCGTTATCACGATCGGTTCTACACCCATCAACCATACGAACGGTGTTGACTTTTTTGGCGCGCTTGACGTTACAAGTGATGACAATATGACCGATCTGCGCCGCATTTCCGAGATCGTGCACCGCTACGGCGCGAAGCTTTCCTGCGAGCTTGTCCACGCGGGCCGCTCCGCTCCGAAGCAGTTTCGTCCCAACTCGCCGGCGATCGCTCCCTCTGCGATCCCCGTTGAAAATGGCCCGACCGACATCCGCGAGATGGATGAGCGGGATATGGAAACCATCCGTAACGAGTATTGTGACGTTGCGCAGCGCCTGATGAAATCCGGTTTTGATATGGTCATGGTACACGCGGCGCACGGGAATCTTCTTGCACAGTTTCTGTCTCCCAAATACAATCAGCGCACAGATGAATACGGCGGCAGCTTTGAAAACAGAGCCCGCTGGCCGCTCTCGGTACTAAAAGCAATGCGGGAGCGTGTAGGCGACGGCCTGTGCATCGATATGCGCATCAGCGGCGATGAACTGGTTCCGGGCGGTATGGGGATCGAAGAGACAAAGGCGTTTATCCGTCTTGCCCAGGAATACATAGATACCGTTCATGTCTCACAAGGACTCATTGTTGAGCCAAAGTATATGCCATATACCATGCCGGCATTCTATCTTCCGCATTGCCACAATGTGAAATGGTCCGAGCAGGTCAAGGCAGATCCGGATATTCATATTCCCGTTACCGTTGTCGGTAGTATCACGACCGTGGCGGAAGCTGAGGAGATCATCGCCTCTGGCAAAGCGGACATGGTGGCGATGGCGCGGCAGCTGATGTGCGATAATAAGCTGCTCTATAATGCCTATCATGGAATGGAAGAGAAAACCAGACCGTGCCTGCGCTGTCATGAATGTGCACCCGCCGACATCGTTCATCTTCGCTGCGCGACAAACCCGCGTCTCGGACGTGAGTCCGAGATCCCGGAAGAGCTGCCCTACGCAAAGCATAAAAAGAGAGTCGTCGTGGTTGGAGGCGGTGTTGCGGGCTGCATGGCTGCAAAAACGCTTGTAGAGCGCGGGCACGATGTCACCCTGATCGAAAAGAGTGACAAGCTCGGGGGCAGACTGCATGAGATCAGCTGCCTGTCTTTCAAGTTCGATATGCGCCAACACCTCCGCTGGCTTATGAGCAGCACCATGGAAAGCGGTGCAAAGATCATGCTCAACACCGAGGCGACGGCGGAAATCATCATGGGACTGAAGCCCGATGTGGTATTCGTTGCAACCGGTGCTGAACGGCTGACCCTTCCGATCCCGGGCATCGACAGGGAGAATGTCCACCATGTTCTGGATGTTGACACCGGCAGGGCGACGGTCGGAGAGCGAGTAGTTGTCTGCGGCGGCGGCCTGTCAGGTACGGAGTCGGCACTCCAGCTTGCCATGGACGGCAAGAAAGTGACGGTTGTAGACCTGCTCCCCGTTGAGCAGTTTGCCAAGGATCACTCCCCGGCCCCCAGAGGGATGCTCCTGCAGCTGCTGGAAAAGTACGGCGTTGCGCTTGTCGGCGGTGTCCGGGTTTGCGGCATCAACGATGACGGTGTCGTGGTAATGGCACAGGATGGCACAAAGTCTGTTATCCGGTGTGACGATGTCGTTGCCGCTTTCGGCATGAGGAAAAATGATGCGCTCCTGAAACAGCTCAGAGCGCTTTTGCCCGACGTCGTAGCGGTGGGCGACTGCGATGTTGTTAAAAATATCAAGAATGCAAATCAGATCGCATTTAATATGGCGCTTGAAGTTTGAAAACGGATAATATGCCTGTCAATAAGAAAGGAGAAGACAAAATGGAGAATGCAAAAGTTTCAAACAAAAAACTGATGTCTCTGGCGATCCTGTTTGTGTCCGCACTTGAAATGGGAGGAATGGGGCTTCAGCCCGCGCTGGCTGATATTGCTGCTGCATTCCCTGACATTCCTACCGTGTGGATGCAGGAAATGTCCAACTGGCCCGGCTTTGCAATGCTTCTTGGCTGCGCGCTGTCCACGCTGCTCGCAACGAAGGTGTCCAAAAAGGCTCTGTGCCAGATCGGTGTCGGCTTTGTTGTTGCCTATGCCATCCTCGGCTTTACGCTGCACTCCAGCTTTATTCAGCTCATGATGTGGCAGACCATCCTCGGCCTTGGCTTCGGCTTCCTTATGCCAACATCCAATGGCATCATCGCTGAGAACTATGCCGAAGATGAACGCGGCAAGCTCATGGGTATTCAGGATCTTTTCACCAATGGCGGCGGCATGTACCTGACCCTTATCGGCGGCGTTCTTGCTGCCAAGGCATGGAACTACACCTACCTTGCTTTCCTTTACGCACTGATCCCTCTGGTGCTCGGATGCATCCATTTCCCCGCTGACAAGCCCGCTAAGGCGAGCGGCGAGAAGAACCATCTCAAGATTGCCCCCATTACGTGGCTGTTTGGCGCGATCATTTTTGTGTTCATTAACTCCTACGGCGTTATGGGTGCGAACATCTCGTTCATCATCACCGAGCGCGGCATGGGCACTGCTGCACTTACCGGAACTGCAATGGCAATTTTCCTTGTTGGCGGTATGTTTGGCGGCCTGATCTTCAACCCCTTTGAGAAGAAGCTCCGTGAGTATGTTCTCTGCTGCGGCTTCATCGCTCTGGTCATTGGTTTCCTGATCATCTACTTTGCCCAGTCTCTCGTCATTCTCTTCATCGGGGCTTTTGTGGTCGGTACCTCTATTGGCTTTGAAATGCCCGGCACTCTGCTCTATGCGACCAATTACAACACGGTTGAAGCCTCCACGGCGGGTTGCGCTGTCATCCACATGGCAGGCCAGCTCGGCACGGTTTGCTCCGCGCTGTTCTATACCCCGGTCGCCGGACTCATCAAACCCAACGACACATCCTTCCGTTTCCTTTTTGCGGCGTGTGTCTGCACCGCTCTGGCACTTCTCGTTGCTCTGGCGGTCTCCATCACGAAGAAGAAAAGAGTGGCATAAATCCGGCGTTCACAGGATTTTCTCAAAAGCGTAATCACCATACCGCTGCTTCGGGCGGTATGGTGATTGAGCAGAATCGATAGTTATTTATTTCACCAACGCAAGAAAGCTTGAGGAGTTAAATATGGATAAACCGACAAAGACGAGAACTATCATCGGGATCATCGTTCTGATTTTTGCCAACACCGCCGCCGGCGGTGCGGAGTGGTGCTCCTCCGCGCTGGCTGATATAGCGAGCGTGTTTCCGGACGTTCCTTACAGCATTATCACTTTTGTAAACAATATCCCCAATCTCTGTGCAGTTGTCTTTACGATTGTCGCAGGCGTTCTTGTAAACAGAAAGATTACCCTGCGCAACATGCTCCTGATTGGCATTGGCTTCCACTGCGCGGGCGGCGTTCTTCCTGCCTTGTTTGGTGATACCAGTATGGCGATGATGTTCCTCGGCCGCTTTGCCTTTGGTATCGGTTATGGCCTTATGCAGGGCATTGGCATCTCCATGAGTCTCAAGCTTGTGGAGGACAGCAGATTCAGAAGCCATGCCATGGGCTGGGCAGTCGCTGCTCAATATGCAATGAACATGATCGCTCAGGTCGCCGTGGGTCACCTCTGCGCAATCAAATGGAATTACAGTTTCTTCGTCTACCTTTGGAGTGCCGTCCCGTTCCTCGTCGTTCTTTTCCTTTGCCCTAAGTTTGAGCTTGATAGAAATGACACGTCTACCACCGGCGGAAAACTTGAGGAAATGGCGAAATCGGGCGCTCTGGTTCAGGCTATAAAGAAACTGCCGCCGATCGTATGGGCCTTTTCCGCCATTGCGATCGGGTATATGCTCTGCTATTACCCCATGTTTCTCGTTATCTCCAAGATCATTGTCGGACGCGGTATCGGCAACTCTGTCACAGTCGGCAATGCGATGGTTTTTTACTCAGTTGCGACGATAGCCGGCGGCATCGTTTTCGGGTTTGCCGAAAAGCTTCTTAAGAATAAGACGATGTTTGTCATGCTTGCTGTTACCGGCGTTACGATGTTTGGCCTGTATTTCTCCCACAGCTTTGCGTCGGTTGCTGCTTGGCTGGTCGTCAGCGGTGTATTCTCCACCGGCATCATCCCTGCCTGCATCAGCGCGTTTAGTGAGAGCGTGGAAGAGGAGAATAGGTTCCTTGCGACTTCCATTGCCGAATCCGGTGTTAACATCGGCGCGTTCCTCGGCACTCCGTATATTGCTCTTATTGAGGCCTTTGGCGGAAGTGCTGACACTGCCATGTTCATTTCGCCGATCATTATGCTGATTCTCGGCTTTGTTACGCTTCGGTTTTACAAAAAAGACGCCAAGGTGTAAATTTGCGCTCCGTCTGTCCGGCGCAGCCTTGACTGGCAGAATGCGTATACATTATACGGATGAAATCAGAGCATCAGGGGAACTCTATGTACTATTTTTTGCGCTTGCTGCAGGTGTTCTTATATCGCTGATGGCGGTGTTCAACGGCAGGCTGACTGCTGAGGCGGGGCTCTGCCTGACAACGGCGATCATCCATGTGGTGGCAATTATCTTTGCGCTCATCATCCTTTGGATCAAGAAGGAATCATTCATCCCAAAGCAAAAACTCCCGCTGTGGATGTATTGCGGAGGCCTTATAAGCGTGGCGTGCACGCTGTGCAGCAATTACGCGTTTGGGAAAATAAGCCTTATTGCTATTACTGCACTTGGCTTGCTCGCACAGATGCTCACAAGCCTTGTCATTGATTGCCTCGGACTGCTTGGGGCTGAGAAGCGCAGAGTGCTTCCTGTGACATGGGCCTGCATAGCTTTCTCTTTTTGCGGTATCGTCTATATGCTTTACGGTTCGGAGCTGAGTGTTTTCTCTGCCATTGCCGCATCATTTGCCGCTGGCGTTGGGCTTGTCGTGTCAAGAGCCGCGAGCGCTGCGCTTGCCGAGCATACCGGAGCTGTGGCCAGTTCATTTATTAATCATATGGCAGGCCTTCCGCTTGCGGTGTTGCTGCTGTTGACCATTGGCAGCGGTGAGTTGACGGCGCTTCCGGAAAAATTGACCGGCGTACCGATGTGGGCATATTTGGGCGGGATTATAGGTGTGCTCATAATTGTCATAACAAACGTTGTCCTCAGAAAGCTTTCCACGTTTCAAGTGTCGTTGCTGCTATTTGTTGGTCAAGTGTTTTCCAGTGCAGCTATTGATATATTTATGGGTACGGATTCGCCCGGACGTGTCTTCTATGGCGGAGTGCTGGTTGCGGCAGGGATTCTTCTCATCACGATTTTTGAGAAAAACACCAGAAAGCACTGCAGAACTTGATATACGACGGGTTTCTCCCTGAGGGAAAATGCCGCCGTGCATGCACAGTGGCCAGCCTGCTTGCGTATTTCCTTGTGCCCGATACGAAGACGATAAAAAGCATCGGAAAATGATGAATTGACAACTTTGCTAACGTTCGTAATCAGCAGGTCGTGTGTTCGAGTCACATCACTAGCTCCAAAGCGCCTTGCGGTCTTGACCGCAGGGCGTTTTTGCGTTCCATGCTTGACGCAGTGATCGGGGCACAGTATAATAAGTAAGACATACGCAGTATCCGCAGAGCCGTCCGGGACGGCATTTTTGTGCTCTTCGGATTAGATTACTCTAACTTTTGCGCGATATCAGGAGGCGCGATGCAATGGCCACAGCAAAGAAACTCGAATTTCAGGCAGAACGCAGGGCGGCAGCATGGCAAGGCGGGAAACCGCAGCCGGCGCCGCTTCCGGCCGATGTGCACGCAGCTACCTGTCTTGTCGATTCAGATGGGGAAGCGGCACGGACGGCTTACCCGGTTTTCCCGGGAATCGAGATCGCGTATCACGACGTCCATGCGGCAAGCGCCGCCACGCAGCGCGTGTGTGCGGCCGGCTGTCTCGAGATCCATCACTGCCGTGAGGGGCGCATCGCTTACCCATATGGCGATGCCTGCTTTTTTCTCGCGCCGGGCGATCTGGCGATCGTGCAGCGCGCGGCAGAAGCAGTCCCGGTGCGCTTTCCGACCGGGCACTACCACGGCATCACGGTGACGATCGACCCGGCGCGCGCGCCGGACTGCCTGTCGTGCTTTCTGGAGGATGTCGAGGTGCGGCCGAGTGCGCTCATCGAAAAATTCTGTGCGGACGGTGCCTGCTTTGTCACGCGCTCGTCTCCGGGCGTGGCGCACATTTTCTCTGAGCTCTACTCCGTGCCGGAGGGCATCCGCAAGGGCTACTTCAAGGTGAAGATTCTGGAGCTGCTGCTGTTTTTGAGTGCGTTTCCCATTCAGGCGGCGCAGCCGCAGCACGGTTATTCTCTGTCGCAGGTGCAGCTCGCCGAGCAGATTGGCGCGTACCTGCTTCAAAACACGGAGCGGCGGCTGACGGTTGCGGAGCTCTCGCGGCACTTTGGCGCTTCGGCCACACTGGTCAACAGCAGCTTTCGCGGCGTGTACGGCATGTCGCCGGCGGCGTTTTTGCGTGCGCAGAAAATGCACGGCGCTGCCAGACTTTTGCGCCGGACTGATCGCACGGTGCTGGATATTGCCGGGCAATTCGGGTATGATAACGGCAGCAAGTTCGCCAAAGCATTCCGGGATGTCATCGGCGTCTCGCCCAACGCCTATCGCAGCGGCATCGACTGCGACAGCTGCGCGCCGGAGGCACCCGTGGTCTGACGGCGGGAAGCATAGTTTCATTTTGGAGCCATGTTCCGATGAATTGGAGCGGATGCCGGGGGCGACGTGCAGTATCCTAACGTCAGACAGAACAAAGCGCGTAACTTTTCACATGTAGGTTAGATCACTTTAACCTATGAGCGCGCAGAATTGCTCACTGCGCGAAAACCGGTAAATGACCACAGACGAGGAGGCAAGCCATGTCGGAGGAAAACGTTGTACGGCTCTGTGCACCGACGCTGGCCGGGATCAAGACCGGCAGCCTGTTCCCCTGTCCCTGCACCAGCCGGGAGGAGCTTCTGT
>ERZ780178.928-NODE-928-length-20157-cov-12.898120_pt1 | contig 20157 bp, 18 predicted proteins | sample MGYA00511018_ERZ780178 | MGnify/ENA primary metagenome ERZ780178 (study PRJEB29588, sample SAMEA2151439) | human gut metagenome | biome: human gut; feature: human-associated habitat; material: faeces | place: Denmark | collected 2008/2010 ...
GGCATACAGGGCGGGAGCTTGCCTCTCCCTTGACGATTTTCCTGCCGTATCGTCCCAACGGCTTTTTACAAAGATTCTTTTTCCTGATCTGCATCGAAGTAATTTCGGCGCTCTTTCTTTTCCTGCGGTATCGCGGCGGTGGCAAGTGCCGCGACAAAATAGTAAGCAAAAACGCAGGAAGAATCTTCCTGCCGTTTCGGCTTCTTACGATCCTTCCTGCGTTTGCAGTATTGTTCAATTCTGATGACCGCCCGGTTTTTCCGGGAGGGTTCATTTTGACATACTTCGGGTTCTTAATCAGAGCGAAAAGCTGTTGATAATGCTTTCCACCCGTGCCTGCTCTGCCTCGACCTAAATGCTTGATGCCTTAAGTACAGGCACATCATAGCACGGCGACAAAGCGGCGTACAGGTGGAAAATGCCGCGAGAAAAATTCTCGCAGCATAGTCATTAAAGCACGAGGGCGCAATGGCCCTAATCTCAAACGGGAGCGTGATGCTCCTCAGTACAAACTTAACAACGTGTGCGATGCAAATCACAGACCTGCAAATGGTGCACAAAGAACTGGATAATTCTTATATACCACAATATATTGTGGTTGTCAATATAGAAATGTCAAAATAATGTATCAAGGAAGAACGCGGCCAAAAAACACAATACGCATTATCTCCGTATTAAATGCGTATTACGGAGATAATGCGTATTGCGTGCGTATTAAAGGTGTATTGGCTTTTAATAAAGTCTGCCCCTTTGTATGTAAACATTTTCTTTTGGGACTTCAGGCTATGGAAAAAACATAATTGACCTCTATATGAAATCTGGCCTTTATATCACGGAAATCGTCAAGAGGCTGTATCAGAGCGAGCAGATGAAGAAGCAGTTCCCTGACCCCAAAGAACGCTTGCGCCACATTTTTGAGAAGTAGGTGTATGGGCTGGCACCTACCGAAATCATCTATCACATTGCGCTCTCGTACATCCTTGGCTTTAATGAGGATACGAAGGACATCAAGCACAACTTCCGGCAGTTAGACGCACTTCCGTATGCCAAGGAAGGAACGCTCCAGCAGAAGCTGGACGAATTGTTTAGTTGATTACCACTGCATTCCAAAAGAAAGGCACCGGCATCTTCAGTTAGATGCCGGTGCCTTTTTCTGCACAAATCGCTTTTGATGAGAACCCACATAAAACTTTACAGCGACCGCTTTTCTCCTAACAGCCCTAAACGAGAAAATCCCACATCAGATTTTAGACAGCCCCGCCATCAGAACGGATTGACAATTCGACAAAATGTGATATAATCCCACTGTCTGGAAAAATATAAAGTTGTAGCACAGAGGTGTCTGCTCAAAAGCAGATGAAAAGGGAATCCGGTGCGAATCCGGAACGATGCAGTCACTGTGTACGGGAGCGGCCTTGCAATCCACTGGGAAACTGGGAAGGGCAATGCCGTGACGAACGAAGTCAGGAGACCTGCCTCTGTGTGGAATCTCAAACCTGCTGCCAACGGGTTGGTTTTCCTACGAACTTATGATCCGCTGCGGGTCACCGCGCGGATGTATATGTAGTAAGAAGCACCGAGGGCGGCTGTGTGAGACACAGCCGCTTTTATATTTCTTTCAGAACAAATAATTTGGAAAGAGGTAGATTCCCCATGAAGAAAGCACTTGCATTTCTCATGGCGGCAGTGATGCTCATGAGCATGCTGACCGCCTGCGGCAACAAGGACGTTGCCGATGACACCAAGGACAACAACGATGTGTCCACCGCCGAGGCTGATCAGGCCGCCGCCGACAAGGTCGCTGCGCTGATCGACGCCATCTACGTGCAGGAGCGCACTGAGGAGACAGACGCCCAGTGCGAGGCCGCCAAGGCCGCTTGGGACGCCCTGACCGATGCCCAGAAGGCACTGGTGGAGGGCGAGGAAGCCAGCCCCGACTATTTCGGTCTGGACACCGGTGACGCGTCCAAGGACGATCCCCGCAACCAGGATGAGATCGGCGAGAAGGAGCTGCTGGTGGTGTCCTTCGGCACCTCCTACAACGACAGCCGCGTAGCCGACATCAAGAGCATCGAGGATGCCCTGCAGGCGGCCAACCCCGATTGGTCCGTGCGCCGCGCCTTCACCGCTCAGATCATCATCAACCACATCCAGGCCCGTGACGGCGAGAAGATCGACAACATGGAGCAGGCTCTGGAGCGCGCTGTCTCCAACGGCGTGAAGCAGCTGGTGGTGCAGCCCACCCATCTGATGCACGGTGCTGAGTACGATGAGATGCGCGCCGCCATTGACAAGGTTCGTGACAAGTTCGAGTCCGTTGAGATCGCCGAGCCCATGCTGGGTGAGGTGGGCAACGATGCCACCGTCATCAACGCCGACAAGGAAGCCGTTGCCAAGGCCGTCGTGGCTGCTGCCCTCGAGGAGAGCGGCTATGAGTCCACCGCTGCCGCCAAGGAGGCCGGTGTTGCCTATGTGCTGATGGGCCACGGTACGGCTCATGTGGCCAAGGTCACTTACAGCCAGATGGCCACCCAGATGGACAAGCTGGGCTATGAGAACGTATTCATCGGCACCGTGGAGGGCGAGCCCGAGGATACCTCCTGCGAGGCCGTGATCGCAGCTGTCAAGGAAGCCGGTTACACCACCGTGGTGCTGCGTCCCCTGATGGTCGTGGCGGGCGACCACGCCAACAACGACATGGCCGGTGCGGACGAGGATTCCTGGAAGACCATGTTTGAGGCCGCCGGTCTCACCGTGAACTGCCAGATCTCCGGTCTGGGCCGTATCGCGGACGTGCAGGCTCTCTACGTGGCACACACCAAGGCTGCCATCGACGCTATCGCGTAACAAGGACTGACTTGGCTCCGGGGCGGTATATTATCGCCTCGGAGCCTTTTTCAGAGCAAGGAGGACACATAAAAATGAAGAAGTTTCTTTCCTGTCTGCTGGCACTGCTGATGACGGCATCGCTGCTGGCGGGCTGCGGACAGCAGAAAACAGATGACAACAACGGCGGCGATGTCGCCGAGCCCGCGCTGGCGGACGGCGTATACACCGCCGACTTCAACACCGACAGCAGTATGTTCCACGCCAACGAGACCTGCGACGGCAAGGGCGTGCTGACCGTGAAGGACGGGCAGATGACCATTCACGTCAGCCTCGCCTCCACCAGCATCGTGAATCTGTTCCCCGGCTTGAAGGAGGACGCACAGAAGGACGGTGCCGTGCTGCTACAGCCCACCAAGGATACCGTCACCTATCCCGATGGTCTGTCCGAGGAGGTCAACGGCTTTGACATCCCCGTGCCCGCCTTGGACACGGAGTTCGACGTGGCCCTCATCGGCAAGAAGGGCGTATGGTATGACCACAAGGTCTCCGTCTCCAACCCTGTTCTGAAGGAGGATGACGGCGATGACGCTGCCGCCATCGCATTGGCGGACGGCACTTACACCATTGAGGTAGGCTTTGAGGGCGGCTCCGGTAAGTCCCATGTGCTGACTCCCTGCACCCTGAAGGTGGAGAACGGCGCTGCCACCGCCACCATCGTGTGGAGCAGTGAGAAGTATGACTATATGCTGGTGGATGGCCAGCGTTACGATGTCCTCACCACCGAGGGCGGCTCCACCTTTGATATCCCCGTGCGGGCGCTGGATACCCCGCTGACAGTGATCGGCGACACCACCGCCATGAGCACCCCCCACGAGATCGAGTACACCCTGACCTTTGATTCCTCCACCGCCGTGGAGGCCGCCCAGTGAGGCGTTTTCTCGCCGGACTGCTGGCGGCGCTGATGGTCTTGTCCCTCTGCGCCTGCGCCGCGGCTGACGCCCCCGCCAAAACAGACGGACAAGCCGCCGCCGTGTCGTGGGACGAGCTGGTCTTCGACCGCACCATGCCCCTGCTCTACGCCCAGCAGTTTACCGTGGAGTACGCCGGAGACAGCTACAAGCGCATCACCATCCACGACGACCGGGTGTACCTGCTGGTCGCCGAGGGCGCGGCGGTACCGGAGGGCGTACCCGCCGGCGTCACCGTTTTGCAGCAGCCGCTGGATCAGATCTATCTGGTGGCGGCCGCCGCCATGGACTACTTCGACAAGCTGAACGCCATCGACTGCATCACCCTCAGCGGTAAAAAGCAGTCGGACTGGTATATCCAGCGTGCCAAGGACGCCATGGACAGTGGAGCGCTGGTATACGCCGGCAAGTACTCCGAGCCGGATTATGAGCTGATCCTGTCGCAGGGCTGTGATCTGGCGGTGGAAAACACCATGATCTATCACTCTCCGGCGGTGCTGGAGCAACTGGAGCGGCTGGGCATCCCCGTGCTGGTGGAGACATCCAGCTACGAGACCCAGCCCTTGGGTCGGATGGAGTGGATCAAGCTGTACGCGGCGCTGCTGGACAAGGAGGACGAGGCCGAGGCGCTGTTTAATGAGAAGATGGACAGCGTGGCGGACGTACTGGAGCAGCAGCCCACCGGCAAGACTGTGGCGTTTTTCTACATCACCAGCAGCGGCGCTGTAAACGTCCGCAAGTCCACGGACTATGTGGCGAAGTGCGTCACCATCGCAGGCGGAGACTATGTCTCCTTCGATGAATCGGCGGAGGACAACGCCCAGTCCACCATCAACATTCAGATGGAATCCTTCTACCACGGTGCAGTGGACGCCGATGTACTGATCTACAACAGCATCATCGATGGTGAGCTGCACACGCTGGACGAATTGGTGGCACTGGATCCACTGATGGCCGACTTCAAGGCCGTCAAGAGCGGTAATGTGTGGTGCCTGACCAAAAACTTCTATCAGGAGTCGCTGGAGCTGAGCGATCTCATTCTGGACGTGAACCATGCGTTGAACGACGCGCCGGATACGGCTTTTCACTTTCTGACACGGATGAAGTGAGCGTTTTTTACATCATAAGGAGGAGCGGCATGAAGAGGACCCGAACACTTCGCATCTGGGGAGGCTTTTTGCTTCTCCTCCTGCTTTTGCTTGTTTTTTTGATTTGGAACATTTTCGCGGGAAGCGTTTCTCTTTCCGCGTCTGAGATATGGCGGATCCTGCTGGGGGGCGATGTGGGCTTTACCCAGAGCCAGATCATCGTGAAGATCCGCCTGCCCCGGCTTCTCTCGGCGCTGATCCTGGGCGGAGCGCTGTCCCTGTCCGGCTATCTGCTGCAAACCTTTTTCCATAACCCCATCGCAGGCCCCTTCGTGCTGGGCATCTCCTCCGGCGCGAAGATGACGGTGTGCGTGGCCATGCTGGCGCTGCTGAGCCGTGGCAAGACCACCTCCTCCGCCATTCTCATCGCGGCGGCCTTCGTGGGCGCCATGGTATCCATGGGCTTCGTGCTGCTGATCTCCCAGCGGGTCAAGCGCATGAGCCTGCTGGTGGTCTGCGGCGTGATGATCGGCTATATCTGCTCGGCGCTCACGGATTTTCTCGTGACCTTTGCCGACGATTCCAGCATCGTGAATCTGCACAACTGGTCTCTCGGCTCCTTCTCCGGCATGAGCTGGGACAACGTAAAGACTATGGCCGTTGTCTGCGGCATCACGCTGCTGCTGACCTTCCTGCTTTCCAAGCCCATCCGGGCGTACCAGTTGGGCGAGGTCTACGCCCAGAATATGGGTGTCCCCCTGCGGGCCTTCCGGACGGCGCTGATCCTGTTGTCCAGTGTGCTGTCCGCCTGCGTCACGGCCTTTGCCGGCCCCATCTCCTTTGTTGGCATCGCAGTGCCGCACCTGATGAAGTCCCTGTTCAAATCGGCGGAGCCGCTGTGTATGATCCCGGCCTGCTTTTTAGGCGGCGGCGTGTTCTGCCTGTTCTGCGACCTTATCGCCCGCACCGCCTTTGCCCCCACAGAGGTGAGCATCAGCTCCGTCACGGCGGTATTCGGCGCACCCATCGTGATCTACATGATGATCCACAGAAAGGCGGCGTGAGTATGGCAGCATATCTGGAAACAAAAGACCTGACCGTGGGCTACCACGGCAAGCCGCTGATCGAGGACATCGCCCTCCATGTGCAGCGGGGCAGGATCGTCACGCTGATAGGCCCCAACGGCTCGGGAAAATCCACCATATTGAAAACCATCATCGGCCAACTCTCCAAGGTGTCCGGCACGGTGTTTCTGGATGGAAAGGCCATGGAGGCGCACAGCCGCAATGAGATTGCCCGGCGCATGGCCATTTTGATGACGGCCCGCATGGAGCCGGAGCTGATGACCTGCCGGGACGTGGTGGGTACCGGCCGCTATCCCTACACAGGCAAACTGGGAATCCTCACATCGGAGGACCGGGCCATTGTGGAGCGCTCCTTGGCGCAGGTAGGCGGGCTGGACTTTGCCGACCGGCCCTTTGCCAACATCAGCGATGGGCAGCGCCAGCGGATCCTGCTGGCCCGGGCCCTGTGTCAGGAGCCGGAGATCATCGTGCTGGACGAGCCCACCAGCTTTCTGGACATCCGCTATAAGCTGGAGCTGCTGACGGTGCTCAAGCGCATGGTGCGGGAGAACAATCTGGCGGTGTTGCTGTCGCTCCACGAGCTGGAGCTGGCGGAGCGCATCTCCGACACCGTGGTGTGCGTGGCGGGCGACCGGATCGACCGCATCGGCCCGCCGGAGGAGATCTTCACCCGCGCATATATCGCAAAGCTGTACCAGATGGAGCACGGGAAGTACGACCCCTGCTTCGACAGTCTGGAATTCGTGCCGTAAGGAGTGCCATCATGGAAAAACAGGGTGTTTTTTACGCCGTCAGCGTGGGTCCCGGCGACCCGGAGCTGCTGACCCGGCAGGCGTGTCGGGTTCTGGAGGTGTGTGATGTTATAGCGGCCCCTCGAACCAAGGCCGGTCGGATGCTGGCGTTGGACATCGCCGGAGGCGCGGTGGATATGCGGGGAAAGACCATATTGCCGCTGGACTTCACCATGGCGCATGACGCGGCGGTACGGGAGGACAGCTACCGCACGGCGGCCCAGCCGCTATCGAGGCGGCGCTGGCGGCGGGGCGGGACGTTGCCATGGTGAATCTGGGCGACGTATCTGTGTACGCCACGGCGTACTATATTTTAGAGCGCGTCCGCTCTGACGGGTTCGAGGTGGTCATGTGTCCCGGTGTCACCAGCTTCTGCGCCGTGGCGGCGCGGCTGGGGCGGAGTTTGACCCGCATGGAGGAGCCCCTCCATATCCTGCCGGGGAGCATGGACATGGACAGTGCGCTGGCGCTGCCGGGAACGAAGGTGCTGATGAAGTCCGGGAGAGCCATCCGCGAGACGGTGGACGCGCTGGAAAGGCACGGTCTTGCAGCGCGTGCCGGGATGGTGGCGGACTGCGGGCTGGAGACGGAGCAGGTCTATACCGACCTGCGGCAGCTGCCGGAGGAAATCAGCTATTTTGCCACCATTGTGGCGGATTGAGAGGACGCTATGCAGAGACGAGTGCCCCGACTGGTGCTGGCCGGTACCAACAGCGGCTGCGGCAAGACCACCGTCACCTGCGCCGTTTTGCAGGCGCTGGTATCGCGGGGTCTGCGGGTAGGCGCGGCAAAATGCGGCCCGGATTACATCGACCCCATGTTCCATAGCCGGGTCATCGGCGCGAAAAGCTCCAATTTGGACAGCTTCTTTTTTGACCGCGACACCATGCGCTATCTGCTGGCTCACAACGGTCAGGACTGCGATATCACGGTGATTGAGGGGGTCATGGGCTATTATGACGGTCTGGGGCTGACATCCACCCGCGCCAGCACCTATGAGACGGCGCGGGAAACGGAAAGCCCCGTGGTGCTGGTGGTGAACGCACGGGGGGCGGCGTTGTCCGTTGTGGCGGCGGTGCAGGGCTTTCTGGACTTCGCGCCGGACAACAACGTGCAGGGCGTCATTCTGAACGGGTGCAGTGCCATGAGCTACGGCGCGCTGGCGCGGGAGCTGGAAAGCCGGCTGGGCGTCCGCGCCTGCGGCTATCTGCCCCGGCTGCCAGAGTGCACGCTGGAGAGCCGCCATCTGGGGCTGGTGACAGCGGACGAGGTAGAGGATCTGCGGGAGAAGCTGCGGCAGCTGGCGGAGGCGGCGGAAAAGACGCTGGAGCTGGACGCGCTGCTGGAGATCGCCCACAATGCGCCAGTGCTGGACTTCACGCCGCCGGTATTGCCGGAAAAGGGCGCGCCGGTGCGGATCGGCGTGGCCCGCGACCGGGCGTTCTGCTTTTACTATGAGGACAGCCTCGACCTGCTGCGGCAGCTGGGCGCGGAGCTGGTATCCTTCAGCCCCCTGACGGATGAACGGCTTCCCAACGGCATACAGGGGCTGTACTTATGCGGCGGCTATCCGGAGCTTTACGCGGCGCAGTTGGAGAAAAACCACGCCCTGCGCAGGCAAATCCGAGACGCTGTACACACGGGGATGCCCTGTATCGCCGAGTGCGGCGGCTTCATGTATCTGACGCAGTCCATCGCAGGCCGCGCCATGGTGGGTGCGCTGCCAGGGGACTGCTTTGATACGGGGAAGCTGACCCGGTTCGGCTATATCACCGCCACGGCCCGGGAGGACAATCTCCTCTGCCGCGCCGGAGAGCAGGTGCCGATGCATGAATTCCACCACTGGGATACCCCGCAGCCCGGCGATGCTTTTGGGGCGGAAAAGCCCTCCGGAAAGCAGTGGCGCTGTGCGTATGCCACGGACACGCTGTATGCGGGTTTCCCCCACTTCCATTTTTACGCCAAGCCTGTCATGGCACAGCGCTTTTTGGCGGCTTGCAGAAAGGAGACGCTATGATGGAGCAAATGAAGCCTATGGACATTGAGAAGCGCAGCTTCGCCATCATCACAGAGCTGCTGGGCGACCGGCGGCTGGACCCGGAAAATGAGCTGGTCATCAAACGGGTCATCCACACCACGGCGGATTTTGACTATGTGGACAATCTGGCCTTTTCCGACCACGCGGTGGAAAAGGCCATCGCCGCCCTGCGGGCGGGCTGTGACATCGTCACCGATACGCAGATGGCCAAGGCCGGAATCAATAAGACGATCCTCGCCTCGCTGGGTGGGGAGGTACACTGCTTCATGTCGGACGCAGACGTGGCGGTGGAGGCTAAGGAGCGCGGTGTGACCCGGGCCTTTGTATCCATGGAGCGGGCAGCAGCCCTGCCCAAGCCCTGCATCTTCGCCATCGGCAACGCCCCTACGGCACTTTTTTCGCTGGAGGAACTGATGGAGGCAGACAAGCTCCGTCCCGCCCTCATCATCGGGGTACCGGTGGGCTTTGTGAATGTGGTGGAGAGCAAGGAGCGCATCATCAAGGCCGCTGCCGCGCCCTACATCGTGTCCCGGGGCCGCAAGGGCGGCAGCAATGTGGCGGCGGCCATCTGCAACGCCATGCTCTACCAGATCAGGCGGTAGGTCATGAAGGAATTTATCATACGGGACGGAAAAAAGCTCCGTCTGGGCTACACCACCGGCTCCTGTGCCGCGGCGGCAGCCAAGGCCGCCGCATGGATGCTGCTGAGCGGCAGCAAAAAGGAGTCCATCCGCCTGCTGACACCCAAGGGCATGGAGCTGGCATTGGCGGTGGAGGACATCTATCTGTCCCCGGACTGTGTGCGCTGCGCCATCCGGAAGGACAGCGGCGATGACCCGGATATCACCCGTGACACCCTGATCTATGCCGAGGTGCGGAAAACAGAGGCTGTTGGTATTGTCATCGACGGCGGACAGGGCGTAGGTCGGGTAACCAAGCCGGGTCTTGACCAGCCGGTGGGTGCGGCGGCCATCAACTCCGTGCCCCGCCGGATGATCCGGGAAAATGTGGAGGAGGTCTGCGGTCTGCTGGGCTACACCGGCGGTCTGCGGGTGGTAATCTCCGCTCCCGATGGCGAGACGCTGGCGAAAAAGACCTTCAATCCCCGGTTGGGCATTGAGGGCGGCATCTCTATCTTAGGCACCACGGGGATCGTAGAGCCTATGAGTGAGCAGGCGCTGGTGGACACCATCCATGTAGAGCTGCGGCAGCGGCGGGAGGGCGGCGCGGATTATGTACTGCTTGCCCCCGGCAACTACGGCGTAGACTATATCAAGGGTGCCATGGGCATCGACCCCGCCACGGCGGTGATGACCTCCAACTTCATCGGCGACGCGCTGGAGATGTGCCGGGAGCTGGGCTTCCGAGGGGTGCTGCTCATCGGTCATATCGGCAAGCTGGTAAAGCTGGCGGGCGGTATGTGGAACACCCACTCCCGCTACGGCGACTGCCGCATGGACATCCTGACGGCCTGTGCCGCCGCAGAGGGGCTGCACGGCGGTGCGGCGGCGGAGATGCTCTGCTGCGCCACCTGTGACGACGCCCTGCGGCTGTTGAAGGAGCAGGGACTTTATGACGCAGTGCTGCACCGGCTGGCTGGGCGCATTGACGACATGATGCACTATAAATGCAGTGATATAGAGACGGGAGCCATCCTCTTTTCCAAGGAATATGGCTATCTTTGTGAGACGAAGGGCGCATCCAAGCTGCTGCGCCGGATAAAGGAGGACTGACAATGGTACATTTTGTGGGAGCGGGTAGCGGCGCTGCCGACCTTATTACCGTCCGGGGCGCCAAGCTGCTGGGTGAGGCCGATGTGGTGATCTACGCAGGGTCTTTGGTGAATCCGGCGCTGCTGGACTATACCAAGCCCGGCTGCGAGATCCACGACAGCGCCAAGCTGACCCTTGAGGAGGTCATCGCCCTCATCGAAAAGGCGGAGGCCGCCGGCAAGACCACCGTGCGCCTGCACACAGGGGATTCCAGCATTTACGGCGCAGTGCGGGAGCAGTTCGACGAGCTGGAAAAACGCGGTATCGCCTACGACGTCTGCCCCGGCGTCAGCGCCTTCTGCGGCGCGGCGGCGGCTCTGCGGGCGGAGTACACCCTGCCCGATGTGAGCCAGACCGTCATCATCACCCGCGCTCCCGGCCGCACGCCGGTACCGGAGCGGGAGTCCATCCGCTCTCTGGCAGCCCATCAGGCCACCATGGTGCTGTTTCTCAGCACCTCGCTGACGGAGCATTTGCAAGCCGAGCTGCTGGCGGGAGGCTATACCGCTGATACCCCGGCGGCGGTGGTCTACAAGGCCACTTGGCCGGAGGAGAAGATCTTCCGCTGCACGGTGGGGACGCTCCACGAGACGGTGACAGGCAACGGCCTGACCAAGACCTCGCTGATCGTGGTGGGCAACTGTCTGGGTGACACCTATCTGCGCTCGCTGCTGTATCACCCCAACTTTACAACGGAGTTCCGCAAGGGGGCGCAATGAGAGCCGCCCTGTTTGCCTTCAGCCGCGGTGGCTGCGCCACGGCGCGGCGGATACTGGCGGCGCTGCCGGATGAGGCATGGATGTGCTATACCATGCCGCGTTTTGAAGAGCCGGGCTTTCTGCCGCTGGACAAGGCGGTATATGGCGCGAGTTTTTCCTCCATGGACGCACTGATCTTTGTGGGGGCCTGCGGCATCGCCGTGCGGGAGATCGCCCCCTATGTCAAAAGCAAAAAAACCGACCCGGCGGTGGTTTGCATCGACGAGGCGGGGCGGTTTGTGATCCCCCTGCTCTCCGGCCATATCGGCGGCGCCAACGCGCTGGCGGTGGAGCTGGCGGAAAAGCTGGGGGCCACGGCGGTGGTCACCACCGCCACCGATGTCCGCGGCAAATTTTCTGTGGACGCATGGGCTGCCCGGCACGGCTGCGTCATCTCTGACATGGGGCTTGCCAAGGTGGTTTCGGCGGCGATCTTAGAGGAGGATATCCCCCTTTGCAGCCAGTTTTCTCTGCCCGCTCCCCTGCCGGAGGGTACGTTTGCCGGGGAGAGCGGCCCGCTGGGCGTCTTCATTGGCTGGCGTACAAAGGCACACTTTGCCCGCACCTTGCGGCTTATCCCTCGCGTACTGCGGGTAGGTGTAGGCTGCCGACGGGGCATCTCCGCCGAGGCGGTGGTGCGTGCGGTGCAGACAGTGTTCGCGGAAAATGGACTGGATACGGCGGCTATCTGCGGCGTCTGTTCCATCGACCTGAAGCAGGACGAGGCAGGCCTGCTGGCCGCCTGTGAGAAAAACAACTGGCCGGTGCATTTTTACACGGCGCAGCAGCTGCGGGATGTGGCGGGTGACTTCACTCCCTCCGACTTCGTCTGCTCCGTTACCGGCGTGGACAATGTCTGTGAGCGGGCGGCGCTGCTGGATGCCGAAAAACTGATCGTACAAAAAACAGCGCGGGACGGCGTGACCATCGCCGTCGCGGCGGAGCATTGGGAGGTGCGCTTTGGGTAAGGTAATTGTAGTAGGTATCGGGCCGGGCAGCTATGAGGATATGACCATTCGGGCGGATACCGCCCTGCGGGCGTGTGACGCCATCGTAGGCTACCCGGTGTATGTGGATCTGGTGCGGGATCGCTACCCCGGCAAGGAGCTTCACTCCACCCCCATGACACGGGAGGCCGAGCGCTGCCAGCTGGCGCTGGAGCTGGCGCGCAGCGGTAAGACCGTCGCCATGGTCTGCTCCGGTGACAGCGGCATCTACGGCATGGCGGCGCTGGTCTATGAGCTGCGGGGCGAGGCGCAGGAGCCTGAAATTCAGGTGGTACCTGGTCTGACGGCGGCTTGCAGCGCCGCAGCGGTGCTGGGTGCGCCGCTGACCCACGACTTTGCGGTCATCAGCCTCAGCGATCGGCTGACGCCGTGGGAAACCATCGAAAAGCGGCTGGACTGCGCGGCGGCGGCGGATCTGACCATCGCCCTGTACAACCCCGCCAGCCACGGCAGACCCGACCACCTGAAGCGGGCCTGCGATATCCTGCTGCGCCGTCTGCCGGGAGAGCGGCTGTGCGGCATCGTGCGCAATATTGGCCGTGAGGGGCAGAGCAGCCGCATCCTGACGCTGGCAGAGCTGCGGAAGGCGGAGGTGGATATGTTCTGCACCGTGCTGATCGGCAGCGCCGCCGTCAAAACGGTGGCCGGTCAACTGGTCACACCCAGAGGATACCGCAATGTGTAATATCTGCGTGTTTGCCGGCACCACGGAGGGCCGGGAGCTGGTGGAATTCCTGGCCGGACAGCCGGTGCAGGCTACGGTATGCGTGGCCACGGAGTATGGTGAAACGCTGCTGCCGGAGGCGGAAAACGTCACGGTTCTGGCGGGGCGTATCCCGGTGGAGGACATCATCCGGATGCTGCAAAGGATGCGGTTCGATCTGGTCATCGACGCTACCCACCCCTATGCCACCTCCATCACCGAGAGCATCTGCACAGCCTGTCGGGAAACGGAGACGGAGTATCTGCGCCTGCTGCGGCAATCCTCCGAACAGACGGAGGATGTGGTCTGCGTGGAGAATGCGGCGGCGGCCGCCGCATTTCTGGAGAGTACGCGGGGCAATATCCTGCTGACCACCGGCAGTAAGGAACTGGCGGCGTATAGCGGCATCCCCGATTTTACCCAGCGGGTATACGCCCGGGTGCTGCCCATGGATGCCTCGCTGGAGGCCTGCCGCGCAGCGGGGCTGAAGGCCGCCCATATCATCGCCATGCAGGGGCCTTTCTCCGAGGAGATGGATCTGGCTACACTGCGGTTTGCCGACGCCGCATGGATGGTGACCAAGGACGGCGGCGAAGCCGGCGGCTTTCCCGCTAAGGCATCCGCCGCCCGGAAGGCGGGCGCAGGTCTGGTGGTCATTGGCCGCCCGCCCCAGCGGGAGGGTCTTCCCTTTGCGGCGGTGCTGGATGTGCTGTGTAAGCGGTTCGGCTGCACCGTCCGGCCGCAGGTGCGGATCGTCGGCATCGGCCCCGGCAGCCGGGAGGCTATGACCCGTGAGGTCAGTGAAACCATTGAGGCGGCGGACTGTCTCATCGGCGCAAAACGGATGCTGGAGGCTGTGGCGCGGCCGGGACAGCACACCTGCGACGCCATTGCGCCGCAGGATATTGCGGACTTTATCCGCACCCACTGGGAGTACCGCCGCTTCGCGGTGGTCATGTCCGGCGATACCGGCTTCTTCAGCGGCACGAAAAAGCTGCTGCCCCTGCTGGAGGGCTGCGACACGGCGGTGCTGCCGGGTTTGAGCTCGTTGTCCTATCTGTGTGCCCGGCTCCGGACCTCCTATGAGGATGTCCGGGTGGTGAGTCTCCACGGGCGGCAGCACAACATTCTGCCGGAGGTGCGGGCAACCAGCCGCCTCTTTGCGCTGGTAGGCGGCGAGCGCGGCATCAACGACCTGTGCCGTACGCTGACAGAGGGTGATCTGGGCCACGTCTCTGTGTATGTGGGCCAGCGGCTGGGCTACCCGGATGAGCGCATCGTGCGCGGCACGGCGGCGGAGCTGACGGATGGTGTCTATGCCCCTCTGAGCGTGGCGCTTATCGAAAACCCCCATCCCGACGCGGTGGTCACACCGGGTCTGCCGGATGACGCCTTTCTCCGCAGTGCGGAGGGAATGCCCGTGGTTCCCATGACCAAAAGTGAGGTGCGGGCGGTGTGCCTTTCCAAGCTGCGGCTGACGGAGCGGAGCGTCTGCTGGGACATCGGCGCCGGTACCGGCTCAGTGTCGGTGGAAATGGCCTTACAGGCAAAGCAAGGGCTTGTCTGCGCCGTAGAGCGGCGAGAGGATGCCGCAGCGCTGCTGGGGCAAAACCGTAATCGGTTTGCATTGGAAAACTTACAGGTGGTCTGCGGCAGCGCGCCGGAGGCCTGCGTCGGCCTGCCAGCCCCCACTCACGCATTCATCGGCGGCAGTGCCGGCAATATGCGGGAGATCGTGGCGCTGCTGCTGGCAAAAAATCCCCATGTCCGCATCGTGGCCACGGCCGTTTCGCTGGAGTCCGTGGCTGAGCTGACGGACTGCCTGACGGCGTTCCCCTTTGCGGAGACGGAGGTGGTGTCCCTGCAAGCGGCGCGGGACAGAAAAGCCGGAAGCTACCACCTGATGAGCGGACAGAATCCCATTTATATTTTTACGATGCAGGGCGGAGGAGAAACGGCATGATGTGGTCGCTTGCGGCACTTGTTATCGGCTTTTGCATAGACTTTCTGGTGGGCGACCCCCACGGCTTTCCCCATCCGGTAGTTCTGATTGGAAAATGTATCAGTGTGTTGGAGCGGGGGCTGCGGTGCATATGCCCCAAAACGCCCTCCGGCGAGCGGGCGGCGGGCGCCATCCTGTGGGGCGCGGTGGTCATCGTATCCACCGCCGTCCCGGCTCTGCTGCTGTGGCTGAGCGGTCTGCTCAGCCCGTGGCTGCGTCTGGCGCTGGAAAGCGTGATGTGCTGGCAGATCTTGGCCGTCAAGTCCCTGCGGGACGAGAGCATGAAGGTCTATGACGCGCTGGAGAGCGGCGATTTGGCCGCCTCCCGCCATGCTGTTTCCATGATCGTGGGGCGGGATACCGACCGGCTGGACGATGCCGCCGTGACCCGTGCCGCCGTGGAAACGGTGGCGGAGAACACCTCCGACGGCGTGGTGGCGCCGCTGCTGTTTCTGGCCATCGGCGGTGCGCCGCTGGGATTTTTCTACAAGGCAGTGAACACCATGGACTCCATGCTGGGGTATGTGGAGCCGCCCTATAAGAACATCGGTCTTGTACCCGCCAAGGCGGACGACGTGGTGAACTATATCCCGGCGCGGCTGTCGGCACTTCTGATGCTGGCGGCGGGGGGGCTGCTGGGGCTGGACACCGCCAACGGCTGGCGGATATTCCGCCGGGACCGCCGGAAGCACGCCAGCCCCAACTCGGCGCAGACGGAATCCGTGTGCGCGGGACTGATGGGGCTGCGTCTGGCGGGGGACGCGTGGTACCACGGTGTGCTGCATAAGAAAGAGTACATCGGCGACAGCCTGCGGGAGATCACCCACGAGGACATCCCCCGTGTGTGCCGCTTGATGACCGTCACAGCGGTCCTCACCCTGCTTTTGAGTTGCGGGGTCAAGCTGCCCTTTGCACTGTGAAGGAGACATAGATGCTGTATCAAACAGAAAATCAACACGGCGGCGATGTATACGGCGGCGGTATCACGCTGGATTTTTCCGCCAACACCAACCCCCTGGGTACGCCTCCCGGCGTACTGGAGGCGGTGTGCCGGGCTCTGCCCCGGCTGCACCGCTACCCCGACCCCTACTGCCGCCGGCTGGTGCAGGCTATCGCGGGCCATGAGCAGGTGCCGGCGTCCTATATTCTCTGCGGAAACGGCGCGGCAGACCTGATCTACACATACTGCGCCGCCCTGCGGCCCCGGACGGCGGTAGAGCTGGCCCCCACCTTTGTGGAATATGGGGCGGGACTGGCGCAGGTGGGTTGCCGCGTAGAGCGGTATTTCCTGCATCAGGCGCAGAATTTCGATTTGGACGAGAGGTTTCTGTCCTTCTTAGAGGAAAAAAAACCGGAGGTGGTATTCCTCTGTAACCCCAACAACCCCACCGGGCGGCTGATCCCGCTCCCTCTGCTGGAGCAGATCCTGCAATACTGCGCGGCACAAGGGGCGCGGCTGTTTCTGGATGAGTGCTTTCTCGATCTCACGGAGGACGGCGTCAGCGCCAAGTCCCTTCTGGCAGCGCACCCGGAACTGCTGATCCTGAAGGCCTTTACCAAGAGCTACGGCATGGCGGGCATCCGGCTGGGGTACTGCCTGTGCGCCGACAATGCGTTACTGCGCCGCATGGCGGCCGCGTCCCCGCCGTGGAACGTATCCACCCTGGCCCAGAGTGCCGGTGTGGCGGCGCTGGCGGAGCGGGACTTCCTGCAAAGGACGCTGTCCCTCGTCCGCACGGAGCGGCGGTGGCTCACGGATAACCTGACGGCGCTGGGCTTCTGGGTATGCCCGTCCCATGCCAATTACCTGCTGTTCCGCGGGCCGCTGGGGCTGCGGGAGGGCCTGCTGCAGCAGGGTATCGCCATCCGTGGCTGTGGGAATTACAACGGGCTGGGCGACGGGTGGTATCGCATTGCGGTGCGGCCTCACGGGGAAAATGAAGCATTGATAACGGCCATCCGGCAATTCTGCAAGGAGAAATCACTATGGCAATGAATATTATGATTCAGGGGACCATGTCCAATGCGGGAAAGAGCCTGCTGGCGGCGGGACTCTGCCGCGTTTTGAAGCAGGACGGCTACCGCGTGGCACCGTTCAAGAGCCAGAACATGGCGCTGAACTCCTTCATCACTAAGGACGGCGGCGAGATGGGCCGGGCGCAGGTGGTGCAGGCAGAGGCCGCCGGGATCGAGCCGGATACGCGCATGAATCCCATCCTGCTCAAGCCCACCACCGACGTGGGCAGTCAGGTCATCGTCAACGGACAGGTGCGGGGCAATATGCAGGCCATGGAGTACTTCCGCCGCAAGCGGGACTACATCCCCGCTGTGCTGGAGGCCTACAACAGTCTGAACTCAGAGTATGACGTGATCGTCATTGAGGGGGCAGGCAGCCCCGCGGAGATCAACCTCAAGCAGGATGATATCGTCAATATGGGCCTTGCCAAGCTGGTGGACGCGCCGGTGCTGCTGGTAGGCGACATCGACCGGGGCGGCGTGTTCGCCCAGCTCTACGGCACGGTGGCGCTGCTGGATGAGGACGAGCGCCGCCGCATCAAGGGCGTGGTGGTCAACAAATTCCGGGGCGACCGGGCCATTCTGGAGCCGGGACTGAAGACGCTGGAGCAGCTGTGCGGCATCCCGGTGGCGGGGGTCATCCCCTACGCCCATATAGACATCGACGATGAAGACAGCCTGACCGAGCGGTTTGACCGCTCCAAAGAGCGAAAACTCTTGGATATCGCGGTAATCCGTGTGCCGCGCATCTCCAATTTCACGGATTTCAGCCCCTTCGAACATTACGGAAACGTGTCGCTGCGCTATGTGGATCAGGTGAGTGACCTGCACCAGCCGGACATGATCCTGCTGCCGGGTACCAAGAGCACCATTGCCGACCTGCGGTGGCTGCGGCAGTCCGGTCTGGAGGCGGCCATTTTGAAGGCGGCTGACGCCGGCACGCTGGTTTTCGGCGTCTGCGGCGGCTATCAGATGCTGGGGCGCACCGTGTCCGACCCGGAGCAGGTGGAGGCCGCCGGTGTCACGGAGATCAACGGTTTGGGCCTGCTGGAGATGGACACCGAATTCCGGGGTGAAAAGGTGCAGACCCAGACGCAAGGCGTCTTTCACGGTGTGGAGGGAATGCTCTCCGGCCTGAACGGGCTCGCCTACGAGGGGTACGAGATCCACATGGGCCGCAGTCAGCAGCAGATGCCCGCCCTCACCGGCAGCAGAAACGTATACGGCAGCTATGTCCACGGCATTTTTGACGCGCCGGGCATCACGGATACGATCCTGAAAGCACTGTGCGCCAGAAAGGGCGTGTCTTTTGACGCGCTGGCAACCTTTGACGCCTGCGGCTACAAGGAACGGCAGTACGACCTGCTGGCGGACGTGGTACGCGGCGGACTGGATATGTCCTTTGTCTACCGGGTGCTGCGCCGGGAAGTATAACGAAACAAGTTCCGATGGAAAAAAGGGGGGGAGACTTGAGCAGGATATTATGCGTGATTGACGGCATGACGGATCCCCACTTTCAGGTGGAGCGATATGGCCATCTGGCGTCCATGGGTTCGATGCGGTATGTGGATACCTGCGGCGGCTTCCCACCGGAAACACTGCACTGCGTACTGCGCCTGTTGGGGGTAACGGATCTGCCGGTACATCTCCGAGGCTATGTAGAGGCGCTGGGGGCCGGAATCCCCGTCCGGCCCGATGACCTGCTACTGCGGGGCAGCTGCTACACGCTGGATGGAGAGGGCTGCTGTACCATGCCTTGCTGTGCCCCGGCAAAGGTAGAGGATCCTGCATTTACCTATTACCGGCTGGGCGGCTATCAGGCACTGCTGGTATTTCCCCACATGGCGCATACTGTGAATAACATTGTAACGCAGATTCCTTCCGGCGGGCAGCGGGCACTGTGCCCGCAGGGAAGCTTGGTACTGCGCCATGCCTTTGAAAGACTGCTGACGAAAGAACGATGTATGCTTCTGTGGGGGCAGTCTGTTCCGGTAGCACTGCCGCCATTTCCCCAGAAGAGCGCCGTGATCTGCGGCAAGGAGTTGGTAAAGGGGATTGCCCGGCTGCTGCACATGGAGCTTTTCCCGGTAAAGGGGGCTACTGGCGATGTGGATACGGATCTGGACGCCAAGACAGAGGCAGCCCTGCGAGCGGCGGAACGCTGCCCCTTTGTGCTGCTGCATATCAACGGGGCGGATGAAGCGGCCCATCGCCACGATTCGGCGGAAAAGGAGACTTTCCTGCGCCGGGTCGATGATCGGGTGCTCTCCCGGCTGTTGGCGTCTGAGCATGAGATTGTGGTGGCCTCCGACCACGGAGCTGATCCAGAAAGTGGAGCCCATCTGGGTGGCCCACAGCCTTTTTTTACCAGCCGTTAAATGGTAATAGTCAAAATATGAAGACTGCATAACGGCGTCAAGGCTTAAAATCAAAACCTCTGGCTTATCCGTAATCTCATTAAGATAAGCAATAATCCAGACCGCTGATAGGGCGGTCTGGATTATTTTTGCAAAAAAATCAAAAAAACACTTGACAATTTGAAAAAATCGGAAGCTTCGCCTTGAGAGGAATTTCAAGGAGACCACGCCGATGAGAAACTACCCGAACACCCTGAAAAGAAAGCTTCTGGATACCATATCCGGAAAACAAGCAGCTGTATAGCGAATTGTATCCTGATGAAGCCAAGCAGATGGAAGGATACACCGAAAACATTGGAGTCCTTCTAAAGCGGGAACTCGGAATAGACAGTATAACAACCATTGATAGAAACACTGAAAATGCGAGAAACTACAACATTGATGTAGTGGGTATGACTGACTACATCGAAAACAAATGTGGCTGGCGTCGCAACGTGATATATTATGACGCAGAAATTATCAACCAAATCAATATTCTGAGGAAAAGATATTAAGGGATTGAAGGTTCTTCCTTGATATGAATGGGTACACCATAAAAGCATCCACAGCTTTTTGGTAAGGATGAGGTCGACTGCCCACCGCATTTCCTAAGCTAAAGGCACAGGTACATTCCGCGCGGCCACAAAAATTAGCCTTATTTTTAGCCTTATAACATCAGAATACAATAATACAGCCCGGCAGCA
>ERZ780178.931-NODE-931-length-20140-cov-12.212397_pt1 | contig 20140 bp, 13 predicted proteins | sample MGYA00511018_ERZ780178 | MGnify/ENA primary metagenome ERZ780178 (study PRJEB29588, sample SAMEA2151439) | human gut metagenome | biome: human gut; feature: human-associated habitat; material: faeces | place: Denmark | collected 2008/2010 ...
AGATAGGATATCAAGTTGAAGTTGAATTAAAAGATTTAGAAAAGGTTATAAATTGTAAATTTGATGATATAGTAAAGGAATGATAAAATTGAAAAATAATATTGAAGATTTATTAGATTCTTTATCTAAAAGTAAATTTAGAGGTTCATTTCACTTAAATAAAAAAATGAAAGATTATGTTAAAGAAAAAGGGTTTGAAAAAATAAAATCAGACGCAAGAGACTTAATAACAAAAAGACTTGCCCAAGAAAACCCCATTAACGATGGAAAGCAAACCCCAATGAAACAAGTCCATCCTGTTTTTATTGCACAGCACGCCACTGGTTGTTGCTGTAGAACCTGCCTAGAAAAAATTCATAATATAAAAAAAGGACACAAACTTACAAATGAAGAAATTAATTATATTATTGATGTATTAATGCTTTGGATTCAAAGAGAAATGACAAACTAAATAAAATAAAATATGATAGAATATAACAAGTGGTGATATTATGGAAGAATTTAATAAATATATAAAAACACTTACCAAAGAAGAACAAACACTATTAAAAGATTTTTTTATTTCATTTGATGAGCACTGTTTATTAAATAAAAAGAATAAAGAAAAACTTAGAGATGACTTTGAAAAAGCAATTCTTTACTACCATAAAAAAGGTACCAATTTAAAAAAGACGTTGTCTTATCTAGATACAAAAAACTTAGGCGGTTTTTACGCAAGACCTCCTGTATTGTGGTTTCCTTTAGATGATGCTGCTAAAATATACCCATTATCAATGGCTCATGATAGAATGGCAATCTTTAGATTATCCGTTTATTTAAAAGAAAATATAGTACCAGAAATCTTACAAATGGCCCTAAACTTTACTATTAAAAGATTTCCTACATTTGCAACTACTTTAAAAAAGGGGTTCTTCTGGCATTATTTAGATACCACCAAAAGAAGATTTAAAGTAGAAGAAGAGTGTGACATTCCATCTCAGCCAATTAAAGTTTCAGTGAGTGGATCTCAATCCTTTAGAGTAAAATACTATCAAAATAGAATTAGTATTGAGTTCTTTCATGTTCTTACTGATGGAACTGGAGGCATAGCATTCTTAACATCACTAACAGCAGAATACCTAAAACTTCTTGGAGAGAGTATACCTAAAAGTGACCTAATACTTAATATAAATGATGAGCCTTCAAAAGAAGAATATGAAAACGCTTTTAAAAATGTACCAAACGCACTTAGCACCTCAGGATTCATAGATAAAATGGCTGTGCAGATGGATGGCAAACTATCTAAAGTTAGACCATGTAAAATAATTCATTTTAAAATGGATACTAATAAATTAAAAGAGGCCTCTCAAAAATATAATACAACAATAACCTCATACTTACTTGCCCTAATGTTTATTGCTGAAAAAAGTGCTACTGATAAACTAAATGGTGATATAAGTATTCAAGTTCCAGTAAATATGCGTAAATACTATCCAACAAAAACTCTTCGTAACTTCTCAATGTACTGTGGTATTAGATTAGAAATAGATAAAATAACAAATATAGAAGATATAATTGACAAAATAACTAAGCAATTAGATATGAAAGCATCAAAAGAAGAGATGACTAAAATGGTTACATCAACAAAGAAAATGACTAGTATGCTTAAATATATACCTCTATTAATTAAAGCCCCTATAGCTAAAATAGTTTATGGTTTTCTTGGCGACAAGATATTTTCTAATACATTATCTAATTTAGGCGTAATAAAACTACCAGAAGAACTTTCAAGTAAAATTGAAAGTATGGACTTTATTCTAGGAACAGGTATTACTAATAGAGCTGGCTGCTCAGTAGTAACTGTAAACAACATAACAACATTTTCAATTAGTAAAATGACAGTTGATCCTACCTTTGAAGAAAAACTTTACGAATTATTAGAAAATGACAATATAAGTGTAACAGTAGAAGGAAGTGGTTTATATGAAAATTAAAATAACATATCCTAAAGTATCTCCTAAAATAATCAAACATCAAAGATTAATAAATTTTATGAAGTGGCCACTACTTATTGCAGTAGTAATTTGTCCAATTATTAATCTAATTACTGGCGGTAAAGCATGGAGTTTAGTTGTCTTAATGTCAATTTATATGGCTTGGGATTTGGTTATATCTAGAGACTTAGTTGAATATAACAGAATAAGTCAGTTTGTTAAACTTATTACTTTAACTAGTTTACTTCTTATAACAATAGATGTTTTCTTAACACCAGGTTGGGCTTTAGAAGCAGTACCAATTTTAATCTTTATAGTCTCATCTTTTTTAAAGTGAATTGAATATTTCATCATCAAAAGATTATCGGTACAAGAAGAAATAAATTTCTCACTTTGAATAATTAAATCTGAAAATTCAGTTTTTCGTGAAACAATAGCATTTTTTAAATTTAATTTTTGCTCATGGTTAATAGGAGAATTGAATACTGTATGATTTTTTATTTCGACGTAAAAGGCGTTTGGTGCATTGAGACTTTCACGCCATTTATCCTGAAATTTATCATAGAATCCAACTACATTTAAGCCTACCAAATGTTTGCTTTTAAATTCTTCGAGTGTTCCACGATAACCTAAATGTCCGTTTCCGATTAGAAACATATTTCCATAAGATATGATATTTTTTTTATCAAATCCTATTTTTTTTAAAGACCACTTCATATCTTATCTTTCTATTGTTAGGAAATCTTTTATAGTGTATTCCTTGTCATAAATTTTCAATTTGACAGGATCACCTTCAATGATTAATTTTGTTTCTTTATCAGTAACTTTGATATTAATTATCGTTCCATGATAAGTTATTTTAAACGAATAAGATTTCCAATTTGGAAGAATAGATGGATTTAAAATTAATTCACTTTTATCACTTCTTAATCCTCCAAAACCATAGACAATATTCATCCAAGCGGCAGCAATACTTGTCATATGAATTCCTTCAAGGGTATTGCAGTTATAATCATCAAGATCTAATCTTGTCGCAAAGTTAAAGAATTTGCTTGCATCATCGTATTTTTTTAATTCGCTAGCAAATATTGAATGAATAGATGGACTTAAACTTGATTCATGGATGCAACGAGGTTCGTAATATTCATAATTACATTTTTTTTGGTCAAATGTAAAATCTTGATTAAACAAAAACATGAACATTAAAACATCGGGTTGTTTAATCATATCGTTTCTGTAAATTCGATCATAAGACCAATGGGAATATAATGGAAAATCTGAAGTTGGAATTTTATTTATATCGATATGGGGAAGAGAAAAGAATCCTTCATGTTGTTCAAATACATGTGTTTTTTTATTATAAAGAATTATCATTTTGTTGCTTGCATCATGAATTGAATTAAAAAATGATTCATCGATATCACATTTTTTCAAAAGAGCAGAAAAATCATAATTTTTGCTTTTATAAAGCTCTAAAAGATAATCAAAAGCTTTTTTAGCCATGAAATTAGTATATGTATTATTATTTACCATCATTTCAAATTCATCAGGCCCCATAACTCCATAAAATCCAAATCCACTATGATCTTGATTATATTGGCCACGACTTAATAAAAATTTACAAATTTCTATAAGCATTTCTATTCCATAATTTTGCATGAATTGCTTATCATTATAAAGATTCATATAATGATAAATTGCATAGAAAACCCCTGTTGATGGTTGAAATTGTAAAGATGCATGTTGCCATAAATTACATCCTTCTTTACCATTTCTTGTTGCTACAGGATAACAAGCACCTCTGCAATCAAGTTCTTTGGCTCTTTCTCTGGCTTCATTTAAAGTATTGTAGCGGAACATGAGTAAATTCTTACTAGCTTCTTTATTTGAAAATAAATAGTATGGTAAACAATATGTTTCACTATCCCAAAAAGCGTGACCAGAATATGCTTCTCCAGTTAAACCTTTAGCACCGATATTATTATCTTTTTCATAACCGTGATAGGTCTGCTCAAGCTGGAATATACAATAGCGAATTCCTTGTTGATCTTTATCATCACCTTCGATGATTATATCTGATTTATTCCAGATATTTTTAAAGTAATTAGTATTTTCTAAAAGAGAATTATCAAAGCCTTTTATTTTTAAATTTTTAACTTCATCCTTAGCTTTATATAGTAATTCTTCATCAGAAATTTTGTTAAATTTATCGACAATATTGATAACATATCTTGTAAATTCTGAAGTCTTTTTAGTTGAAACAAAATTGTATTTTACGCTGACATAACGATCAGAGGTGTTTTTTTCAACTGGTTCACATGGACTATCAATAATTTCCGCTGAAATTAATTTTTGTTTAGTAGTTAAAGTTTCGGCTTCAAGTCCATAAATATTTTCATCAATGAATTCATATTTTCTTTTCCAATAGCAATCAGAATTCCAGTGTAAAATTGTATTATCTAAATCCATTTTTAGTGTTACTGGAATATTTGTATTAGAAGAAAAAGTGATTTTTTGTAAAAATTGATGACAATATGTCATATTTAGTAATCGTTCAAATTTGATTTTTAATTCACCAAGATGAGTAATCCAAGTAAATGAACGAGTATAAAGTCCATTTTTAAAATCTAATTCTCGATAAAAATCTTTGAAATTTGAAATATTTAAATCAAGTACTTCATCATCGACAATTATTGAACATTTAACCCAATTTATTGAATTTATTGTAAAGTGTGTTCTTTTGACTATGCCTTTATAGGCATTTGGAGTTTCTTCAAGAGCATAATCATAGATTCCATTAAAATAACTTCCGATAAGTTTTTTTCCCGAATAGCCTTCTTCAAAAAAACCTCGAATACCAGAATACTCGTTGCCTAAGGAAAATAGACTTTCTGAAACTTGATCTCTGTCTCGATGAAATCCTTTTTCTATAATTTTATATGGATCAACTTCTAAATAAGTATATGATTTTTTTGGCATAGTGTTACTCCTTCATACCTGAGTTTTGAGCAGAGCCCATAATCTGTTTTTGGAAAATAATAAAGATGAGAATTTGTGGAACAATCGATAATACTAATAGCATCAGCATTTCTGAAGCGTCGATTGTTGTTGAAGAAGAAAGACGATAAATAGCAACCATAACTGTATGCATGCTTTCATCTTGCAACACTAAATAAGGTAATAAAAAGTCAGAATAAGCAGCGGTCATAGTGAAAATTGCAACAACCCCTATTATAGATTTACTTATTGGAAGGACGACTTTAAAAAATATTTTAAAATCATTAAGACCATCAATTCTTGCTGCTTCAATTAAAGAAGAAGGAAGTTTTTCAAAATAATCTTTAAAAAGCAAATAATAATAAGCATTTGCACCAAAAGTTAGCCATAATGGAGCGTAGGAATTTATCATTCCAGCTGAAGTAATCTGCTTGATTAATGGTAAAATAGCTAATGCTGATGGAATCATATAGCTCAGAAGAATTAATTTATTAACAATCTTGTAGCCTGCAGGTTTTAAAATGCCAGTAGCGTAGGCTAAAAGTCCATTAAAAATTGTTGAACAGACAACTGCACCTAAAACCACAATAATTGTATTTAAATAATATCTGCCGAAATCTAGTTTATTCCAAAGATTAATAAGTTTCATTATGTCAAATGATTTTGGAAATAGATGATAATCTGTGGAATTAATTTCATTGACGGTTTTAAAAGAAGTAATAAGCAACCATAAAATCGGAATAATAGCTGTTAAGGCAAACATTATTAATAGAAAAATAATTATTCCATAAATGATTTTAAAACTAGTTTTTTTATAATCGGAAAAGTTGAAAAAACCTTCTGTTTTATCTTTTAAATGCGCTTTTTGTTTTTTCATTTTCCGCTCTCCTTTTTATTTAGATATTTTGTTAGAGCAAAATAAATAAGAGTAAAAACTAAAATAATTAAAGCCAAAAATACACTTGTAGCTGCAGCTTTAGCATATTCTAAATCTTGGAAAGCATAAAGATAAGCCTGAAGCATCAAAGTCATGGAAGAGTTGCCTGGTCCTCCTTTTGAACCGATAACTAAAGGTTCGTAGAAAACCTGGAAAACTGAAATGATTTGTAAGATAAATAAAGTTAAAAGAGTATTTTTCATCTGTGGTAAAGTAACTTTTAATAATCTTTGAAAGCTATTAGCACCATCGATTCGACTGGCTTCATATAACGAAACATCAATCTGTTGGAAATTTGAAAGATAAATCAAAGCTGTGCCTCCAGCACCTTTCCATGTCATGGCTAGAACTATTAAAGGAATGACCCAATTTGGATCTCCTGCCCATGCTAGTGGGTCATCTTTGCGATTGAATATTATGTTTAAAATAGAATAAGAATCAGAGCCGTAGATATTTTTGAATAAAAAGACAACAGCAATACCTGATATCATACAAGGTATATATAAACAAACACGGAATAAACCTTTAGCATGAATGCATTCATTTAAGAGAAATCCCATCAGAATAGGAGCAAAATAACCAATAATTATCGACCAAAGGATATAGACAAAGGTATTTTTTAATGCGGCAAGAAAAGCTTCATCTTCAAAGATTGCCTTATAGTTTTCTAAAAAAACAAATTCACTGAAAGAATAGTCATTGAAAAAGGATAGAATTATATTTTTACATAATGGTAGCCAAACAAAGAATATAAATAGAGCAAGGCTTGGTATCATTATTAACCATCCGACCATATTTTTCCGAAAAAATGCTTTTAAATTAAATTTTTTCTTTACATTTTTCATAATTATTTATTGATGTTTTTATCGAGATATTTTTGCATATTTGCGTTAGCAGTAGTCAATAAAGCGAGTGGATTTGCTGTATCTGGATGTAAGAACACTTCTTGTATAGCAGAATCTAAAAATCCATACATTTCTTGAGCTCCATATGTTACTTCACTATGCTTATTTTTAGAAATTTCATTGAAAAATTCTTCGTAATTTTCCATTTTTACGCTGACATATTTATCTTCTAAAGTTTTAGCATAGGATACATATTCTTCGTTGATCCACGGCTTAATTGTTGGAAGTATTGGTTGACCTTTTTCTTGAGCAACTATATTTCCTTGTTCCATGGCTGCTTTTGAGATTTCAGAGACGTCAGGTGTACGACCAATATATTCAAAGAATTTTAAAACACCTTCTACTTGTTCATCGGTAGCTGAAGCTTTAAATACGTAAGGAGTTCCGCCATATAAAGAGTAATGATGAATATTATCACCAGTTGGCATTGGAACAAATGCTAAGTCATCCATGTTGACATTTCCGTTGATTTTGGCTAGTTGTAAAACATCACTTCCTACAATTGCCATAGCAACTTTTGATTCAATGGAATTGAACCATTCATTATAGGTAACATTTGGATTTTTGACTAACAAATCTTCGCTTTTCATCTTTTGAATCCAAGAAAGAGCATCAACTGATTCTTGGCAATTTAAATTTGAAATCCATTTGCCTTCTTCATTTTGATATTGTAAATTGGCTCCATAATTCCAGGCGATATTTGAAAATTGCCAGCCACCTTCTTTATTTGAGGAACATATAAGAATACCTTTTTTCTCATCGTTTTCAGCTACAACCTTTGACCATTCATATATTTCTTCAAAAGTAGTTGGATAAGCTGGAGTTCCATCATCGTTATATATTTTGTAACTTCCTTTTCCATCTTCCTCAAGAAGACCATTTTCTCCTAAAGTTTTAATGTTGAGAAGTAAACCTAAACCATATCCATCACGAGGAATTCCGTAAATTTTATCGTCAAAAGTTAAAGCTTCTTTCATATTGGAATCCATTTTTTGATCCCAACCTAAATCTTTTAGTTGTTTGTCGATAGAACGTATATATTTTTTTTGAACTAATTTACTCGGTTCGGTAAACCAAGTTTGAAAAACAGTTGGAAGAGAGTCGGTTTCATATTTAGATCCAACTGTATCGGTTGCATATGTATATGGAGAAGCGACGATTTCATATTCAGGATAATCTTTTTCAAAGTTTTCTTTCCATGTTTTATACATAGCTACATCTTTTGTTTCAGTAGATTCTGGCCAAAAGCCAATAGTAAGCTTTATTTTTCCGTTGCCTTTATTTATACAGCCAGTGGCTAATGATAAACAAGGTAAGCTTGCTAATATTATTTTGAATAACTTATTTTTCATAGGGACTCCTTCCAAAAAGATTTCACCCATAAAGAATTTCTTTATGGGTGAAGATATAAATTAATATAATGATTACAAAGTAGGATTTTCAACGTAACTTGCTAAAAGCATGCTATAAGGATAATGCTCATAAATAACTTTAGCACCTTCAACTTTAAGATCACCTGTACATGTTGGGTCTCCACTATGTAAGTGTAATGAGAAAGGCTTATCGAGTGTTAATCCAGTTGCTTTAAGATCGATTTTAATTGTTAATCCTTCCGTTGGAATAACAGTATTTGGGTCGATGACATTTCCTTCATCGTCCTTGATTACATTTTGATTAAAGAAGTATAATGCAGCATCTGCTCCTTCAAATCTTAAAGATGCAAGTGTTCCACCATTAGTTGAACTCAAGGTTAATTCTAAATATTTTGCATCGGCTTTGATATCTCCACCACCTAAATAAGCATAATCAGCTAAAGAGCTAGAAGAACCATTATATCCACCTAATGTTTCAGAATAATCAACTAAATTATAGGAGAACATTTCATAAATTGTTGCTGTTCCTTGTTCTCCATCTCCACCGGTATGAAGATGCATAGTTTCAGCAGCTGGAGTTATACCACTTGCTAGTAAATCGATAACAATGGATGTTTTTTCTTCTGGAATGATAGTTTCACCAGTTATTTTAGTACCATCTTTTAAAACCCATGGATTATCTTTGCAGAAATACATATTTCCATTGAATTCGAGTCGGAATGAATTGAAAGTTGCAACGCCATCCCCTTTAATTGTGAATTCAACAAAACGAGTTTTTTCAGTGACAGCAGTATTTAAAGCATAGGTATATCCACTTAAATTGAGAGTTTTTTCTTCGCAATATCCAGAAGCTTTTTCTAAGTTTAAATATTCGCCAGCAAAAAAGATAGAATCGATTTTCAATGTTCCAGTTCCAGTATAATAGATATTGAGAATATCTTTCATATCACCTAATCCACTTAAGGATAAATCAATGATATAGAATGCATATCCATCAGAATCAACATATGGGTATTCTTCTAAGCTTGTTGGAATGGTTTTTAATCCTTCGGCAGCATACCAATTAGGTGCGTAAATAGCATCTCCACCATTGCTAGATTGAATTCTTAATCCATTGAGGTCTCCACCATCAACTTTCATGGACATGACAAGATATTTTTCGTTTGTTCGGGCGTTTTTACTTCCTTCATTTACTTGGGTGTAATTTTCGGTTGGACTAAAGACTAAAGCATCGCCATCGATTGTTACATCATCTACACCTGAGTAACATACTGAGTAATTTAAACCTGCTCCAGTAACTTTTTCATTGAGTGTTGATTCATTATAATCAGTATCAATTTTGGCTTGTGTTCTTGAGAATGAATCGAAGATAACAGCATTAGCGGTATCGATTAATGGATATGAAGTAGCAGCTTCTTTTTCTTTTAATGAAGAGAGGAATACTGCAGAAATATTAATTTCAGAAGTACTTTGAATGACAAACCCTTTTAAACCTTCTAAAGAAAGTCCGGATTTTTCTAAATTAATAGCCAAGTTATAATAGGCACCATTAACAGCATTTACTATATTTTCACCATCTTTATTTTTTAAGTCTTTCCAATTGACGGCGGTTCCAATTCCGCTTTCAGTGACTGGTGAAATAGAAGTTCCTGTTGTGTCTCCTAAAATATTTAGGACTACTTCAGTGTTATCAGCTAAATCAAATTCAGGAGTTTGATATGTTTGATTATCTTTTAAATTAACACCTTTTGTAACAATGAAACCTTTAGAACCTCTCCACCAACATGTTTGGTCGGCTTTATTGACATTGGTTCTATTAAAGTCATCGAGAACGGTTTTTTCACCTGCTAAAGATATGGAAACTTCTTCAATTTCAAGTACGGCAGAGCATTCACCTTTAGCATAAAGATGGAATCCTAAAATTTTAGATAAAACATTGACATCTGAAGGATCACTTGTCCCTTTTAATGTATATTTTGTATCGGCATCTTCAATGGAATAATTTGGTGAAATACAAACATCAACAAATTCATTTCCTAATTCTGGGAGAGCATCTCCATCATCATTTAGTGCTTTATCTAAGCTGATTTCATAGACATTGAAAGCATCATCACCGCGAAGAGCTAATACTAAATTTGAATAATCTAATTTACCTTCAGTAACTCTCATGCGGAAGTTGATTGTGGAATATGTTTCAATTTGATAATTTCCAGTAGCCATTTTATAGATAGATGCATCATCATTACTAGGGAATGATTCAGTTTGACTATCAACAAGAACTTTTAAATAAGATTTGTCAATCTTTTTTCCAGTTGTTTCACCGACAAATGAATCGGAAGAAAAATCGTTGACCATGGTATCAAATTGTGATTTATAATCTCTTAATACTGCACCATCGGCAAGTTCTGTCACAAAATCTTTGCGATGTTCGATTGTCGAAGATGAAGAAGAACTTGGAGTGACTGTTGAAGAAGATGATGAAGAAGGAGTGGTGATAGAAGAAGATGGAGAAGTACTAGGAGAAGTAGAAGGAGTTGTAGGATTACAAGAAGTGATGAACGAAACTGCTAAAAGAGATGTTAATAGAAGTTTAGCTTTTTTCATATACAATATATTTTCCTTTCTTTGGTTATTCACCGTATACGCTAAATTCAGATAATTGGGCGTTATAACCACCCTTTGTGTCGTTGGAAGAGATGATAAGTTTTATAAATCTAACCTTTTCAGGATTGATTTTTACGATATTTCTATTTCCTGTTGTAGGATCGAATAAATAATCTGTTGCTGGAACAAGTGTTTTGAAATTGACTTTTTCTTTATCATAGGCAAGATTAGAATCTGATCCTAATATTTCAATAGTTTCTGTTCTTGCTTCCCAAAGTAGTGATGGAGGGAGAGATAAAACAAATGTTGTTACGTTATATAAAGCGCCAAGATCAATTACAATTTCAGCTGGTAAACTCTTTGATTCATAATAAGAAGTTCCAGTAGGATCACCATCTACCAATTTTTCAATATTATATACATCGTTATGTTCGGTAGATTCTACTATTGCTTTATTGTAAGCAAGTGATGGTTGGTAGAATTGAATTTCAGAAATTTTATAATTTTTTGTGCTTGTTGAAGAAGAACCACGATATAAGCGAAGTTGGATGCCTTTATATTGTTGAGCGGTAATATTGATATCAAATAAATTGTTTTTAGATGGTGACATTTCATAATCTTTAGTTGATGATAAACGAGTATATTTATCATTTATTGAGCCATCTGATTTGATTTTCTTACCCCAAACTTGAACAGAATAAGTTGAGTAGAATTTATTATCTTGACTTCCTAATATCCGAACAACTCCAATGGTAATTAATTCATCAAATTCAATAGTTAGACAAGCAAATTCATTATCTTCATTTTTCCAGTCTTTATTGACCCAAGATGTGTTTAAATCTTTATCATATATATTGATAGCATCATAAGAGTCAGCTGTGAAATCTCCCGATCCATCATCTCCTGGAGTTGTCGTTTTTGTACCAGCACCATGGGTTGCATTAATAGTACCTTTAATAGAACTTGGTACACCAATATAAGGAGCTTCGCTTTGTGATATGGCGAAATCAGGAACTAGCATGCCATCTTGAGATATGTTTTTTATTTCAGTTTTAGAGATTTCGAAATTTTGTAAATCTAATGTATATGGCAAATAAATTTTAGAGCCTAATACTTCGTTTTTATTTTCATATGTTATATTGCTAACAAAACTATTATCGGCAATTTTAAATTCACTGAGATTTTGTATTTTATTATTATTTATTTCTACATCTTTTATGGAAACATTTTTAATACTCGATTCTTGAGATTCTCCCATAATTCGTGAAATAATTGTATCTTTTAAGTTGTAAATTTTAATATTTTCAATGTTGATTGTATCAACTGTTCCTCGAATTCCTTCTGATTTTGTCCAATCGATATTATATGCAATGGTGAAATCAAATAAGAAATCGTTTAATCCATCTTGCTGATTATCACCAAGCATTGATCCATCTTCAATTGTTATATTTTTATATGTAACGTTTGAAATATTAGCATCACCGCAGTTATGAAGCGATATAGCTGCTTTATGATAATTATGGAAAATTGTAATATCTTCAAAAGTAATATCATTCATAGTAGGACCATAAGTTTCATAACCTACTTCCATAGATTGGGCTAAATCTGTCCAGACATAACAACCTTTAAACTTTACGTTGTTAGTTGAACCACGATCGACATTTTTTACGACCAATGAATCATCCCAAGTACGAATAAAACCACCATTGACAAGAACATTTTCACAAGATTGAACTGAAATTCCATCACCATTTTGTCTAGCAGAAATAATTTTTACATTATTTAAAACTACATCTTTGGATTTATATAAAGCGATTGTCCATCCAGCAGGATCAAGGAAAGTTAAATCTTCTATTTTGATGTTTTTAGAAGAACGAATTTCAATAGGAATCGTGTATTGAGATACTGAAAGACGATCGTAGATGCTTCCAGAGATAATACCACGTCCTCGAATTGTGATATTTTCCAATCCTTCAGTTCTAATTTGACCATATACATAGGCACCACCGGCCAAATAAATAGTAGAATTACTTTTTACTGGAATTGCATCTGCTTTATAAACACCAGGCCCGATATAAATTATTGAATCATCATTTTTAGCATCTTCAGCTGTAATAGGATTTTTTTCAAGCTCAGAAGCAAATAAATGAATAGCATTTTCTTCTTCACCATTATATTCAACAACATAATTATCAGGATACTCGAGATTAAAAGAAATTGTATCTCCTTGAATAAGAGGTTCGATACCATATACTTGAGGAGAAATTTTAACCGAAGAAATATCTTTGTTTTCTACTTTGATTTTTACATTGACTTTACCCTCAAAGTCAAATATTGATAAAGGAGCATAAGTATCTGGAACATTCCAAGAAAATATGCGATCATGATTTACCCGAGTTTTATAAACGAATAAATCTTTATCTGCAACAGAAATTTTTACTCCACTATATTGATCAAGAAATTCTGGACCATCATAGGTGACCAAGGTTGTAGCTGTTACTTTTCGGGCATCTTTTTCAAAATTATTTTCATTATAATATTGAGAATTTGATGGTGAAGTGCTTGGGTTAATCGGTTGACTAGAGGCATTTTGGGCTTGACATCCTGTTAAAACTAGTATACCGGCCGTTAAAAAGCATATAAATGACTTTTTATTGAGGAACATTTTACTTTTTCTCCTTCCTACAACAACATTATACACCTTGTTTTTAAAAATGAAAGGGTTTTCATTAAAAAATGTTAATCGGTTAACTAAAAAAGATAGCGATTGCAAAAAATATCAAATAAAAAAGGGTAAATAATTACCCTCAATTAATTTAATTTTTTAACTGTATCTCTTTCTACTAATTTTGCTCCTAAATTTACCATGGAAAAAGAATTATTTGAATTGTCGATATTTTCAATAATTGTTTTAGCAGCAAGTTGTCCTTTAAGGCGAATATCTTGTGACATTGTAGTGAGACTTGGAAATAGATATTTATCATCTTGAATATCATCAAAACCGATGACTGATAATTCTTCTGGAATTTTTTTACCTAATTCACAATATGTTCGAATTATACCTATTCCTATAATATCGCCTGAACAGCAAATGGCTGTTATATTATTTCTTTGAATAATTTTTTTAGCAATTTCGCAACCAGAATCAAATGTTGCATATCCAGAAAAGAGAAAATCATCTTGATACTCGACATGATTATCTTCTAGAGCCCGACGATATCCTAAATAGCGGTGATAATCGACAAGCGATTTATCAATAGCTCCTGCAAATCCAATTTTTGTATGACCATTTTTAATCATAAAATTTGTCGCCTCATACATTCCACCTTCATCATCGACCCGGATATTATGAAATTCATTGGCGTATTCTTCATAGACATCGATTAAGACAATTGGAATATTGAGTTCTTTAATGCTTTCGTAAACTGTACGAGGATATTTTCCAAGCATTATAACTCCATCTAATCTTCTTGAACGTGCCCATGACTTAAAATCATTTTTGTTTTCTTGACAACCAATGACTATATCATAATCGAATTTTGCAATTCCAAGTTCTAATCCAGAAATAAATTCAACGTAGAATGGATTTTCAACAATTTGGCTAGAAGAGTCATCAATAGGTAAACATAAACCGATAAGATGCGAGCGTCCAGTTGATAAAGTACGTGCCATTGTATCTGGCACATAACCTAATTCATCGATTGCTTTGAATATTTTCTGCTTCGTTTCTAGAGATATTTTTTTCTTACCATTGATGGCATAACTAACTGTAGCAGGAGAAACTCCAACATATTTCGCGATGTCATAAATACTTATTTTTTTTGACATATTATCACCTGTAAATTACTATAGCACAAAATTAGTTAACAGGTTAACTTTTTTATTGATTTTGTTAAACAAAGATTTTTAATCTGAAAAAAGATATTTGATTTTGTATTTTTTAATAAGTTTATACATATTTATTAAATGCTTTAAAAAAATAAAAAATGAAAAGTAAACTTTAAAATAAGAGTAATAGATATTAATTTTATTATAAAAAGGTGCTATAATTTTGACGTTATAGAAAGAGATTTAATATGAAAGCATCTAAAATGTTAATTGCTACAATGAAGGAAGCTCCACAAGAGGCAAAAATTGCTAGCCATATATTATTACTTCGAGGAGGATTCATTAAAAATTTAGTTTCTGGCGTATATAACTATTTGCCAATGGGACTAAGGGTTTTAAATAAAATAGAAAAAGTTATTCGTGAAGAAATGGATAATGCTGGTGGACAAGAAATTTTATCTTCTGCCATGCAGCCAAAAGAATTGTGGGTAGAATCAGGAAGATGGTTTAAATATGGTCCTGAATTATTCCGCTTTAAAGATAGACATGAAAATGAATTTTGTTTAGGCCCAACTCATGAAGAAGTTTTTACTAGTGTTGCCCGTGATCTTATTAGATCAAGCAAACAATTACCAATGAATATTTATCAAATTCAGACTAAATATAGAGATGAAGCAAGACCTCGTTTTGGTTTGATGCGCGGTAGAGAATTTATTATGAAAGATGCTTATTCCTTTGATAAAGATGAAGAAGGATTAGAAGAGTCTTATAAGACAATGTATGAAACATATAATAAGATTTTCTCTCGTTTAGGTTTAAAGTTCCGCCCTGTTTTAGCAGATACTGGTGCAATTGGAGGAAATGGCTCTCATCAATTTATGGCTTTTTCTAAAGCAGGAGAATCAGATATAGTTTATTGTGAATCTTGTGGATATGCTGCTGATGTTGAAAAGGCAAATGCTGTTCCAGAAAAAATGGAAGATGAAGAACTTTTAGGAATCGAAGAAGTAGAAACACCTAATAAAAGAACAATAGATGAAGTTGCCGAATATTTAAATGTTTCACCTAAGAAATTGATAAAATTAGTTGTTTACAAAGATACAGAAAAAAAAGAGATTGTTATTGCCTGTGTAAGAGGTGATAGAGAAGTCAATGAGATTAAACTTGTTAACGCCATGAATACCGCTGAGGCATTTTTAACTTTTGCTACCGAAGATGAAATTAAATCACTAGGAACAGTTCATGGATTTGTTGGCCCACAAAATATGAAATGCCGTATCTTCATCGATAATGAAGTTGCTAATATGAAAAATGCCATAACTGGTGCAAATAAATATGGATATCATTTAAAAAATGTCAATTACGGTCGTGATTTTCAAGGTACTGTTTTGGATTTAAGAAAAGCTATAGATGGTGACTTATGTCCAGTCTGCCATAATAAAATGATTATGGAAAGAGGAATTGAAGTTGGTCAAATATTTAAGCTTGGAACTAAATATTCTAAATCAATGAATTGTACATATACAAATTCTGATGGAAAAAATATACCAATGGTTATGGGATGTTATGGAATAGGTGTTACTAGAACAATGTCAGCCATAGTTGAACAATTTCATGATGATTTCGGTATAAAATGGCCGATGATTGTTGCTCCATATCATGCTGTTTGCTGCCCTGTTGTTTATAAAGATGAATCTCAAAAAGAATTAGCAAATAAGCTTTATGAAGATCTTTTAAAAGAACATGTTGAAGTTATATTAGATGATAGAGATGCTCGTTTAGGATTTAAACTTGCAGATTGGGAATTAATCGGTATACCTTATGTTATCATCATTGGTAAAAAAGCTTCAGAAGGCATTGTCGAATTAAAAGATCGTCAAACCAATGAAAAGAAAGAAATGTCTTATCAAGAAGCTTTAAATATTATTGTTAAAGCAGTAAAAAATATTAAGTAAAAAAATATCCAGGGAAATAAACACTTGAAGAAGCTGTTTATTTCCTGGATTTTTTTATATAGTCATAAATGAATCAACAGATAAAGTTCCTTCAAGAACCTCTATTATAATAGTATGTTGAGATTTTTTAGAAAGGGATTTTATAAAAGCCGGAGATTAATTATCATTTGCTAATAAATTGATAATTTCAGAATGATTATCAAATATAACTTTGATTTGACATGCAGATTTTTGACGGACAAATAAGACAAAATTAGAAAAATCACCAGTGTATTTAATTGTTCCTTTTCCCTCGATAAGATGACCATATGAAGATAGATATTTGTTATTTAAGGAAAAATCACCATAATATTCTAAAAGATTATTTGATTTAGAAACCATGTTTTGAGTATAAGATAATTCAATATCTGATAAACATATATATTTGTTGCCGCTTTGCAAGCTTGTATCAGTCACAATTAGTTTTATATATCTGAATTCCTTTTCCTCAAAAACAGCTGAAGAAGTAATTCCGTTTATAATAGCATTATCTTTAGTAATTTCAGCTACTTTTTCAAATTTATTCGAATCACCGCTTCCAAATATAGAGAACTCAATAGGTAGATGGTTGACACCTTTTTGTCTTCCAGTTAATTTTATTGAGTTCCAAGTTTTTGATTCTCCAAGATCGATAATAATTTCAAAAGGATTATCTGAAGATAAATAATTTCCATTGTTGGAATGATAAAAAGTATCTGGATTTCCATCTAAAATATTATCTATTTTTGTAGTATCATCCCAAGCTCCTTGGTTAACAGATATAATTTTTTCTTTTGATATATCTGATTTATAAAATATATAATTTTCATTATAAGTATATGGATATACTACTTCTGAAACAAAAGAAGAATTATTTATAGTTGCATTGACATCATATAAATAAGTGCTTTGAATACTTACAGTATTGTTATCATTTATCGACCATCCTAATTCTGTATATGCATCAGGATGATTGTTGGAAATAGTTATTTGTTTGTAATAAAGAAAATCTCCTTTTTTAAGATTTAAAACTACATTATGACTAGCTTCATTATCGAAAGTGTTTTTATCGCCAGAAAATTCTAAGTATTTTTTATAATTTACTCCATCAGATGAAAGATAAAGTGCATGATTTCCTCTTCCGGCTCTTAAGCATAAAGAATATTTACCATCGCTAGGAATAAGTATTTTACCATTTAAATATCCGATAGAATTAGCGGAAATGCCATTTAAAAATGTGCTTTTTGTAGATATAACATCTTTTGAAGAATATCCATCAAAATTATTATTTAAAGCTTCATCTGGTGAAGAATATATTTGATTATCATAGCGATAAATACATTTTTCAGGATTTCCATTAGTAATACCCAAATTAAAAGTTAAAGAAATGTCATCATTTGCAACACTAGAATTTTCTAGATGAAAAGTGATTTTAAATTCTCCACTTAATTTTCTTTTATCATTTGGAACATAGCGATATTTATTATCACTTATTTTTTGAAGATAGCCATTATCTAATGAAGTAATATTTTTTATAGAGCAAGAAAATTCTGAAGGATAGACAAGAAATTTATCAAAATCAAGAATAAAATCAGTTTTATCTTTAAAATAGAACGGTTTTACTGTATTGCTTGTATATTCAACATCTTCACTATAATAATTTCTACCAGTTTGATATAAAGAAGCAATAGGAATAAATTTTTTTCGATCTTTATATAGATTTTTTACATCTTCGTCTATTTGCTGATGAAGCAAAGTTTCAAAATAATAAGAAAAATCATAGTCTATGACTTCAGAAAGAGCTTGATACCAAGAAGTAGGAGTGTATTTTTTTGTGTCTTTTCTTGTGGCTGCGATGAAATTATCGACACCAAAAGAATGGATAATATCGGCATAAGTATTTAAACCATTTTGACTAGAAGTATTGGTTAAAGTTTCTTTTAAGCTGATAGAAGGATCAAGATATCTATTCCAACCAGATAAAGAAGAATCATCATTAGTTCTATAAGAAGAAATATTTGTGTAAAGAATATATGATAATAAACTTGTGGCATTATTTGTTACTTCATTTGTTGAAGCTCCTGACATACCATAATTTTGAAAATGATGATTGAACTCGTGGATTTGTCCCCAAAATCCAGAATTTACCATACTATCATAGTTGAGTGCACCATGCATCCAATATAAAGGAGCGTTAACAGCAATTCTTCCACCGACAAAAGCAACAGCTTCACCGGCAGCAACAAAAGGATCATAAATATAGCCGACACCAGAATCAGCACTAGAATTTGTAGGAACACGATTGGATGTTCGACAAATTTTCTCCCAGAGATCTCCAACTTTTAAAAGATTCTCATAATCGAAATTTGCACGGGATTTTGGACCAGAATGTCTGACACCTTTATCCCAAATTTCAAAGTCAAAATAAGGAGCAGAAGATTGAGACATTTTGTTAAAATCTTCATAAGTTGTATATCCGTGAATGTAAAATGGATAGGTGACGGCACCAGAAATAGTGCATGAGAAATTTCCTAATTTTTCAGGATAAAGATAAATAGGTCCACCCATAGGTGTTCCGAAATAGAAAGTAGTCTCAGAAGTTTTAAATAGTCCAGCAATGGTAGGCATTCTAGAAAAATCATTTCTAGCTTTCCAAATATTATTGATAGTATTTTTATGTGTAACTTGTCCTACAGCAATTGTCAGTGAACCGATTTTTTCTAAATCATCTTGAGAAATTTCTAATTTAATTATTTCACCAGGTGCAGCATATAATCCGGTAATATAATTTCTCCAAATTGTGGCATTGATATCTATTTTTCTTATTACAGCTTTTTCTTCATCGCTGACATTTCCTTCATACATGTCTATACTTGCAGTATGTTTATATATTTTTTTTCCTGTTAAATTTCCATCCAAAAGATAATTCCCATCTTTATCAAGAGAAGTATATGTGTTGGTACCTGGAAAGATCAGACTAGATTCTTTGATTAAATTATCCTTTTCTTCTTCTGTGATATTTTCTAAACTAGTCCCGTATGTAGGATAGCGTAAGCATATTCCTTCATTTTTTGTATCCTTAGGGATATTTCTATTGATATTGCCTAAATCTGTAAAGCTTTGTTGAACTTTTGAACTATTAATATTAAATAATTCAGAAGAGAATTGATTTGAAAGTGAATCATTATTTTTGGTATTTGTAATAGCAAATACTCCAAGAGTAACGCATATTGATATAATTAACAGACCTATATAATTTGCAAATTTATTTATAAAAGTTACATTTTGTTCTTTGTTCATATTTTCTCCTAATACGAATTAGTATAACTAATTTAAATTATAAAAGATATGAATAAGAATCAAGGAAAGTGAATTTTCAATGAATAGAAATATTATAAAAATGCTTTTGATGATAATGCAAAATTTTTTGAAGGAGTTAAATTAGATACAAGCTCAAGATATTGTTAAAAAATATATTGGTAAAAGTATTGTTGCAATTTCAAATATGTTTTTATGTTTATACCATATTTATTTACTATATATTTTATAA
>ERZ780178.934-NODE-934-length-20086-cov-4.484349_pt1 | contig 20086 bp, 20 predicted proteins | sample MGYA00511018_ERZ780178 | MGnify/ENA primary metagenome ERZ780178 (study PRJEB29588, sample SAMEA2151439) | human gut metagenome | biome: human gut; feature: human-associated habitat; material: faeces | place: Denmark | collected 2008/2010 ...
CCAAGCTTCAATGTTCTGAAATGGAGTGATTTTTATGCTGCAATGGATCAGCGCGAATATCGGTACAATTCTTATCAGTCTCGTCCTTCTGGCAGTGGTTACTCTGATTATCCGCAGCATGGTACACGACAAAAAACAGGGAAAGTCCTCCTGCGGCGGCAACTGCGCCGGCTGTGCCGCGTGCGGTGCCTGCCACAATAAGAGTCATTGAATTGCTTTTCCCGAGTTCCTAACCCCCGAATGCAGTCCGCAGACAAAGTCTGCGGACTGCATTTCTTTGTGTATGTTCTGACAGCATTCTGACCCGCCGTGTGCTACCATATCTCCGGGAGGGGATACCAATGAGAACATTGGCAAAGGATATTCTGATCGCTGCCGTCATGGGTTTGGTGGTGCCGGGGATCGTGCTGAGCATTGCGGCGCGCCAGACGGATACTCCGCCGGAGACGACGCCTGAAACAACGGCGCAGACCGTACAACCCACGGCGCAGGAGACTGTGCGGCTTCCTGTGCTGGTCAGGCAGGAGGACGGCACGGTTTCCCAGATGGACATGGACGGCTACCTTGTCGGGGTGGTGCTGGCGGAAATGCCGGTATCCTTCGAGGAAGAAGCGCTGGAAGCCCAGTCGGTGGTTGCCCGGACGTATGCCCGGAAGGCGTGGGAGACCGGCGGCAAGCATGGAGACTGCTCCGTATGCACCCGCAGCGCGTGCTGTCAGGGCTACATCGGGGACGAAGACTACCTGTCTCAGGGCGGCACGGAGGAAGGTCTGGAAAAGGTACGCGCTGCCGTGGCTGCTACCTCCGGCTGGGTGCTGACCTACGAGGGGGAGCTGATCGAAGCGACGTATTTTTCCTGTTCCGGCGGCAGTACCGAGGACGCCGCGGCGGTGTGGGGAACGGAGTTCCCCTACTTACAAGCTGTAGCCAGCCCCGGCGAGGAAAAGGCGGCGCATTACACGGATACGGTGCGCCTGTCGGCAGAAGCGTTTCAGGATGCCCTGGGCGTTACACTCAGCGGCAGCCCGGGAAGCTGGTTCCGGGACGTGACCTATACCGATGGCGGCGGCGTCGATACCATCGTCATCGGCGGGACGACCTACAGGGGGACAGAGCTTCGTTCGCTGCTGGGTCTGCGCTCCACGGCGTTTTCCGTATCCACCACCGAGGATACCGTCACCATCACCACCAGAGGCTACGGCCACCGGGTGGGCATGAGTCAGTACGGCGCGGACGCCATGGCGGTCACGGGAAGCACCTGCCCGGAGATTCTGGCGCACTACTACCCGGGGACTACGCTGACAAGGTTAGGATAGCTTGCAAAGGGACTTGCCCGAACGGACAAGTCCTTTTTGCTTGACAAAATCGGAAAGCAATGCTATATTACAAATACTTAGCAATGCTAAATAGGGGGAAGCCGATGGAGGACAGATTTGCCCAGCAATTAAAAAAGGGCGTGCTTGAAATGCTGGTGCTGAAGCTGATCTGCGAGAAGCCTGCTTACGGCTACGAGCTGCTGTCAGAGCTGAAAAAATCCTCTCAGGGGCGGTTCTGCCTGAAGGAAGGAACGCTGTATCCGATCCTGTACCGCCTTGAGGATGACGGCATGATCCGCTCCCAATGGTCAACGGGGGAGGGGCGCACGGCACCGAAGAAAATCTACGAAGCCACGGACGCTGGGCAGGCGGAAAATCTCCGCAGACAGCGCGTCTGGCGGGAAATTGATGATACGGTAAACGCATTTTTGCAGGGAGGAAGAGAGTCATGACGCAGGCGGAAAAGAAAATGAAGAACTACGTGAACGCGGTGGAGCGGCGTCTGAACCTGCCCCGTGAGATAAAGGCGAGAGTCATGAGCGACTTCCAAAGCTCCATAGTCGCCCGCCGGGAGGCCGGACAGACCGACGAGGAAATTTACGCCGAGCTTGGCACCCCCGCGAAAGCGGCCGCCGACCTCAACGAGCAGATGAAGGACTATGCCTACCGGAAAAGCCCGTGGCGCTTCCTGTTTCTTGGAATCGCGGCAATCGCGGGTGTGCGGCTGCTGTACGACGGCGTCGTTTCCCTGATTGGCTATTTCATTCTGCGCCGCGAGCTTGTGCAGAGCGGGGGCGCGGCGACCATCGGCATCATCGGCGGCGCGGACGGCCCCACGGCCATTTTTGTCACCACCCCCGCTTGGACAAGACCGGCGTGGATGGCGGCGCTGCTTATCATTGGCATAGTTGGATATCTGCTGCTGCGGCGGTGCAAGGCGAAATCAAAATAAATCTTGCAGAAAACATAAACGTGTGCTATAATATAGCACACGTTTTGTGCAATTTCCCTAAGGAGGTAACGTTATGGATTTGACAATGGACGGACGGAAGGTACTGCCCCAGCCGGGACAGAGTTTGCTGGAACTGGTGAAGCAGCTGGGGCTGGACGGCAGTACGCTGACGGAAAGACCCCTTGCCGCGAAGATCGCCGGTGAGGTCTTTACATTAAATTATATTCCCGTGCGGCAGAAAGAGGCGGAGGCCGACCGCCAGTCCATGCGCCGGGCGATGACGGCGTCCAACGGCGAAATCCGCCTGCTCCGCTACGCCGACCCGGCGGGCAAGGAGTGCTATATCCGCACGGCGCAGTTCACGATTTTCCTTGCCATGCGGCAGTTGTGGCCGGAGGCAACGGCAAAAATGACCTGCACGCTGGGTTCCAGCGTGTACATCAGCGTTGCGGGGGCAAAGAATTTTTCCGCTTCGACCCTGAAAGCGCGGGTCAGTGAGCTGGTGGGGCAGGACATTCCCCTGATCCGCCGCCGGGTGAAGCTGCAAAAGGCCATCGACCGGTTCCGGGAGGAAGGGCAGACCGACAAGGCAAGGCTTCTTTCCTGGCGGACGGTGGATTATTTCGACGAGTACGCCTACGGCGACTTTGCCGACTATTACTACGGCGAGATGATGCCCTCCACCGGGTATCTGACGGTGTGGGACATTCTCCCGGCGGACGGCGGCTTTGTGTTCGTCTACCCGGACGACGGCAATCCGGAGATCTGCGCCAAGGTGCCGCCTATGCCCAACTTTTTCAGCGTGTTCAACGAGGGCGAGCGCTGGGGCGAGCTGATGGAGTGCCAGACAGTGGCCGACCTCAACGACCTGACGAATTCCGGCCGCATCCGTGAGCTGATCCGCGTCAACGAAGCCCTGCACGAGAAGCGGTTTTCTCAGGTGGCCGATCAAGTGTGCCAGCGAGGGGCGAAGGCTGTGCTGCTGGCTGGCCCCAGTTCTTCGGGCAAGACAACCTCGGCCAACCGCCTTGCCACCCAACTCCGCGTCCATGGGAAAAAGCCCATTCTCATGAGTCTGGACGACTATTATATAGACCGGGACAAAATTGCCCCCGGCCCCGACGGTAAACTGGATTTGGAGCATATCAACACCATTGACTGCGCCCTGTTCCGGGAGGATATGGCGTCGCTGCTGGCGGGCGGGGAAGTGGAGCTTCCGTCCTTCAACTTCCTCACCGGAAAACGGGAGTGGCGAGGCAAGCGGCTGCGTCTGGAAGCGGATTCTGTCATCATTGTGGAGGGGCTTCACGGTCTGAACCCCGCCATGCTGCCGGAAAGCGTGGACAAAAAGCTGATTTTCCGCCTTTACGTCAGCCCGCTGCTGCCCTTGAATCTGGACAATCACAACCGGATTCCCACCAGTTATCTGCGGCTCCTGCGGCGCATTGTCCGGGACTACGAGACCCGCGGCGCGTCGGTGCAGCATACGCTCGCCATGTGGGACAGCGTGCAGCGGGGGGAAAAGCGGTGGATTTTCCCCTATCAGGAGAATGCCGACGTGATTTTCAACAGCTCCACGCTGTATGAGTTGGCGGTGCTGAAAAAGCACATTTTCCCCCTGCTCACCGCAGTTCAGCCGGAGGATGAGTGCTACGACGAGGTGCGCAACATCGTCAAAATTCTCAACTACATTCAGGAAGCGGACGTGGACGACGAAATTCCCCCCACCAGTCTGGTGCGGGAATTCATCGGGGGGAATACGTTCTATAGGTAATTCTTCAACAGGGAAGATAAAAAAGCGGCAGCCGAAGCTGCCGCTTTTTCAGATGTAAGTTACACAGTAGGCGCAGGGCCGGGATAGCCAAGAAGCAGGGACACCAGCACGCACAGAACGATCGCGATGAAGCCCGTTACCATCCACAGACTCCGGCGGCGGGAGAACTCGCCGGTGATGACCAGCCAGCCAAGGCATAAAAGGGAACCTAGAATGGCGATAATGGCGGAGGTCACCTTCAGAACGGTCCAGCCAAGACCGGCGCAAAGCAGGTACAGCGCAAACACCAGCGCGTCGCCTATAATGACCCTGGTCATCAAATTCTCCATCTCACGATAACGATTCCGTTTTGCCACTTCTCATCCCTCCGAATTCCGGTTACAAACATGATACCACATAAAATCGAAAATTGCAACATTTTCTGAAAGAAAGTTCATGAAAGTTAATGGAATATTAGGGTTGCGCCCGGGGGAAAAGAATGCTATAATGTCTGCAAGTATGTATTGATTTAGTTTTAGCAAAGGAAGCCGCTATGGGAGAACCGCAATACCGTCTGGAGGGCATCGTCCATACCAAATCCGACGTTCTGGAGGATTTTGAGGGGCCGCTGGATGTTATTTTTGAGCTGCTGAGCAAGAATAAAATCGAAATTCAGGATGTGTCCATTTCCGCAATTCTGGAGCAGTATCTGGGATATCTGGACGAAATGAAGCGGATGGATATGGAAATTGCCAGCGAGTTCATCACCATGGCGTCCCACCTGATGCTGATCAAGACCAAAATGCTCCTGTCGGCGGCGGAACAGGCCGAGGCGGAAAGCGAGCTTGACCTGCTGCGCCAGTCGCTGGTGGAGCGGAAGCGGAAGGAAGCCATGGAGCAGATCCGGCAGGCCGTGGCGGTGCTGGAACCGAGGAATGAAATCGGCCGGTGCCTGTTCACCAAAGAGCCGGAACCTCTGCGCAGGGAGCAGGGCTACCGCTATCAGCATGACGTGATCGACCTGCTTCGGGCGCTGGACATCATTGCCGAGCGCAGTCAGCGCCAGCTGCCCCCGCCCACGGCGAATTTCCGGGGCATCGTGGGAAAAGAGCCGTACCCCATCGGCCGGAAAACCGGCGAGGTGCTGCGTCAGCTGCTGCTGCGGGGCGTGGAACGGCTGAAAAATCTGTTCCGGGGCAGCCGGAGCCGCTCGGAGGTCGTGGCGACTTTTCTCGCCATTCTGGATTTGTGCAAGACGAACTCCGTGACGCTGGAGGACGACCCCGGCGGGGAGAACCCCAACGTCCGTCTGCTGGACAAGCACCCGAGAGAGGAGATGACCTGATGGAATCGGAACAGTTACAGCGCGCCATTGAGGCCATTCTCTTTGCCGCGGGCGAGCGGATCGATATTGCCAGACTCGCCGCCGCGCTGGAAACGGACGCGTCGGATGTGGAAAAGGCTGCCGACGATCTGGCGGACAAATATGCCTTTGAGCGCCGGGGAATCCGCATTCTCAAGCTGGAAAAGGGCTACCAGATGGTGTCCTCCGGGGAAATGGCGGACTATGTGACGAAGGCGCTGGAGACCCGAAAGCCTCCCAAGCTGTCTTCTTCTCAGTTGGAGACCCTGACCATCATCGCTTACTACCAGCCGGCGACGAAGGCCATGGTGGAGCAGATCCGCGGCGTGGACAGCGCCTATTCCGTGGCGGCGCTGCTCAATAAGAAGCTCATCGAGGAGGCGGGGCGTCTGAATGTTCCGGGTCGTCCGATTCAGTATAAGACGACGTCGGATTTTTTGCGCACCTTCGGCCTCAGCTCTCTGGAAGAGCTGCCCCCCATTGAGAAGATCACATTCGGCGAGCCGGTGGAGCTGCCCGAGCAGCCCCCAACCGGGGAGGACGCATAATGGGCTGGTGGATTGCGCTGGGCGTGATATTCCTTCTGGGAATCCTGCCCCTGGGCGTCAGCGCCCGGTACAGCGGGGAGGGGCCGCTGCTGCGCGTCGTGATAGGCCCTGTCCGGCTGACCCTGTTCCCCCGAAAAAAGAAGGAGAAAAAGCCGAAACCTGCGAAAAAAACGGCGGAACAGCCGAAAAAACAGGAAGAACCTCTCCCAAAGCCGCCCCAGCCCCCCAAGCAGGAGCCTGCGGCGGATAAGAAAGAAAAAGGCGGCAGTTTGCTGGACTTTTTGCCATTGGTGAAGGTCGCACTGAACTTTCTGGGAGATTTTCGGCGGAAGCTTCGGGTGAACCGATTGGAGCTGAAGCTGATACTGGCTGGGGGCGACCCCTGCGACCTCGCGGTCAATTACGGAAGGGCTTGGACGGCAGTGGGCAATCTGATGCCCCAGCTGGAACGGCTGTTCGTGATAAAAAAACGGGATGTGGAGGTCGAGTGCGACTTTACCGCGTCCGAAACACTGGTCATTGCGCGGCTGGATATGACCATTACGCTGGGAAGACTTCTGGGCCTTGCCATCGTGTACGGCATCCGGGCGCTGAGAGAATTCCTAAAACTTCAGAAAAAACGAAAAGGCGGTGCTACCCATGAGCCAGATTCCCAATATGCTTGAAAGTACCATTCAGAAGATTCGTGAGATGGTGGACGTGAATTCCGTCATCGGCGAACCCATCTCCACGCCCGACGGCGTGACCATCATCCCCGTGTCCAAGGTCAGTGTCGGCTTTGGCGGCGGCGGTTCCGACTTCACCAAGAAGACGGCGGCCGGCGACAATCCCTTTGGCGGCGGCGTGGGCGGCGGCGTCAAGGTGACGCCCATCTGCTTCCTCATTGTCAAGGACGGCAACGTGCGCATGATGCCCGTGGCGGAGCCTGCCAGCTCCACTGCCGACCGCATCGTGGAAATGGTGCCGGACACGCTGGACAAGCTTACCGCCTATCTGGATTCCAAAAAGAAAGACTGATTTGCGCGGACGTCCGTGGTGCATAGTTTCCCCATAATGGGACACAATAGCCACGGGTGAGGAGAAATGAGACGATTTTTCGCCGGGACGGCGGCTGCATTGCTGGCCGCCGTCCTGTTTTTGCCTGTGGGGGCGGATGCCGTGTCCGCCCGGCGGGCGTATGCGGTGGATGCCGTCAGTGGGCGAGTGCTTTACGAGAAAAATCCCACGGAGCGGAGCCTGATCGCCAGCACCACCAAAATCATGACGGCGCTGATCGTTTGTGAGCAGTGTAACGTCCTGGACAGAATGCGCATTCCCAAGGAAGCGGTGGGCATTGAGGGTTCCTCCATGTACCTGAAAGAGGGGGAGGTGCTTACCTTGCAGGAGCTGCTCTACGGGCTGATGCTGTCCTCCGGCAACGATGCCGCCGTGGCGCTGGCCATTTACTGCGGCGGCACTGTGGAGGGCTTCGCGGAGCTGATGAACGACAAGGCGCATAATCTCGGCCTGACCGGGACGCACTTTGAAAATCCCAACGGCTTAGACAGCCCCGGCCATTATTCCACGGCGAAGGATTTGGGAACTTTGGCGGCCTACGCCATGGAAAATCCCATTTTCTACAAGACCGTTTCCGCCAAAAACGTCAAGGTGGGGGATCGGTATCTGACCAATCACAATAAGCTGCTGTGGCGGGTAGCGGGCGCCGACGGGGTGAAAACCGGCTTTACCAAGGCCGCCGGACGGATTCTGGTGTCCAGCGCCACGAGAGACGGGCGACGGGTCATCGTCGTGACCATCGACGACCCCAGCGACTGGTCTGACCATGCCGCGCTGATGGAAGAAGGCTTCTCCCGGTACGCCATTCAGCGGGTCGTGAACCAAGGCGACCGGGTGGGAACCGTGGAGGTCGTGGGCGGCGAGAAACGGCGGGTGGAGGTACTGGCGGCGGAGGACTTTGACTATTCCGTCGCGCCGGAGGAACACCCCTGTCTGGCGCTGCCCGGCCCGGGATTCATCTATGCCCCGGCAGTAGAAGGGGCGGACGCGGGGGTCGTGTATGTGCTGATCGAGGGCAAGGCCGTGGGAAAAGTCCCGGTCGTCTACGGCGCGACCATCGAGCAGACCCAGCCGGAGGAAAAGAGCTTCTGGCAAAAACTATTCCACAGGGGGAGCGGCTGACATGCCGCTCCCGGACGACCATGCGGGGAGGAAGAACCGTGACAGAACGTTTGCAGAAAATACTCTCCGCCCGGGGCATGGCTTCCCGGCGGAAGGCGGAGGAGCTGATCCGGGCGGGGCAGGTGAGCGTCAACGGCGTCACCGCGACCCTGGGGGACTGCGCCGACCCGGAAACCGACGATATCCGGGTGGCGGGACAGCCGCTGGCCGTCCGGGAAAAGAACGTGTACATCTTATTGAATAAGCCCCGGGGCTACGTCACCACATTGTCTGACGAAAAGGGGCGGCCGGACGTGACCGGTCTTGTGGCGGACTGCGGCGAGCGGGTGTACCCCGTCGGGCGGCTGGACATGGATTCCGAGGGGCTTCTGCTTCTGACCAATGACGGCGCGTTCGCCAACGCCCTGATGCACCCGAAGCATGAGGTGGAGAAGACCTATGACGTATGGGTCACCGGCTACACGCCCGGCGGGGAACGCCGTCTGGCGAAGCCCATCACGCTGGACGGCTACACCATCCGCCCGCCGAAAGTGAAGCTGCTGAAGGCGGAGGGGCAGTCGGCAAAATTCCGTGTGACCATTCATGAAGGCCGCAACCGGCAGGTGCGGCGGATGTGCGATGCAGCCGGAATGCACTGCACCCGGCTGCGCCGCATTCAGGAGGGAAGTCTCCGTTTGGGAGATCTCCCGCTGGGGAAATGGCGCTATTTGACGGAGGCGGAGGTTGCAGGATTGGTGCGGACACCGGGAACATCCGGCACTATTTGAAATATTCCTGCATTTTTTGCGGTTGTCTCTTGCAAAATGCCGCCGATTTTGCTAGTATAATATAAGGCGGCTTTTCGGCAGAAACGGGCGATTGCCCTGACCGATGGCCATAAAAAACGATACAGCGCCGCACAAGGAGGCAGCTATGAGTTACGATATATTGTCCACTCTGCGGGAGATGGAACCTACCTTCTCCAAGGGGCAGAAGCGGATCGCGCGTTACATTACGGAGGACTATGACAAGGCCGCGTTCATGACGGCTAACCGTCTGGGAAAGACGGTGGGCGTTTCGGAGTCCACGGTGGTTCGGTTTGCCGTTGATCTGGGCTTTGACGGCTACCCCAGTATGCAGAAGGCCATGCAGGAAATGGTGCTCAACCGTCTGACCTCCGTGCAGCGCATCGAGGTCGCCAACGATCGCCTGGGCGATCAGGACGTGGTCTCCACGGTGCTTCGCTCTGACATGGAGAAAATCCGCCAAACGGAGGAAATGGTGAGCCGGGAGGAATTTTCCGCCGCCGTGAACGCCATTCTAAAGGCAAAACGGGTGTACATTCTGGGCGTCCGTTCCGTGGAGCCGCTGGCGAATTTTCTGGGGTACTACTTAAATTATATGTTCAACAACGTCCATGTCGTTTCTGGCTTCGGGGCGGGGGAGATGTTTGAAAAGATCGTCAGCGTGAACAGCAGCGACGTGGTTATCGCTTTTTCCTTCCCCCGGTATTCTTCCACCACGACCAAGGGCGCGAAATACTGCCGTTCTGCCGGGGCGACGGTCATCGGCATTACGGACAGCAAGCTGTCTCCCTTAGGCAGCAGCTGCGACCATGTGCTGATCGCCAAAAGCGATATGGTCAGTCTGGTGGACTCCCTTGTGGCGCCGCTGAGTATCGTCAACGCATTGATCGTCGCCATTGCCGCCCAGAAGGAGAAGGAACTCTCCAAAACCTTCGCCAATCTGGAGCGTATCTGGGAAGAATACGACGTGTATGAGAAGCGGGTGGACGGCTGATGCGCTATGACGGTATCGTGATCGGCGGCGGCGCGGCGGGCATGTTTGCGGCCATTACGGCGGCAAAACGGGGGCAGAATGTGCTGCTTCTGGAAAAAAACGACCGTTTGGGCAGAAAACTGCTGATCACCGGCAAGGGCCGCTGCAACGTGACCAATAACTGCACCGGGCAGGAGGTTTTGCAGAACGTCCCCCGGAACGGGCGGTTTCTCTACAGCGCCATGACGGCGTTCCCGCCGGAAAAGACGATGGCCTTTTTTGAGGAACGTGGCTGCCGCCTGAAAACCGAGCGGGGAAACCGGGTATTCCCGGTGACGGACAAATCCCAGTCCATTCTGGACTGCCTGCAATCGGAGCTGCACAGGCAGAAAATCACCGTGAAAACTGCCCGTGTCAGGGATATTCTCACCCAAGACGGGCATGTTACCGGGGTGAGGACGCAAAATGAGGAAATTGCCGCAAATTGGGTGATTCTCGCGACCGGCGGCGCTTCCTACCCCGCCACAGGCTCCACCGGCGACGGCTACAGCATCGCCGCCGCTCTGGGACACACGATCATCCCCCCGGAGGGAAGTCTGGTGCCGCTGGAGACGGCGGGAAACGACTGTCAGGAAATGCAGGGGCTGAGCCTGCGGAACGTGGGGGTCAAGCTGCTGAACGCCAAGGGAAAGGTGCTGTACAAGGACTTTGGTGAGCTGCTGTTTACCCACTTTGGCATTTCCGGCCCCACGGTGCTGTCGGCGAGCTGCCACCTGAAAGGAGACGGCTGCCGTCTGGTGCTGGATTTGAAGCCCGCGCTGGAAGGTGAAAAGCTGGAAGCCCGCATCCTGCGGGATTTGGAGCAGTATCAGAACCGCAGCATGGAAAACGCTCTGGTGGACTTGCTGCCCCGGAGCATGATCCCCGTGGTGCTGCGCAGACTGGATATTTCCCCGGAAATGCAGGCCAATTCCCTGACGAAGCAGAAGCGCCGCGCACTGGTGGAGCTGCTGAAAGCCTTCCCCATAGACATCACCGGCAAGCGCCCCGTGTCTGAAGCAATCATCACCAGCGGCGGCGTGAAGGTATCGGAAATCGACCCCAAAACCATGGAATCCAAGCTTGTGGCCGGGCTGCATTTCGCCGGGGAGGTCATTGACTGCGATGCCTACACCGGCGGCTTCAACCTGCAGATCGCATGGGCGACGGCCTATGCCGCAGGGATGGCGGTTGGGTAAAAACAGGGCATTGACAAACGCGGGTTCCTGTAATAGAATACGATAAGATAGTTCCGCAGAAAATACTGAGAGGAGGACTTACACATGTACGAGAAACTGGTTAACTATGCGGCCAAGCAGCTGGAGCTGGATCCCGCCGAGATCACCCCGGATGCTACCTTTGAGAGCCTGGGCATCGATTCTCTGGATATCGTTGAAATGATCATGGATCTGGAGTCCGAGCTGGGCGTGGAGCTGGATCTGGAGGATCAGCAGATCACCACCTTCAAAGAGCTGGCCGACTTCATCGAGTCGAAGCTCAACTGATTGCAATTTCACAAATTTCAAAATTTCCTTGTATTGAGCTGTCCGGCTTATAACAAGGTCGCACTAGTCGGGGAGATAGCGGTGCCCTGTACCTGCAATCCGCTACAGCAGGGATGAATTCCCACACCCGGGCAAGTTTGAATATTGTCTGACCTGCGCAAGTGGTGTTGATAGATTGGTCTTGCGCAACGAGATCCCGTGAACCATGTCAGGTGGGGAACCAAGCAGCATTAAGCGGATCTTCTCGTGTGCCGCGGGGTTGCCGTTCTTGAGCTAACTGCGTCAGGTTCGGGTATTCGCCTTGTTCAAATGTGGGTGTGCGATCTTGTTATGGGCCGGATGGCTTTTTAGGCTCGCAATGGACTTTTGCAGAAAGGAGAAGCACAATGTCGGCTTATCAGGCGTTATACCGCAAATACCGCCCCCAGACCTTTGACGACGTTTCCGGGCAGATGGCGGTGACGCAGACACTGAAAACCCAGATCATGACCGGGAAAATGAGCCATGCGTATCTGTTCACCGGCTCCCGGGGCACGGGCAAGACCAGCTGCGCTAAGATTCTGGCGAAGGCGGTCAACTGCCTGAATCCCGACCACGGTAACCCCTGCAACGTCTGCGAAGCCTGCAAGGCCATCGATTCCGGCTCCTGCATGGACGTGCTGGAGATCGACGCCGCGTCCAACAACGGCGTGGATAACGTCCGCGATCTGCGGGACGACGCCATTTATACGCCGTCTCAGGTGAAAATGCGGGTGTATATCATCGACGAGGTGCATATGCTCTCCATTTCGGCCTTCAACGCGCTGCTGAAGATCATCGAGGAGCCGCCGGAGCATCTGCTGTTCATTCTTGCGACCACGGAGCTTCACAAGGTTCCGGCCACGATTCTGTCCCGGTGCCAGCGGTTTTCCTTCCGGCGCATCAGTCAGGAGGACATTGCGGCGCGGCTGCAATACGTCGCCTATCAGGAGAACATTGATCTTGACGACGGCGCGGCGCGAGTGATCGCCCGCCTTGCGGATGGCGGAATGCGGGACGGTCTGAGTCTGCTTGACCAGTGCGCCTCCGCGACCACGGGAGAGCTGACGGCAGAGCGGGTATACGCCTGCCTGGGCATTGCCGGGGAGCGGAAATGCGGGGAAATGATGGGCTATATTGCCGCCCACGATACGAAAAACGCCTTGGAGCTGTTCAACCGGCTCTATACCGAGGGCAAAGACCTGGGCGCCATGCTGGACGAAATGGCCTGCCTGACCCGGGACCTTCTGGTGCTGAAAACCGCCGGAAACGCCGGGATCACCATGCTTTCCGGCGTGGCGTCGGACAAGGAAGCGCTGGAACTGACGAAAGCGCTGACCAGCGCCGAGCTGGTTCGCATGATGGAGCGGCTTCAGGAGACGATGGCCGGTTTTACCCGAAGCGCCAGCCGCCGCATGGACGCAGAGCTGTGCATTGTGGAGCTGTGCCAGCCGGAGCTGAGTCTGGATAGCAAAGCGCTGAACGCCCGTCTCACCCGGCTGGAAGAGCAGGTGAAGAGCGGCGCGTTTGTCCCGGCGGCTCCCGTGAAGGCGGACAAGGCCGCGTCGGAGAAGGACGAATATGAGGACGATCGCCCGCCCATGCCGGATGACGCCGACGCGCCCCCGGCAGAGGATACGCCGCCGGTGGCGGAAAGCGAAGCCCCGGTCGGCTTCTGGTCGGACCTGGTGGCGGCGGTTCGCAAGGAGTTAAAGCCCCCTGTTTCCGGTTTCTTCGTGGTGACTCCCAATGCGCCGGTTCAGGGCGCTCTGGTGGGGGACAGGCTGGAGCTTCGGTGCAGCAACAGCTTTACGGCGCAGATGTTGGACAGACCGGAAATTCTGGAGGTCGTCTCCCGGAAGGCAACGGCAATGCTGTCCCGGCCGGTGAAAGCGGCGACGGTGGATATGTCGGCAAAGCCTGCCGCGAACCCCAGAATGGAGCAGCTGATGAACTTCGGCAGGGCGCACAGCGATATTGTAACGATCAAACGATAATTTTCGTGTGAATTTTCAAGATAGGAGAATCATATTATGGCAAAAGGCGGATTCCGGGGTATGCCCGGCGGAATGAATCAGGCGGCTATGATGAAGCAGGCGCAGAAGATGCAGCAGGAAATGCTTCGGATGCAGGCAGAGCAGGAGGCCAAAACCTTCACGGCGGCATCCGGCGGCGGCATGGTCACGGCCACCGTCAACGGCAAGCATGAACTGGTCGGCATTGAGATCAAGCCGGAAGCGGTAGACCCCGACGATGTGGAAATGCTGCAGGATATGGTCATTGCCGCTGTCAACGAAGCCACGCGGGCGGCGGACGCCGAAGCGGCGAACAACATGTCCCGTCTCACCGGCGGCCTGAATCTGGGCGGCCTGTTCTAAGGAGAAGTTATGCAGTTTTTTCCCGCTGCGCTGCAAAATCTTGCCGACCAGTTTGCAAAGCTTCCGGGCATCGGCGGCAAAACGGCGCAGAGACTTGCTTTCCATGTGCTGAGCCTGCCCATGGAGGATGCGGAGGAATTTTCCAACGCCATTCTGGAGGCAAAAAAACAGGTACACACCTGCCCCGTCTGCCAGAATCTGACCGACCGGGAAGTTTGCCCCATCTGCGATGACGATACCCGGGACAAAAGCGTCATCTGCGTTGTGGCCGAGCCGAAGGACGTCATTGCCATGGAGCGCAGCCGGGAGTTCCGGGGCGTTTACCATGTGCTTCACGGCGTTATTTCGCCCCTGAACCATGTGTCGCAGGACGACATCAAGATCAAAGAGCTTCTCCGCCGGGTAGCCGGGGGGGATGTCCGGGAGGTCATCATGGCGACGAACCCGGACACCGAGGGAGAAGCCACGGCCATGTACATATCCCGCCTGCTGAGACCCATGGAGGTCAAGGTGACCCGGCTTGCCTACGGCGTTCCGGTGGGCAGCCAACTGGAATATGCCGACGAGGTAACGCTTTCCAGAGCACTGGAAGGACGTCAGGAGATGTGAACGAAAATATGGGGGGGCTGCCGCCGGCAGCCCCCCATATTCTATGCTGTTTTATGACTTTTTTGCGAACATTCCCACAGGAAGCTGGGAAAGAACCACACCGGCGAACACCAGACCGCAGCCCAGCAGCTCCCAAGGCGTCATGGTCTGGTGGAGAATCAGCCAGCCGCCCAGAGCGGCAAAGACGGATTCCAGACTCATAATTAACGACGCCGTGGTGGGTTCCAGACCCTGCTGCCCGACGATTTGCAGCGTATAGGCGACGCCCATGGACAGAACGCCGGAAAAGACCAGCGGGAACCAGCAGGCGGTAATGTCAGAAAAAACGACGGTTTCCTTCGTCAGCAGAATGAACGGCACGGAAAGCACTGTAACCACCAGCGCCTGAATGCAGTTCATGCGCAGACCGTCTAAGTTCCCCGCCAGCCGGTCGATGCAGGTGATCTGCACGGAAAAGGCCAGAGCGCAGCCCATCAGGTACAGGTCGCCCTTGTTGATCCGGGAAACGCCCATGCAGCTGAGCAGGTACAGCCCCACCACCGCCAGCGCAACGCTGAAAACGGTGGTTCTGGGCGGCTTTTTCCCGAGGAACAGCCCCAATACCGGCACCAGCACGATGTACATGGCGGTAATGAACCCCGCCTTTCCGGCGTCGGTGTAGACAATGCCGATCTGCTGCAGGCTGGACGCGACGAACAGGGCGCACCCGCAGATCAGCCCCACCCGCCACAGCGTCGGGTTCTTCCACTTTGCCGCGGATTCCCGGAAGCTGCATTTGCCGATATCCAGCACAAACGCGCAGGGAATCAGAAACAGCACGGCAAGCAGGCACCGCGCGGCCTGAAAGGTAAAGGGGCCAATATGATCCATGCCCACGCTCTGGGCGATAAAGCCAAAGCCCCAAATGGTTGTACCCAGCAGCAGACTCAGACTGCCGCGAACGCGATTTTTCTTCATATGCATCACCGAGGCTAACTTTAGCATAATTTGCCGATCTTTGCAAGCGGCGTTGATTTTTTTGGATAGTGTGGTATAATAGCAGAAAAAACCAGGAGGGTTCATTATGGAAGAAATCAAAAAAATTCCCAGCCGCGACCAGATCCCGGCAGAGGACAAGTGGGCCATTGAAGACCTGTACCCCACCGACGAAGCATGGGAAGCGGAACTGGCGGCGCTGGCGGAGAGCCAGAAGACGCTGGCTTCCTTTGCGGGACGTCTGGGTGAGAGCGGCGAGACGCTGTATGCTTACATGGAAGCCTTTGAGCAGGTCAATGCCAAGGGAGATCTGCTGGGCAGCTACTGTATGCGCCGGGCGGACGAGGATACCCGGAACGCCACCTATCAGGCCATGGCCGGAAAGTTTATGGGCGTTGCAGTAGCACTGAACGCGGCGTGCAGCTTTGATACCCCGGAGATCATGGCGATTTCTGATGAGAAGCTGGCGCAGTTCTACGCGGAGTGCCCCAAGCTGGAGCGTTACCGCCGCTACCTGACCAACCTGCGCCGCCGCAAGGCGCATACCCTTTCCGCCGCGGAGGAAAAGCTGCTGGCGTCGGCGGGTGAAATGTCTCAGGCGCCTGATACCATTTACGGCTCCCTCGCCGATGCAGACCTGAAATTCCCCGACGCCGTGGACGCCAAGGGAAATAAGCATCCCCTGACCCAGGGAACCTTCGTCAGTCTGGAGGAGAGCAGCGACCGAGTGCTGCGTCAGAGCGCCTATGAAAATCTTTACGGTACGCTGGCTGCGTTCAAGACCACCACTGCCGCCCTTCTCAATGCCCAGAACAAGCAGCTGAAATTCTTCGCCGAGGCGCGGAAGTACGACACGGCCTTTGAAGCGTCTCTGGACGCGACCAACGTCCCTACCTCCGTGTACAAGAACCTCATCGAGACAGTCCACCAGAACATGGACAAGATGCACCGCTATGTCCGTCTGCGCAAGAAGCTGCTGGGCGTGGACGAGCTGCATTTCTACGATGTGTACACCCCCCTGCTGAAAGATGTGGACAAGCACATTCCCTACGAGCAGGCCAAGCAGACCGTTTACGACGCGCTGGCGCCTCTGGGCGACGATTACCGCACCATTCTGAAAAACGGCTTCGACCACCGCTGGATCGACGTGTACCAGAACGAGGGCAAGCGCAGCGGCGCGTATTCCGCCGGGACGGTGGTGCATCCCTACGTCCTGCTGAACTACACCGGAACGCTGGACAGCCAGTTCACGCTGGCCCATGAGATGGGTCACGCTCTGCACTCCTACCTGTCCAACAAGCACCAGAACCCCATCGATGCGGACTACGTGATCTTCGTGGCAGAGGTGGCCTCTACCTGCAACGAGGCGCTGCTGATGGAATATCTGCTGGGCAAGACCACGGATAAGAAGGAGCGGGCGTACCTCATCAACCATTTCCTCGACCAGTTCAAGGGAACGCTGTACCGTCAGACCATGTTCGCCGAGTTTGAGCTGAACATCGGAAAGATGGCAGCTGAGGGACAGACCCTGACGGCGGATGTCCTGTGCGCCGAGTACAAGCGCCTGAACGAGCTGTACTACGGCCCGGACATGGTGGTGGACGACGATATCGCCATGGAGTGGGCGCGCATCCCCCACTTCTACTACAACTACTACGTCTTCCAGTACGCCACCGGCTATTCCGCCGCCATTGCCCTGTCCCGCCGCATCCTGCGGGAGGGCGCACCGGCCGTGAAGGATTACCTCGGCTTCCTCTCCGGCGGCTGCTCCAAGTCCCCCATTGATCTGCTGAAGGGCGCGGGCGTGGATATGACCAGCCCGGAGCCTGTGAATCAGGCGCTGGCGCTGTTCGGCGAGCTGCTGGATGAAATGGAAGAGCTGACCCGGGAGTAAGGGCATGGCAGAGCTGTTCTTGCCCACCCTGCACACCTTCGCCATGAACAACATTTTCACCGGCTCCAAGGGACTGTTCCGTTTCCGGGCAGAGCCGAAGGTGGTCATGGCGAACCCGAAAGAGGTGGATTTCGCCCAGAGCGCCATCCATGTGGAGTACTGGCACGGCCTTTACTGCTATGAAAAAAGCACCATGGAGGGGGAATGCACCTTCCCCATGAGCGAGGAAGGCCGGGAGGAAATGCGCCGCTGGCTGGAGGAGAAAATTTAATTCGGAAATTTCTGCGGAACCGGCGGCTGTCGGTTCCGCAGGTTTTCGGTTTTCCGGACAGACAATTTGACTTTTTCCGGGAAACCGCCCGAAAAAATGGGAAATGAGCCTTGACTTTTTCCCTTTTTGTGATAAAATATCGACGATATGGAAAGACATTGCGGAAACCAAGCGGAAACGTAGTCCTTCAGCGAGGGGGAAAAGGTGTAAGCCCCCGGATGAACTCCCGCAAGCCATTTCCCGCGTCGCCCGGGATGACCGGGACGGGCGCTCCCGTTACAGAGCAGCTAAGATGCCTGATTTTCAGGCGAATTAGGGTGGTACCGCGATTTACGTCGCCCCTATTGTTTGGGGGCGGCGTTTTTAGTTGGAAGTGGAGAATTCACTTTCAGCTCCGACAATTTTTATGGAGGTAGAAACCAATGAATCCCAAGCCTTACGGCGTAAATGAACTGCGCGAAATGTTCCTTTCTTTCTTTGAAAGCAAGGGTCACCTGCGCCTGCCCAGCTTTTCTCTGATCCCCCAGAATGATGCGTCTCTGCTGCTCATCAATTCCGGCATGGCGCCCATGAAGCCCTATTTCAAGGGTGAGGTGGAGCCGCCCCGTCACCGGGTCTGCACCTGCCAGAAGTGCATCCGTACCGGCGACATCGAGAATATCGGCAAGACCGCCCGCCACGGCACCTATTTTGAGATGCTGGGCAACTTCTCCTTCGGCGACTACTTCAAGAAGGAAGCCATTCCCTGGGCGTGGGAATTCCTCACCAGCCCCGACTGGGTCGGCCTCGAGCCTGACCGCCTGTATCCGTCCGTCTTCGCCGGCAACGAGACCACGCCTGCCGACGACGAGGCCTTTGCCATCTGGCGCGACGTGATCGGCATCCCCGAAAACCGCATCTTCCGCTTCGGCAAGGAGGATAACTTCTGGGAGCATGGCTCCGGCCCGTGCGGCCCGTGCTCCGAGATCTATTATGACCGCGGCGAGCAGTACGGCTGCGGCAAGCCCGGCTGCACCGTCGGCTGCGACTGCGACCGGTACGTCGAGGTCTGGAACATCGTCTTCTCTCAGTTCAACAACGATGGCCACGGCAACTATACCGAGCTCAAGCAGAAGAATATCGACACCGGCATGGGCCTTGAGCGGCTGGCCTGCGTGTGCCAGAACGTCTCGTCGCTCTTCGACGTCGACACCGTCATGAACATCACCAACAAGGTCTCCGAGATCACCGGCGCGCATTACGAGGAATCCGACAAGACCGACGTGTCTCTGCGCGTCATCACCGACCATATCCGCTCGTCAACCTTCATGATCTGCGACGGCATCCTGCCCTCCAACGAGGGCCGCGGCTACGTCCTGCGCCGGCTTCTCCGCCGCGCCGCGCGCCACGGCAAGCTGCTGGGCGTCAACGAGCCCTTCCTCTATCAGGTCGTCGACACCGTCATCCATGAGAACGAGTGCCAGTACCCTGAGCTGCGCGAAAAGCAGTCCTATATCACCCGCGTCATCCGCACCGAGGAGGAGAACTTCGCCAAGACCATCGACGGCGGCATGAAAATTTTCTCCGAGATGCTGGAAAACCACAAGGCAAAGGGCGAAACCGTCTTCTCCGGTGCGGATGCGTTCAAGCTGTACGATACCTACGGCTTCCCGATTGATCTGACAAATGAGATGGTCAAGGAAGTCGGATTGAGCGTGGACGAGGATGCGTTCCGGCAGCTCATGCAGGAGCAGAAGGTCCGCGCGCGTGAGGCAAGAAAAGCCCTCGGCGACCTCGGCTGGGCAGGCGTGGAATTCGGCAAGGAAATCCCGGCAACCGAGTTTGTGGGCTACACGAACCTGGAATCGGACGCAAAAATCGTCGCGATTGTCGCAGAAGACGAGCTTCGCGACGCGATTACCGCGGGGCAGGATGCGATTCTGGTTCTCGACCGGACGCCGTTCTACGCAGAAATGGGCGGTCAGGTCGCAGACCACGGCGTGATTTTCGCGGGCGACGCGAAGTTTGCCGTGTCGGATGTTCAGAAGAACAAGGGCGGCAAGTTCATGCACTACGGCAAGCTCGTCTCCGGCTCTCTCGCGGTCGGCGACGCAGTTACCGCGTCCATTGATACCGACCGCCGCAAGGCCATCATGCGCGCGCACTCGGCGACGCACCTCCTTGATTACGCGCTGCGCGTCGTGCTGGGCGACCACGCCCATCAGGCGGGCTCTCTCGTTGAGCCGGACCGCCTGCGCTACGACTTTACGCACTTCTCGGCCGTGACGGCGGAGGAGCTGGTGAAAATCAGCCGCCTTGTCAGTGAGCTGATTCTCGACGGCATGGACGTTGAAACGAAGGAAATGCCAATTAACGAGGCCAAGAAGCTCGGCGCGATCGCGCTCTTCGGCGAAAAGTACGGCGATGTTGTCCGCGTCGTCAACATGGGCGGAAAGTCCATCGAGCTCTGCGGCGGTACGCATGTCGATAACACCGCGAAGGTTGGCCCCTTCCGCATTGTGAGCGAATCGTCCGTTGCCTCCGGCGTGC
>ERZ780178.941-NODE-941-length-19885-cov-3.164650_pt1 | contig 19885 bp, 8 predicted proteins | sample MGYA00511018_ERZ780178 | MGnify/ENA primary metagenome ERZ780178 (study PRJEB29588, sample SAMEA2151439) | human gut metagenome | biome: human gut; feature: human-associated habitat; material: faeces | place: Denmark | collected 2008/2010 ...
CGTTCATGATATCGATCGTGAATCGCTCGCCATCTTGCGCCTCGAACCGGACGATGATCTTGCTTCTTGCGTATTTAATAGCGTTCGATAGGAGGTTGCTGAGTATCTTCGTGCAAGCCTCCTTATCGATAAAGGCGTAGAAAGATTTCACGTTACACTCGATAATCATTTGCAATGCCTCCTGCTCCGCCGTGTCGTGGAAACGCTCAAAGGTCTCTTGCATCAATGCGATGATGTCCGTATGTATGAAGTTTAGTTTATATCCCTCGATTTCCGTCTTCCTGAAATCCAGTAGTTGATTCACCAGATCCAGTAGCCGGTTCGCGTTTTTATCCACAATTGTCAGATAATTCTTTGCGCTGGGAGATAGCTTGATGTCCCGTGTTACTTTCTCCAGAGGACTTTTAATTAAAGTCAGGGGCGTACGTATCTCATGAGCGATATTGATGAAGAAATCAATCTTAGCTTGATAAAGCTCCTTCTCCTTTTCATTCTCGAACTCCTGTATTTTCTGCTGTATATTGGCCTTATTATGCCGGGAAATGATAAAGATCAGCAACACTACGCATCCGATAGCGATAATCCCATATAGGATTAACGCCTTGGTAGAGAGCCACCATGGGGGAAGGATCGTAATCTGGAACATCGCCGGCTCATCATTCCAAATACCGGACAGGTTCGCCGCCTTCACCTTGAACGTATAATTACCGGGCGGTAGTTTCGTGAAATAAACCCGGTTCTCGCCCACCACATGATACCATTTGGAACTTAACCCTTCCATGCAATAGGCGTATTGGGTGAGGTTGGGGGCTTGGTAGCTTAATGATGTGTAGTCGATGTAGAATGTGGACTGATTATGTTCTAAGGTGATCCCTTTTTTAAAAGTGATGTCTTTTTGCCTCAATAGATTATGGTCGGGGTCCGAATAATTGATTTGTGTCATATAAATCTTCGGTTGGATAGAGAACTGTTGGATATTATCGGGGTGGAACCGGACCAAGCCTTTCAAGGTCCCGAAATATAATTTGCCGTCTTTAGCTTTTAAAGAAGAGTTATAGTTGAATTGATTGGACAGGAGCCCATGTTCTTTTTTGAACACCTTGATCTCTTGATTGACAGGGTTAAGTACGGCCAGGCCATTTGTGGTACTGATCCACATGTGGCCTTTAGGGGCTTCCTCGATCCGGTAAATGACGTTACTGGGTAGGCCGTCTTGAGTCGTGTATTTTGTCGTACTCTTTAAATTCCGGTCGTACATTTTCACTCCGTTTCCGGTAGCGAACCATAGATTGTTTTTAGTATCCTCATGGATGTGATTGATCGTCCGGTTGGCGTTCGTGTTTATGGAATCCAATTTAAATTCGCCGTGTTTTTGCCGGATTGGGTCGAAATAATATAATCCGATATTGAATGTTCCGGCCCATATAACCCCTTCGTGATCCTCGAAGATCGTTTGTATCCTGCAATTACCGGGGAATTGATCGAGAGGCTCGAAAATATCTTTCTCCGGATTATATTGATACATGCCGGATGCCGTAGCTATGAGCAAGTTATTTTTCCGGGTTTTATAGAGATATACGATGATATCGTTTTGGGAGGCGTAAGGATTCGGGGCGATCGTATAATGCTTGATGATTTTCTCCGTACGGATATCCATCACGTCTACCCCGTTAGCGTGTGTCCCGATCCATAGATAGTCTCCAATCACGGTAAGCCCGTGGATACAGCTTTGGGAAAGACCGTCTTTATCTTGGAAGTTCTTATAGGTTTGCGTACGGATGTCGAGTTTATTGAGACCAGCGTCTTCGGTTCCTATCCATATATTATGGTTAGCGTCTTGGCAAATATCATGGATAATATCACCGTTAATTGTTTTTTGCCCGGGTATATTGTAGTCTTTCTTGAATTTGAGATAAGGGGGAAGGTAATTAATGCCCCCATTATCCGTACAGATCCATAAGCCACCTTCCCGGTCCTTGCAAAACTGTTTGATAGCGTTATTGGATAGTGAATATGGATCGCATTTGTCTTGTTCTATGTGAAAGGTCTTGTTTGAGGGGATTTGGTAGATATAGATACCGTTGTAGGTGGCGATCCATACCTCGTCGTTTGTCACTTGGAAAATATCCCGGGTATAGAGGGGGCTGTTCTTTTGCTGGGTAAGAACATTTCGGCAAACACCTGTTTGTATATTGACTTGTTTGACTCCGTTATCGCTTGTACCTATCAGTAATGTATTATCGGACGGGGATGCCCATAGAGTCGTCATATTATCTATATGTAGGGTGTCGCTACCGTTATGGATATTTAGAGGGATGAATTTGTTATCGGTCGGGTCTAAGAGGACGACATTGCCGTTTAGCGTGGTGGCCCAGATCTGATCTTGGGGGGTGATATAGAAAGAGGTGATCGGATCACTATCCTTATACAGGTAGTTTTGGTGTAGCTCGGATTGCTCATTATATTTAATAAGAGAAAAGCCGGATAACAGCATCCATAGATTCCCTTGGTGATCAAATTCCAGATAGGTACAGCCGATTCCTTTCGTGAACTTTATCAAGGAAAAAGTATCGGTTTGGTAATCGTATTTTTGTACTCCCATATTAGTACCCACCCAGAGTTCACCGGAAGGGCTTATCGCCAAGTCGGTAATCCAGCTACTTATTAAAGTCCCTCTCTGCTTGGTTTGATTTTTTATGATATGGAATTTGTTCCCGTCAAATCGATTGAGCCCGTCCCGTGTTCCAAACCACATAAAGCCATAATGATCTTGGACACAACATGTCACGTTATTATTGCTTAATCCATCTTCTACCTCATAGGATTTAAAGTAGTATGACCGGGCGTTGAGCTCTATTGCGGTTACTACAAATAATAGGACGTATAAATAATTCATCAAGTTTTTTTTCATAGATCTCCCTTGTATTTCATGCGCAATATAAAGCCTTTTCCTAGACTTTCCATAGCAGTATCGTATCATTGTTTTTCATTTTGTTTCAATGTCCAGACTTCGGTTTTTGGCTTTAAAAGCCGTTCCTTGCAAGACTGTTTGTTGAGACGATAGGTAATAATTTTGAGAGAAAAGTGTAATACTGTTTGACTCAAGGGGCTTTAATTTTGGCAAAAACAGTGTGAATCTTTAAAAGATAGAATATGAATCAAAAAGTAAAAGTAGGTATAATAGGTTTTGGTCGCATGGGTGGATTTTATTTGGAGGAGATGCGGAAGAGCGATCAATGGGAGGTACTTTACATCTGCGATACGGACCCAGAGGCACGAGATTTGGCAAGGAGAAAGTCGCCGACATCCCGAATCGTAGCGGATGAGCAAGTTGTATTCGAGGACCCGGAAGTACAAGTGGTCGGTTTATTTACATTGGCGGATTCCCGGTTGAGGCAAATTAAGAAGGCAATGGCATTTGGCAAACATGTCATCTCAGAGAAACCGGTCGCAGATACGATCGAGCATGAATGGGAGGTCGTGAAATGCGTGGAAAACTCAAGTTTGTTCTCGACCGTTAATTTGTATTTGCGTAATTCTTGGTACCATAATACGATTAAAGAATTTATCCGGAGAGGAGAGATCGGAGATTTGGCGATCATTCGCATTTGCCATATGACTCCGGGGTTGGCTCCGGGTGAAGGTCATGAATATGAAGGTCCGTCTTTTCATGATTGCGGAATGCATTATGTGGACATTTCCCGGTGGTATGCCGGATGCGAGTATAAGACATGGCATGCGCAGGCGATCCGGATGTGGGATTATCCCGAACCTTGGTGGTTGCAATGTCACGGGACATTTGAGAACGGGGTGGTATTTGATATAACACAAGGGCATGTGTATGGACAATTATCGAAAGACCAAACGCATAACTCTTACATAGATGTAATAGGAACGAAAGGAATCGCCCGGATGAGTCATGATTTTAAGACTGCGGTCGTGGAGTTGAGAGGTGTTAATGAAACACACCGGATCGAGAAGCCCTATGGGGGGAAAAATATAAGTACGCTATGTGATTTGTTCGCAGATTCCGTACGGACCGGAGTTTTTCATTCCCGCCTACCGCTGATGCGTGATTCCGCTATCGCTTCCGAGTATGCGTGGAAATTTTTGGATAACGCTAGACGAAATGAGATGCCTTCTATCGGGAATCTACAAACCTTGGAGGAAATCCGGGAGAGAAGACGGAATATGACGGAAGGGTATGGCTTGCTTCGCCATGTAAAATTGTCTCATTCTTGATACGATTTTCTCAATGACCGGAGGAAACAGGCTGGAACTTGTATTATGCGACAATCGGAAACGATTTTGATAAAATAGAAAAAGAGGAATTTTCGTATGCGTGATATATTTGCGGCAGCTTGTTCATAGAGCGAAAATAGAAACATTAATTTAATACTATGTAGCATGAAAAAAATGATTGTTCTTATCAGTCTTTTATGTGGAGCGTTTTTTATGAGCGCCCAACAAAGTAATCAACAACAAAGACCACCGGAAAGATGGAAACCTGAGAGTACTGAATGGTATTATCCGGTTCCTCCTAAGGTAAAGCCGGGTGTAGGAACTGGTGCTCCTTCCGATGCGATCATCCTGTTTGATGGAAAAGATCTTTCTATGTGGGAATCTGCGGGAAAAGATGGAGGTCCCGCTAAATGGACCGTAAAGGATGGGGCGATGATTGTGGCTTCCGGGACCGGATCGATCCGGACAAAAGATTATTTTGGAGATTGCCAGTTACATATCGAGTTCAAGACCCCTACACCGGGAAAGGATAATACATTACAGATGAAAGGTAATAGTGGCATTATGTTACAAAGCCGTTATGAGGTGCAGGTTTTGGATTGTGAGGATAATCCTACGTATGTGAATGGCTGGGTCGGCAGTATTTATAAGCAAAGTGCACCGTTGGTAAATGCTTTCACGAAGACAAATGAGTGGCAGGTTTATGATATTTATTGGAAAGCTCCCCGTTTCGGGACAAACGATGAATTGGAATCTCCCGCTATGATTACCGTGGTATTGAACGGTATCGTAGTACAGAATAATTATGTACTGAAAGGAACGACCCCATATACCGGTTTACCTAAATATGTAGCGCATGGCCGTCTGCCATTAAGCTTACAGGATCATGGAGTGGAAGTGGCTTTCCGTAATATATGGATTCGTAATTTATAAATTGTATAACCTTAAAATAATGATTTATGACTACACGTAGGAATTTTTTAAAGAACTCGACGATGTTGGCCGCTGGCTTAGGTATCTCACCTCTTTTGGCATCGGCAGCTCCTACCGTCTCTCATAAGGAAGAGACTATAAATGGGCGGGTGAATATCGCTGTAATAGGTGTCGGTATGGGATGCCGTGATTTGCAAGGGGCTTTGACTGATAATCCGTGGGTACATTGTGTGGGCATGTGCGACGTGAACAAAGTGAGACTTGATGAACAGATCGTACGTTTCAAAAAAGACTTTCCGAACCAAACGACTTCGATCAAGGCATATAGTGACTTCCGGGAAGTCTTGGCAAATAAGGATATCGACGGGGTCATTATCGCAACACCGGATCATTGGCATCCTTACATCTTCGCTGAGGCTTTAAAAGCGGGCAAGGCGATTTATGTGGAAAAGCCGGTTGGTAATTCGATTCCGGAGTGCCATTCGATGATGGATTTCCAAAAGAAATATAAAGGGGTGGTAACAACAGGCTTATGGCAGACTAGTCAACGATATTTCTTGGCGGCTAATGAGATATTGAAATCCGGTGTGTTGGGGGATGTTTATAAAGTTCAGCTATGGCTTTGCCAATCGACGGACCCACGTCCGGCCGTAGCGGATTCTCCGGTTCCTTCTACATTAGATTACAATATGTGGTTGGGCCCGGCTCCCGAGCGTCCATTTAATAATTACCGTTTTCGTGGATGGCGTGGCTTTTGGGATTATGGAGGCGGTCAGCAAACCGACTGGGGAGTGCATTGGATAGACTCTGCGTTCGATGGATTGAAAGCGTTAGGATTGTGTGACCGTGAATATCCGGAGGCGGTATTCTCTACGGCTTATAAAGATCCTACCTCTTTTAATGAGACTCCCAGTTGCCAGACAACGATCTTTCAGTATAAGAATTTCCATATAGAATGGGCCCAACAAGTCGCTCATCTCTATAATCGGGATCAAGGGGTAGCTTGGGTCGGAAGTAAAGCTACCTTAGTATGTAATCGTGAAGGTTATGAATTGATTCCAGAGAAGAATCGGGAGGGTGAGTTACTAACCGACCGTGCCCAGCTTGTCGGGAAGTTCGAGGATGGTGGTATTGAGGCCCATGCGACGAATTGGTGTAAGTGTATATTAAATAAATCTATTGAGACGAACAGCCCGATCGAGAAAGGGGCTTTCGCGACGATCCTAGCCCATATGGCTAATATCTCATATTTGACGGGAACTCGTGTTGTGTATGATCCGCAAGCTCGTAAGTTTGTGGATAATCCGAAAGCGGACGCGTATTTGAAGCGGAGCTATAGAAGCCCGTGGCAATTCCCGAAAGTTTAATGCGATTGAATGCTTAAAAACAACGACCGGTGGATTTTAATACTCTATTATATATAACCATTACCATACGAATTGAATTACAGCACATTGAGATCTCCGGTCGTTTTTTGTAAAAACAATGTCAACTTTAAATGAATGAGTTATGGAAAATCAAAAAAAGGAAGTATGGCTTCGAAAGGCCCTGTTTTTGATCGTTAGTTTGGCGTTATTCTTTCCCATGATGGCGCAAACGATTACAGTAAAAGGAGTTGTAAAGGAATCTATGACAGGCGAACCGATCATTGGCGCCAATGTAGCGGTGAAAGGAACGACTAACGGTACGATTTCTGATATAAGCGGTATGTATCAGATCTCGAATGTATCATCAAATGCCGTATTGATCGTTTCTTATATTGGATATAAGACCGCGGAGATTCCGGTAAATGGCAAGAACACGATAAATGTGAGCTTGGAGGAAGAAAGTATCGGACTTCAAGAAGTGGTAGCCGTGGGATATGGCTCTCAGAAAAAGAAAGAATTGACCGGCTCTGTTGCAGGCTTGAAGGAGGGAGACTTGATTAAGGGCGTACAGTCTGACCCAATGGGTATGTTGCAAGGTAAAGTGGCAGGTTTGAATATATCCAAACCAAATGCCGGCGACCCGAATGGAGAGTATAAGTTCCAATTACGTGGAACTTCATCCTTAACCGGTAATACTTCTCCGTTGATCGTCATTGATGGTATTCCTCAAGGGGATTTATCCGCTATTCCACAAGATGATATTGAAAGTATCGATGTATTGAAGGATGGTTCAGCGGCGGCGATATATGGAACCCGTGGAACGAATGGCGTTATCTTGGTTACGACAAAACGAGGTTCTGCCGGGAAGATGAGCGTTACCTACAATGGATATATGTCTATCTCTTCCATAGCCAATCAATTGGAAGTCATGGATCGTGACCAGTTTTTGGCAAATGGGGGAAACGACCGGGGATATGATACGAATTGGATGGATGAGATTACCCGAACTCCGTTCTCCCATTCGCATAACTTGGCATTGACAGGAGGTACGACCGATTTTAATTACCGGGCTTCTGTATCTTATCGAAATAATCAAGGTATCGCTCTTAAGTCAGGGTTCAATGAGATGATCGCTCGTTTTTCCGCTAATCAGAATTTATTCGATAAAAAGATTCAAATAGCATACGACGCTACTTATCGTCGTTTTGACCGGGAAGGTGAGAATTCCAGCTATGATGATTATTCCGCTTTTAAGCATGCGTATTATTATAATCCTACGGCACCCGTATACGACGAGACGGGAACGATAGATGCCGGAGGGTATTATGCGCTGGATATTCAGGGATATTCAAATCCGGTGGCTTATATTATGCAGCGTGACCGTCGTACAAAAGGCGGACTTTTCCAAGGGTCTGCTCGTGTAACTTGGAACATTTTGGAAGGACTTCGTGCGCAAGCTTTTGGCTCATTGAAATACTCTGATATAAATAAGGGTACTTATACCTCACGAGAGGTATTTAACACTTCTAGTTTCGGGTCAGCATCTCGGAGTTTTAATACTCGTTTTAATAAAACACTGGAGACGACGATCGACTATGTAAAATCTTTTGGAGAACATCATTTGGTGGTATTAGGTGGGTATACCTATGAGCATAACTATCGGGAATCATTTGGTATGAATAACTCGAATTTTGATTCGGATGTATATTCTTACTATAATTTGGGTGCGGGTAGTAACTTGATTAATAACCCTAGCCAAAGCATGATGGATGGTTCGGTTTCTCAAGATAATTTGGTTTCGTTCTTCGGCCGTGTAAATTATAACTGGGGAAATCGTTACTTGTTATCAGCGTCTGTACGACGTGAGGGTTCTACTCGTTTAGGTGCGGATTATAAATGGGGAACTTTCCCTGCGGTAAGTGTCGGTTGGTCTATCGGTAATGAGGCTTTTATGGAAAGCGCTAGCTGGATTAACGATTTGAAATTGCGCTTGGGATATGGCGTGACAGGAAATATGCCTTCAGATAATTATTTGTCTTTGTCGATGATGGGAGTGGTAGGCCGTTTTTATGATCATACTTCTAAACAATGGATCAATGCTTATGGGCCGACACAGAACCAGAATCCGGATTTGAAATGGGAGCGGAAAGGCGAATGGAATCTAGGTGTTGATTTTGCAGCGTTGAATAACCGCTTGAACGTGACCGTTGATTTGTATACCCGTAAGGTTTCAGATTTGTTGTATAAATATAAGGTTCCGACTCCTCCTTATCAATATTCTTCTATGTTGGCGAATGTTGGCGACGCTACAAGTAAAGGTCTGGAATTCTCTGTTTCCGGAACCCCGGTGCAGAATAAGAACTTCTCATGGACTAGTTCTATTAACTTTTCATTTAACACGAATAAATTGGACAAATTAAGTAATGAGACTTTCCAGACTGACTGGATTGAGACCGGTTATTTGTCGGATGGTGATTTAGGAGGTATGAACTCGACTCCATTGATTCGTTTGGTCCCGGGTGGCAAGGTCGGTGATTTTTATTTGCCGGTATTCGAGGGATTTACGGAAGATGGTAAATGGAAATTCAAGGATGTCGATGGTAGTGGTGACTTTACATATAATGAGGATCGTGAGATCGTAGGTAATGCGCAACCTGATTTTATAGCAGGATGGACTAACGAGTTTAAATATCGTGACTTCGATTTATCGTTTACATTCCGTGCTGTCGTAGGCAATGATGTATATAATGTAAGCCGTATGGCATTGGAGAATCGGAATGTGGCTGGAAAGGAGAAGAATATGTTGGCTTCGGTAATGGATATCCCGTTGCAAGATGCGGCTCAAGCCTCTAGTTATTATTTGGAGGATGGTTCTTTTGTGAAGTTGGACAATATCACATTGGGTTATAATGTGCCGGTGAAGAAATTAGGTTTCATGCAAAACTTACGTTTGTACTTGACTGGTCAGAACTTGTTTACGATCACAGGCTATAAGGGTATCGACCCGGAGGTTGATATGGTAGGATTAGATAATATGGGTATTGAGAGGACTCGTTATTATCCGGCTAGCCGTTCTTTTATTCTTGGTTTGAATGTTACGTTTTAATGGATACTCTAAATATCGAAGGTTATGAAAAAATATAGTTTAATATATATAGTATCAATGATTTGTTTCTTGGTTATCGCTCCTTCTTGTACGGATATGGATGAAGATACGACGGGACAAATGGTATCAAATGACTTTTATGCGGATCCTTCTTTGATTCCGCAAGCGGTAGGTGCTGCCTATGCGGAATTGCAGGCTTATCAGAATCACTGGGGAGTATGGGGGTTGCAGACTGTTTCCTCGGATGAATGTGTTGTTCCGACTCGTGCGCCGGGTAATGACTGGTATGACGGAGGGGTATGGCAGGATTTCCATCGTCATCAATGGCAATACAATCTGGATGCATTGAATAATGTGTGGATTTCCGTATTTTCTGGAATAACGACATGTAACCGTGTGGTTTACGACTTGGATACATATAAAGAGGAGATGGATGTCGATATCTATAATAAATATCGTGCGGAGACTGTCATCTTGAGATGTTTCTATTATTCTATCTTACTGGATTTATTCGGGAATGTTCCTTATATCGATACATATGAGAGTGAAATCACGGCTTCTCCTCAGACAAGCCGTCCTGAGCTTTATCAGAAAGTCGTAGATTGTATCTTAGATAATATGGAATATTTGGATGACGCTCCGTCTGCCGAGAATTATGGAAGATGTACGAAATCGATGGCTTATACGATGTTGGCAAAACTATATTTGAACGCAAAGGTGTTCAAAGGGGCCTCTTCTTACGATAAGGACGATATGAATAAAGTGATAGAGTATTGCGATAAAGTGATTAACTCTGGATATTATGAGGTCGTATCTGATTTCTCCGCTCCATTTAAAGTGGCGAATGAGTCTTGTAAAGAAAATATTTTCGTGGTATCGATGCAAAATGGTATCAATTCAAATGGAGACTACGAGTTTCATTTCCATAAATTCTCCGGACATCCCAAGTCTCGCCAGATGTGGGGTATAAATGTGGGCGGTTGGAATGGAGGTTGCGCTACTCCGGACTTCCTTGCTTTATATAAAGATGACGATACCCGGAAAAAGGCGACTTTTATTTACGGTTTGATTTATGATAAGGTCACGGGAGAGCCTGTTGAGGATGGTGATAATCCGGGAAAACAATTGGAATTGACTATTGAGGTATCTTCTATTAATGCCGCTTATCGTTGGGAAGGTGCTCGTATTCAGAAGTATGAATATGAGTTGGGTATGACTGGTAATATGAACAATGATTTTGTTTTATATCGTTTAGCTGATATCTATTATATGAAGGCTGAAGCTATTTTGAGAGGTGGTAATGCCGCTACTTTATCAGCTTTGTGTGCGGAACCTGCATTCCAGTTAATACGTGAAAGGGCAAATCAGCCCGTGTATACTCCGGAAACATTAACGTTGGATGAGTTGATCAATGAACGTGGCCGTGAATTTGCTTGGGAAGGTTGGCGTCGTCAAGACTTGGTTCGTTGGGATAAGTTCGCTAAAGGTAGCTGGACATTTAAGGAAGCCTTGAATAATAATTCGCGTGATTTATTCCCGATACCATACGATCAGATTACGAAAAACCAATCTTGGAAACAGAATCCGGGATATTAATAGTTGTGTTTTTATGCATATGGATAGACGACAATTCGTGAAAAACCTAGGACTGGGCACAGCCTCTTTAAGCATGGGAAGCTTGGTAACGGCTTCCTCATGTGCCCCGTCCGGGGATTCCTCCCTTAAACAAAACGTCAAGGAAGGAGAGGATGGACAGTTTTTATTTATCGGTGACGATATCGCCATTGCCCAGACAGAGTATGGGAAGGTGCAGGGATATCTGCTGAATCATGTATATACGTTCTTGGGGGTTCCTTATGGGGCTGATACGTCGGGAAAAAATCGCTTTATGCCTCCCCAAAAGCCAGAGCCGTGGACAGATGTGAGACCTGCGGTTTTTTATGGGAATACGGCGCCGCAACGTATGGAGAACCGGTGGCCCAATAATTACGGAACTTTTGCCGATCATTGGAACTACTGGGATGTGAGTGAGGATTGCTTATATTTAAATGTATGGACACCGGGCATTGCGGATGGTAAGAAACGTCCCGTATTGGTGTGGCTGCATGGCGGCGGTTTTACAAATGGTAGTGGGATCGAGCAGGATGGATATCATGGAGAGAATATAAGCCGGGAAGGAAATATCGTATTCTGTTCCATTAATCATCGGTTGGGGCCGATTGGCTTCTCTGACTTATCTGGTGTTGGTGGAGAAGCGTATAAGGATTCCGGAAACGTGGGGATGTTAGATATTATTGCCGCCTTGCGATGGGTTCATGATAATATCGCCAATTTCGGTGGAGATCCCGGGAACGTAACGGTTATGGGACAATCCGGAGGAGGTTCTAAGGTCTGTACAGTAGCCGCTATGCCGGCGGCAAAAGGTTTGATCCATAGAGCCGTGGCTTTAAGTGGATCTACGGTAGGAGCTTCCGATCAGGTGATGACCCGGAAGGTGGGAGAATATATTTTGAGAGAAGCGGGGCTGACCGCTTCCCAACTGGATAAATTGCAAAGAATACCTTGGCGGGAATATTTGGATATAGCGGATAGGGCTTGTAAAAAGTGCTGGGAAGATCAAGGGATTAGCATGAGACGGACTTTTGGCCCTGTTGCTGATGACCGGAATATTCCGGCCGGTGTATTCTACTCCGGTGAGAGCCATTTGGAGTCTCCTGTCGTCCCGATGATATTCTGTACGACTTTCCATGAATGGAACCCGAACAGGGCGGATGCGGCCTTGGAAAAAATCACTCAAGACGGTGTGATCGAGAAACTGAGAAGTCAATATGGTGATAAAGCGGAATCGATCGTGAAGGCTTTCGCCAAGAATTTCCCGGATAAGACTCCGATGGAGCTTTGGGCGATGATTTTGTCTTCCCGTCAACGAGTGGTTGAGGCGGCTAACGCAAAATTAAAGCAAGGCCAGCCTGTGTATGTAGCTTGGTTTGGCTGGTGTCCGCCCTTGTTTAATAACCGTATGCGTGCGTTCCATTGCTCGGATATCTGTTTCTGGTTTAAAAATACGGATCGGATGTTTACTCATACGGGTGGAGGTAAGGTACCTCGTGCGTTGTCAGATAAGATGTCTGGCGCTTTGTTGAATTTCATGCGGACAGGAGATCCGAACGGAGGAGAGTTACCCGCTTGGCCGAAATACACGGAAGAAAATGGAGAGGTGATGATCTTGAATAATACGTGTGAGGCTCGGAATGATCCGGATCGGGAGGCCCGTAAATCTTTGGAGGTTTAATTTAAAACGAGAGTGTTATGCTTGAGAAAAAGATTTCAAGACGTAATATGCTTCGGACTACCGGTCTGGCGGTTTTGGGCAGTACGTTCGCAGGCTTGGCTTCTTGCGCTCCGAAGAAAAAAGAGGAGCCATCACCCGAAGCATCCTCTTCGAAACGTCCTTTCCGTGTCTGTCTCAATGTCTCTACGATAGCGGGTTATAAACTTCCTGTTCAAAAACAGATTGATTTATGTGCCGAGGCTGGTTTTGAGGGAATTGAGTTATGGACCCGTGATGTGGATGCGTTCGTAAAGCAAGGGGGAACTTATGAGACACTCAGGCGTCAGCTGGAAGGCTCCGGACTTTTATTGGAGAATATGATCGGTTTTGCCTCGTGGTTTGCCGATGATCCTTCGAAACGGAAGGAAGGGCTAAACCAAATGCGGCATGATATGGAGATGGTAGCGGGATTGGGCGGTAAATTTATCGCCGCTCCTGCTCAAGGAGTTACTCAATTGGATCGTACACGGTTGCCGGAGTATTCCGAACGCTATCGGGCGATACTGGATTTAGGGGATGAGATGGGTGTCACTCCGATATTGGAACTATGGGGGGCCGGGGTTCTGAATCAATTATCGGATACCATGGCGATAGCGATCGCCTCCGGGCATTCGCGGGCTTCCGTCTTATTGGATTTCTACCATTTGTACAGAGGAGGAAATAGTTTTGATAGTTTACGCTTGATAAATGGGAAGATCCTTCCGGTTTTTCATATCAACGATTATCCGGAGTTGCCTCCTCGTACGGAGTTGAGAGATTCGGATCGGGTGTTTCCGGGAGATGGTATTTGCCCGTTTAATAAAGTACTTCCTTTGCTATACGACTCCGGTTTCCGGGGTGGGTTATCCGTAGAGCTTTTTAATAAGGGATATTGGGAAACCATGGATGTAAAGGAGGTCTTAAGGAAGAGTTTTGAGAAAACCACACAGGTAATCAATAGTTCGATGGGATAAAAGTTTGTTGGGATTTAGGAAAGGGACTGCCTCGAGGTGTTTTACCTTCGAGGCGGTCCCTTCTGTTTTTATAGTATCTTCTCTTAAAAATCAATTATTTTATAATCCGCTGTGATATAAAAAGTAGTATATTTGCGTACATCCAAAATAAACAGTTGTTTTGCGGAGGGTTATGGGGGTTGTTATCATCGGAAAAGCCGGTAATAAAAGATATACATTATAATGAACTTACTTCAGAGATATGTGAGTCATGGTATAGCTATAGGTTTGTTAGTATTTATAATGCTAGCGTTTAATTTGTCTGTGTTAGTGCGGACAAGTGAAAAACGTGTACTTAGGGTTGCCTTTCCGCAGGTAGATGGCATGAGTTGGACGGCCGAAGATGGTACTCATCATGGTATGCTCGTAGACTATCTCAATGAGATCGCCAAATATACCGGTTGGGAATACGAGTACATAGATACGAAGGGACCGGCTATGTTGAATGAATTTGTTGAGGGTAAGTACGAGTTGATGGGTGGAAACTATTATATACCCGCTTTAGAGAAATATTATGCTTATCCGAACTATAATATGGGATATAGCCGTTCATTATTACTTGCCCGATCTGATGATCGCTCTATCCATAGTTATGATTTGGAGAGTATGAATGGTAAAACCATCGGTGTGTATGAGAATGCAAGGGAGAACATTCGCCGTCTCAAAGAGTTTATGGCTATCAACGGATTGTATTGTAATATCCGATATTACAAACAGGAAGATATGGTGGGGAAAATCGGGTTATATCCCTATCTGGCTAAAGGTGAGATCGATTTGTTACTAAATAATGTTGCCCATATTAGCGATTCTGTCCGTGTAGTCGTGGCATATGACTCTCAGCCTTATTATATCGTGACCAATCCGGGTAATAAAGAAGTCTTGGATGGTTTGAATATGGCTTTGGAACGGATATTGGATGCCAATCCTAATTTTGCGGCGGAACGTTATGCCGTTAATTTCCCAGACCGGCTCGTAAACATCCAACTGAGCGACCGGGATCTGGAGTATGTCAATGAGAGGAAAACGATCACGGTAGCCGTACCTGAGAATTGGTATCCTTTGTATTGTAAAGAAACGCCGCTGAAGAACCATACGGGTATCATGGCGGATGTACTGGATGAGATTAAAAGTTTCACAGGGCTACGATTCTCGTATGTATATGCGAAAAATTATGCTGATGCGATCCGTTTGATACAGCAAGGGGATGCCGATATCTTAGGTTTTTTCTTGGGAGATGAGAACGATGCGGCCCAGCTAGGACTTGCGCTTTCAGCCTCTTATGTGAGTGCTAACAATATCATAGTGCGCAATAAAGCATGTAGTTATCCCGCACCGGGTCTGGTTGGAGCCTTAGTGGAAAATCAACGATTGCCGAGTGGTATATCGGTGGAGAAGATACGGTTCTATCCGAGTATTAAGGAGGCGTTATTTGCTGTCAATAATGGTGAGGCTGATTTTATTTATGGTTTGTCCTCTAGGATGGAACAGGATATCTTGCGCTATCATTTTACGAATCTTGCTCCCGTAACGTTGGTCAATGATCAGAGTACGATAAGTTTCGCGTTGCCTATCCCGGTCGATCCGGATTTGCTTACCATACTCAACAAGGCGATCAATAATCTTTCTGAGTCCGAGAGGACTGTTATACGCAATCGGAATCTGGAATCTATCGGCGTGAGTGAATTTTCTCTTACGGACTTTATATATGCGAATCCCTTACAATTCATGTTTATCGTGATGTTTGTCCTGTCGGTGCTATTTACGGCATTACTGCTGGCTATAGGGGCCCGGATGAAAGCGACCGTGATACAGGGCAACCTGAAACGGGCTGAGGCGGCTAACTTGGCGAAGAGCGAGTTTCTTTCCCGGATGAGTCATGAGATCCGTACGCCGATGAACGGAATTGTAGGTATGAGTACTATCGCCATGCAAAACATAGATAATACCGATAAGATAAAGGACTGTCTTGAGAAAGTAATCATGTCTTCCAAGCATCTTCTCGCTCTCATTAACGACGTGCTGGATATGTCGAAGATAGAAAGCGGAAAAGTGGAACTTCGACATGAGTGCTTTAATTTCCGGGCATTCTTGCAGGACTTTGAAAATCTGTATGGCGAGCAGGCCAAGAGTAAAGGGATCAGCTATGAGACGGTATTGGCTAGTGATCTGGAAGTACAGATTATAGGAGACTCCTTGCGCTTGAATCAAGTTCTCTCTAACCTGTTATCGAATGCGTTGAAATTTACGCCGGCCAAGGGAATAATTAAACTTCGGGTATCTAAAACAGGTGAGGATCAAGAGAATGTTTACCTTCGTTTCGAGGTAATCGATACGGGATGTGGTATAGCCGAGGAGAATTATGATAAGATCTTCGAATCGTTCGAACAGGAAAATGTGGATGTCACTTATAAATATGGAGGCACAGGATTAGGGCTTTCTATCGTTAAGCGTTTCACTCAGTTGATGGGAGGTGGCATACATGTGACAAGCGTGCAGGGGAGTGGCAGTACATTCACGGTTGATCTGCCTTTCGGCAAAATAAAGGAGTCGGGTAAGCCCACTCGTTTTTCCGATATTGATGGGCGAAGTGACCTTGCGAGGGATTGTTATGTGATTGATTATGATTTCAAAGGTAAACGGATCTTATTAGTTGAGGACAACGAGCTTAACCGGGAGATTGCGGAGGAATTGATCGGAGCTACCGGTGCTTCGGTGGAGAGCGCTGAGGACGGGGTGCAGGCCGTAAAGAAGTTTAAGGAATCTGCCGAAGGATATTATGATTTGATATTGATGGATGTGCAGATGCCGCATATGGATGGTTATGAGGCTACCCGATGTATCCGGGCATTGGGGCGTTCTGATGCTCAAAAGGTTCCTATCTTCGCTATGACAGCCAACGCATTCGCTGAGGATGTGCAGAAAAGTAGGGAGGCCGGTATGAATGCTCATATATCTAAGCCGTTGGATATACGTGCCGTGTATAAACAAATGAACCGATACCTTCAAGGATAAATAAAGGATCGATGAATAAATAAAAAGGGACCGCCTCGGGAAATTAGGTTTTCGAGGCGGTCCCTTCTGCTTTTATTAGATATTCTTTATTTTTCCGTAATTACCGAGAATTCACCGATACCCGCTTGCTTTTTATTATCTACGATACGGGTTGCGACCAAACGGATTTGGTTACCTTTCGTTATTGGGAAATGTACGACTTGCTCGATCGGGTTAGCCTTGATATTGGAGAATTCGCCTTCGGCCACCTTCTTTCCATTAATATATAATTGATAGTTGGAGATATGACCGCTTGCGTCACGTCCTTGGTTCGGGGTGTAGCGGAATCCGGATATAGGCATTTCTTTCGCTAATTGTACGACTAACTCTTGTTTCCCTTGTGGCAAATAGTAGGTCGTGTAGCCGTTTCCGTCTAGGATCAGGCTGGTTTTCTCATCTTTCGGTGATACGATCGTGTAATCACAAGCTGGAATATCGAACGTTTGCGCGGAAACCGGACTGACTGTATCGAAAGTCGGATCATAGGCAATCGCCTTGACAGTTCCTTTTTGAGCGAAAGCGAATGGCGCCTGATAAAGCGGTGAGTCCTTGGTCGGATCTGAGCCGTCGGTGGTATAATGAACCTCGGAGCCTTTATCCCCGGCCTGTATGGTTACCTCGTCATTGATATTACGGGCAATCGTTGGCTCGGTCACCAAGGCGGGGGCAAGGTATGCCTCCACGTTATTGATACAAAGCGGTCCGCGGGCATCCGTGAAGTTGATGCGTATCTTCTCCGCTTTCTCGGTCTGGAAACGGACAATTCGTTTATAGCCGACAGTTGTCGTAGAATCCACGGTCTGTGCCGGAATCCATTTACCCTCTTGCTCGAGTTCGATATTGAACGAGCGTACTCGTTGTCCTAATGGGATATATTCTTGTATGACCAAGCGGTTTACATCGGTAGGATGGGTTAACGTGAAAGTCAATGAACCACTGGTTACGCCATCGTCCGTAGCCCAATAGGTATCCCAATCCCCATCTACTGCCTTATTGGGACTAAAATTACGTCCTCTTTTATTGCTCGCTTGTACGTAACATCCTTTCAAAAGATTCTCCTTAAAGTCATTTTGGATGGTTTGATACCATTGTACGGCACGGGCGGAGTCTACCGGACTTATTTTTCCGTTCAACGCTACGGGGAAGTTCAATAGGAAATTGGCGTTATGCCCGACGCTTCGGTAATAAAGATCGACTAATTTTGCCAGCGACTTGACTTGGTGATCTTCCCGGGAGTGATAGAACCATCCCGGACGGATAGATACATCGCATTCTCCACCTAGCCACATCGGTCCGTTCTCATCTCCCCATACACTCTGTTGGAAAGTAGGCATGGAGGGTTCCGGGGCGAAGATGCTCCATTGGGTATCACCGGCCCAACCTTCCTCGTTACCGATCCAGCGGATATCGGGTACTGTCCCTCCGAAAACCATGATGTCCGGGTGGTGCGCCTTGATCGTGTCGCATGCCCGCTCATATTGATAATAGGTCTTGGCGTCTATAGCACGGGTTTCATTCGTGCCGCCATACCAGCCATTGCCACCGTTTGCCCCATCAAACCAGTATTCGAACAACGGGCCATAGTTGGAGACTAATTCATGTAATTGGGCATGGAATTTCTCTACATATCCCGGTTGTCCGTAATTCTCACTGTTTCTGTCCCAAGGGGAGAGATAGACACCGAATTTCAGCCCGTGTTTCTTACAAGCGTCGGATAGTTCTTTTACCATATCCCCTTTGCCATCTTTCCAAGGAGAATTCTTTACGCTATATTCGGTTGTGGCGGTAGGCCATAGACAGAAACCGTCATGATGCTTGGTAGTTAAGATTACGCCTTTCAATCCGGCGGCTTTGATTGTTTGCGCCCATTGATCGCAATCCAGATCCGTTGGATTGAATGTGGAGGCGGGAGTGTTTCCGTAACCCCATTCCAGATCATTGAACGTATTTAATCCGAAATGGACAAAGGCATATGTTTCCATCTTATGCCATTCAACTTGTGCCGGCGTGGGAACGGGCAGGATAGGGGCGGGCGCTGTCGCTTCTTTACAGGAGAAGAAGGAAAACAAGCCAAGCCCCAATAAAATAGAGGAACTCAAGTGCTTCATTATTTGTTTATATTTAGATGAGACCTCAAATATATGAAAAAAAACGGCAGATTTTTATTCTGTCTTTAGATATCTAGATAAAAGATAAAGTCTCCTGTCTTTTAGATGTCTCCTCTGGGGAAATTTTCATGCTAGCATATATTTGTTTATCAATTGTTTGCAGTGCCAGTTTATTTATCGCCTTTGGCACGGTCGTGCCATCACAGTGGCAACGCTGTGCCATCCGTGTGGCAGGGCCGTGCCATCGTAGTGGCACAGTATTGCCGCTATGATGGCAAGGGTACCGGCTATATCGTTTACGTGAGTAGGCGGAATTTTTGCGTGTGCTATATTATAATGTACCCGATATCCGTTGCCGTAAAAAACTTGAAAAATAATGCCCGATAAATTTGGACCGTATGTTTTATAGCATTATTTTTGCACCCGCATTCGAGAGAGAACGGCGCTTCAGAAATGATGGAAACGTGGAGGTATCCTTGGGTAGGGGATGAGGTTGGCTAGGCCAAGCGATAATTTCCAACCGCCCGGAGATCGGCTTGAGAAAAAAAACTTGAAAATTTTTCACCGAAAAATTTGGAGGTTAAGAAAAAGTCCTTACCTTTGCAGCCGCAATCGAGAAACGATAGCGAGAGGGTTCTTTGAGAGATTTACATAATTCAACAAGTAGTACAAGTATTAGGAAAAGAAATTTTCCGGATCGATACCGTCAATAGAAGTATGACTTTGGACTACGATAAACGGATTCCGGAGCGAGG